>Ga0116227_10005063_pt1 | contig 28176 bp, 17 predicted proteins | sample S1TSphgellanicum_FD_89693 | JGI IMG/M metagenome (GOLD analysis project Ga0116227, IMG submission 89693) | Host-associated microbial communities from peat moss isolated from Minnesota, USA - S1T2_Fb - Sphagnum magellanicum MG | ecosystem: Host-associated > Plants > Peat moss > Unclassified...
CACGGCTGATCACCCAAATGTATTTTCCGGGCGATCCGCTGCTTCCGCTGGACCCGATTTTTCTGGCCACCGCCGACGAAGCCGCCCGCAACCGGCTGGTCTCAACGTTTGACCTTTCCATCACCAAACCCAACTGGGCGCTCGGCTACCGCTTCGACATTTTTCTCCGCGGCCGCCAGGCCACGCCGATGGAGGAGGACCACAAACATGCACACCACCACTAGCCAGACCATCGGCCCTTACTGGCATTTGCTGGAGGATAAATCTTGGGCGGACCTCACCCGTTTTGGGGCCGAGGGCGAGGTTATTACCATCACCGGCGCCGTGCATGACGGGGCGGGCAAGCCGCTGGCGGATGCCTGCGTCGAGATTTGGCAGTCATCGCCGCCCGCCGCCGAAAACTTTCCGGGGTTTGGCCGTGCGGCGACCAATGATGCCGGCCAATTTTCCTTCAAAACCCTAAAACCCGGCCCGGTTCCCGGCCCCGGAAATTCCCTGCAAGCGCCGCATCTGGCCATGACCATTCTGGCCCGCGGCCTGCTGTTTCACCTCAGCACCCGGCTCTATTTTGACGGCGATCCCGCCAATGAAAACGATCCCATATTGGGCCTGATCGACGAAACCCGGCGCGGCACCCTCATCGCCCGCGAGACAGGCGCAAAAATCTGGCACCTGGATATAAACTTGCAGGGTGCCAACGAAACGGTGTTCTTTGACATTTAACCCAACCCCACCCCGTCGCGTCCGCCCACCCCGTCATTCCCGCGAAAGCGGGAATCTTCTTAAACCGGTAGAACGGGAAGAAAAAGGAAACTGCCATGGCTGAAGCCTTCATCTGCGATTACGTCCGCACCCCCATTGGCCGCTACGCAGGCGCACTCCGCGATGTCCGCGCCGATGATTTGGCCGCCCATCCCTTACGCGTGCTGATGTCCCGCCATCCGGACCTGGACTGGGAAGCGGTGGAAGACGTGATTTTCGGCTGCGCCAACCAGGCCGGCGAGGACAACCGCAACATCGCCCGCATGGCCGTTCTGCTCGCCGGCCTGCCCGTCTCCGTCCCCGGCTCCACCATCAACCGCCTTTGCGGCTCGGGGCTGGACGCGCTGGGCACCGCCGCCCGCGCCATCCGCGCCGGCGACACGCATTTGATGATCGCCGGCGGTGCCGAAAGCATGACTCGCGCCCCCTTCGTGATGCCCAAAGCCGCCGAAGCCTTTGGCCGCGCCAACGAAGTCCATGACACGACCATCGGCTGGCGTTTTGTGAACAAGCTGATGAAGGCCCAGTACGGCGTGGATTCCATGCCGGAAACAGGTGAAAACGTCGCCGAGGATTTTCAAATCACCCGCGCCGACCAGGATTTGTTCGCCTATCGCAGCCAGCAAAAATGCGCCGCCGCCCAGGCTTCGGGGTTTTTCACCCGCGAAATCGCCCCCATCACCATCCCTGGCCGCAAGGGCGAAACCGTGGTGGACCGCGACGAACATCCCCGTGCCGATACAACGTTGGAAGGCCTGGCCAAGCTGAAAACGCCGTTCCGCAACCCCGGCACCGTTACCGCCGGCAATGCGTCCGGCGTCAATGACGGCGCCGCGGCGCTGATCATTGCCAGTGAAGCCGCCGCCAAAAAACATGGCCTCACCCCGCGAGGCCGTATCGTCGCCATGGCCACCGCCGGCGTCCCGCCCCGCATCATGGGCATGGGGCCGCTCCCCGCCACCCAAAAATTATTGGCAAAGACCGGGTTTGAGATGCGCGACATTGACGTTCTGGAACTCAACGAGGCCTTCGCGTCCCAGGCCCTCGCCGTCACCCGCCAGCTTGGCCTTGCGGATGAAGACCCGCGCATCAACCCGCATGGCGGCGCCATCGCCATCGGCCACCCGCTCGGCTGCTCCGGTGCCCGCATCGCCATGACGGCGCTGAACGCGCTGGAAACCCATGGCGGCAAACGCGCCATCGCCACAATGTGCATCGGCGTCGGCCAAGGCATCGCCGCACTCATAGAAAGAGTGTGATGCAGCCCGGCACCCCCCTAAAACCCGTCATTGCGAGCCGGCGAAGCCGGCGTGGCAATCCATCTTTCTCCATACATTATAACGAAAAGATGGATTGCCACGGCCGCTACGCGGCCTCGCAATGACGGGTTGAAACGATCCCGGCATGATCTCCCTCTACGAATCCATGGCCTCCACCCCCGCCATGCGCGAAATCTTTTCCCCCCGCGCCACCGTCCAATCCCTCCTGGACGTTGAATCCGCCCTAGCCAAAGCCGGCGCCGCCACCAGCCTGATCCCCCAAAACGCCGCCGCCGCCATTTCCGCCGCCTGCAACGCCGCCACCATCGACATTGACCAACTCGCGGCGGACGGCGCGCTCGCCGGCACGATCGTCATCCCCCTCGTCAAATGGCTGAAATCCGAAATCCCGGACCATGCCAAATCCGTCCATATCGGCGGCACCAGCCAGGACATCATAGACACCGCCCTCATCCTCCAACTCCGCCCCGCGATTCTTCTCCTTCAATCCGATCTTGCCACCATGGCAAACGCCGCCGCTTCACTGGCTGAGCAATATGCGGCCACCCCCGTGCTCGGCCGCACCCTTTTGCAAGCCGCCATGCCAACAACGTTCGGCTTGAAAGCCGCCAACTGGCTCATGGCCATCAACGATTCCCGCCGCGCGATTTGCCACGCCGCATCCGAAGCAATTCGCCTACAATGCGGCGGCGCCGCCGGCACGCTGGACGCGCTGGGCGAACAGGCCATTCCCTTTCTTGAAGCGTTCGGGGACGCATTAAACCTGCCGGTCCCGTCACTGCCCTGGCACACCAGCCGCGCGCCCCTTATCCGCCTCGCCACCGCCATTGCCGCCGCCGTGGGGGTTGCCGGCAAAATCGGCACGGATATCGCGCTGATGATGCAATCCGAAATCGCCGAAGTGTCGGAACCCGCCGCCCCTGGCCGCGGCGGCTCCTCCGCCATGGCCCATAAACGCAACCCCACCCTCTCCATCGCCGCCCGCGCCGCCGCCACCCGGATGCCGGGTTTTGTCGCCACGCTGCTGGCGGCCCAGGACCAGGAGCACGAACGCGCCGCCGGCCATTGGCAAGCCGAAGCCGCCACCTGGCCGCCGCTCATGCTTGCCGCCAGTTCGGGCCTCGCCGCCATGGCCGAAGCTCTTTCTGGCCTGGAAATCTCCCCAGAACGCATGGCAACCAATCTGGCCATTTTGCCGCATTCGGCTATACCATCGGCAGTGCCGGTCCTCATCGCCCGTGCTTTAGCCGACCATAAAACAATGGAAACGATTTCATGATCGATAAATTCGTCCCGGACCTCGCCACCGCCCTGGAAGGTGTGAAAGACGGCGCCACCATCATGATGGGCGGCTTTGGCACGGTCGGCCAACCCACCGCGCTGGTTGACCAAATCGCCGATATGGGAATCAAAAATCTTACCATCATCGCCAATAACGCTGGTGCGGCCTTTGGCGGCATGACCAAACTTCTACAAGCTGGCGCCATCCGAAAAGTCGTTTGCTCCTACCCGCGCAGCAGCAACTCCACCCTGTTCATCGACCTTTATCGCGAAGGCAAAATTGAACTGGATTTGACACCGCAAGGCACGCTGGCCGAACGCATCCGCGCCGCCTCCGCCGGCATCCCGGCCTTCTTCACCCCCACCGCCGCCGGCACCCAGCTTGGCCAGGGCAAGGAAACCCGCGAAATCAACGGCCGCCTCTGCGTCCTGGAAACCGCACTTTTCGCTGATATCGCGCTGCTGGAAGCCTGGGAAGCCGATCGCTGGGGCAATTTGACCTACAAATTATCCGGCCGGAATTTTAACCCGATCATGGCGGGGGCGGCCAAACTCACCATCGTGCAAACCCAGCATAAAAGAGAGCTTGGCGAAATCGCGCCGGACGCTATCATGACGCCGGGAATTTTCGTGAACCGCGTCGTCCACGTCCCCTATGGCGACCCAACCTTGTAAGGAGGGACCAAAAACATGCCCGACACGCTGACACCGATAAAAACCCTATCCCGCGAAGCCATGGCCGCGCGCCTGGCCGCCGATATTCCGGATGGCTGGTACGTCAATCTCGGCATCGGCGCGCCCACCTTGGTTGCCAATTACGTCGCCGCCGACAAGGAAGTCATCTTTCACTCCGAAAACGGCCTGCTCGGCGTCGGCCCAAAACCGGATGACGAACACATCGAACCCTGGCTCATCAATGCCGGCAAGCAATACGTCACCTTGCTCGGCGGCGCCTCCACCTTCGACAGCGCGGACAGCTTTGGCATCATCCGCGGCGGCCATTTGGACCTCGCCGTGCTTGGCGGCTACGAAGTCGCGGAAAATGGCGACCTCGCCAACTGGTCCACCGGCGCCAACGATGTCGGCCCTGCCGTGGGTGGTGCCATGGATCTCGGCGCCGGCGCCAAACAGGTCTGGGTGCTGATGGACCACACCACCAAATCCGGCCAGCCAAAGCTGGTTGAAAAATGCAGCTACCCGCTCACCGCACTCGGTTCCGTCACCCGCATTTATACCAACATCGCGGTCATCGACGTCACCCCGCAAGGCTTTGTGCTCCGCGAGGCCGCACCCGGCCTTACGTTCGAGGACATCCAGGCCCGTACAGGCGCCACCTTGCACCGGGCATGAAAACCCTCATCGTCCAGATCAAATGCAAACTCGGCGAGGCCTATAACGTCGCCGCCTACGTGGTGGACAATGTGAACCAATGCCAGATGTACTCCACCTCCGGCACCTACGACCTACTCGCCATCATCAACCTGGACGATGACATCGACCCCGGCGTGTTCGTCAACAAACGCCTCCACGCCGTCCCCGGCATCATGGAAACCCACACCACCATCGCCTTCAACGCTTTCACGCCGGCGAGCAAAACCTGATTTTTATAGCAGAGCCCCGCAAACGCGGGGGGGTGAATCGCGCGCGAGGCCGTTACCTAACCCCGATCACACGCCGCAAAAAGAACCTGTAAACACCGCGTAGCGGCCTAACGCGCTCCGCATCGCGCGCCTTCCAAGCCTGCAGCGCGTCCAGCGCGTGCTCCGGCGTAACAGGTCCGCGGGCGCCGATATAGAGCGGGTAGAGAATTAGCGCCGCCGCCACGAGTTCATCCAATTCTAGGCAGCGCGTGCGGCGCGGATGCGCCAACACATCCTCCGTCAGCCCCCAGCCCGCATAGAATGGCGCGCCGTGGCAAACCACCTTTTTTCCCCGCAACAGCGCTTCAAATCCGGCCAGCGAGGTCATCACCTGCACCTCGTCCACTTCGTCCAGCAACGCGGCCATCGCCACATCGGTGACGATCTCATCGCACCATTGCGCGGCCTGAGCGTCTTCGCTGCCCGCACGGCGCAGCCGGGCCAGGACATCCGGGTGCGGCTTGTACACCACATATGAATCGGGCCGCGCCGCCCGAACCGCGCGCAGCAACGCCATATTGGTACGGATGCCAGGCGCGCCGAAGGCGAGCGACGCATCACTCTCCACCTGCCCCGGCACGAGCACAACCTGGCGGCCACCGGACGGCCGTGCCCATTCGCGCCCGGCTAGATTATATTTGGTCAGCCCGGCCGCCCGCGCACGCTCGCGCAGCGCCTTCGCCCTGCCGAGCAATTCCGGGCTGAAATGGCCAAAGGCCAGCAGATGTTCGAGATCGGATTCCCGCGTAGCGTCGTAATAAATTCCCCGCGTATCAATCACCCAGGATAGCGGGCGCGTCAGCTCGGCCCCCAGCCCGACGGAGCGCAGAAACCCATCCTCCATGCGAATGACCGGCACATGGCTGTCCAGCCCCGCAGGCCGCGGCGCCATGCCCCATAGCAGCAACGCCCCATCCCGTGGAAACGTCGCACCCGCGCCGAGAAAGCTCACCTTGTGGCCGATGAAGCAACGCCGCACGTACCGCCATTTCCAACGGGGAAATGCATAGGCATGGATGATATCCGGCAAGTTCGCCGGCCGCGCAGCCGATGGCGCCGGGCTACCGTCCACGCGCACCCGCCGCGCCGAGTGTTTGAACGAATGGGTCAACGCGCGCGAAATGCCCCGCCCAGTCTGGCGCCACATATCCTTGCATGCGCACCATCTGCGCGGTGCGGGCCGGGCTTTCCGGCCGCGCATAATCCAGTACCTGCCGGCGCCAGCCTGGCCCGTCCAGCGGGTCCAGATAATCCGGCACATCGCCGGCAATCTCACGAAACACCGGAAGATCGCTGGCAATTACCGGGACCCCATGCGCCAATGCCTCCACCAGCGGCATGCCGTAGCCTTCCACGAAGGATGGAAACAGCAGCGCCCGCGCATGGTGCAGCCAGGTCGCGAGTTCTTCATCGCCGCACGCCCCGCGTTCGATCACATGGGTCTTTAATCCCGGGCTGCGCTCCAGCAGGTCCAGCACCTGCTCGCATTCCCACCCGCGTTGCCCGATGACCACCAGCGCCGGAATATTCGTAAGCCCGGCCTCGATCATCTGCCTCCACAAATGCAGCATCATCAGGTGGTTCTTGCGCGGCTCAATCGTGCCAAGCATCACAACATAGGGCCGATGGTGCGGCGGGGATGGTTGCGGCTGCGGCAACGTCAGCGCGCCAATCGGCGCCACAATCAGCGGCGGCGGCGCCAGCCCGGCGGCCATGGCGTATTGATGCAACTCAGCGCCCGTCACCGCGGAATTGGCGATCAAGCCGCTCCCCGTCGTCAACATGGTGCGCAATCTTTGTTCGTGCCGGCGTGCTTCGCCTTCCCTGCAATATTCCGGGTGGCTCACTGGAATCAGATCGTGCAGAAAATACACCGGCCGCAAGCCGAACCGGCACATCGCTTTGGCATAGCCCGGCCTATCCAAGCCGCTATGCCCTGTGTTGAACAGCAGCGCGCCACGTGGCACTGGCGCGCCACGCACATGGCCCGACGCCACAGCCGAACGAATCGCCCGCACGGGATACGCCACCTCGCCCAGCAATGCCGCGAAGATGAGTTGCGATCCGCGCGCACCCGGATACACCCACCGCCCCCAATGCCGCACCAATGCCCGCGCCCCATGACGAAAATGCCGTATATAAGCAAGACTAACCCGGTCCACCCCCGTCGGCCGCTTGCCCTCAAGCAGCCGCGCCGCAAGCCGCGTGACGTCAAACAGCATCACGGGCGTTACGCGCTTGCCGAAGGTTGGTGCGGCGCGGGAGCGGCCCGGCGCGGTTCACATGAGCCTATCATAGACCTGCCGCAGCTTCGCAGTATGCGCGGCCTGCGAAAACACGCCAGCCTGACGAAGACCGCGCAGTGACAATTCAGCCCGCAAATCCGCATCGGCGTCCAGCCTCGCGATTGCGCGCGCAATTTCTGTTGTATCGTAGGGGTTAACCAAGAGACACGCATCCCCGGCAACTTCGGGAATAGACGCCGTGGTGGAGGTAATCACCGGCGTTCCCAGTGTCATTGCTTCCAAAACCGGCAGTCCAAATCCTTCATACAGAGACGGGAAAACGGCGCCGCGCGCACCTTTAACCAGTGTCATCAACAAGGAGAACGGCACGTAATTCAACTGAATGACATTCGTCTTCGCCCCGCCACCGTTGCGCAAATCATTCAGCAATTTAAGCTCGTTCTCGGACTTCCAGGCTTGCGCGCCGACAATCACCAGCGGAGCGGACACACCGCTGGAAAGATAGCCTTCAATCAGCCGGCCGATATTTTTTTTGGGCTCAATGGAGCCCCAAAAAATGTAATAATTCTTGTAGGCCAGATCAAAAATACCATCGAGCTCGCGCGCAATGGTGTCCGCATCCCTATTTATGTATTCATCCGGAATCGATACGGACTGATATGTGTTCGTCACCCGCGACGGGTCGACCCCAAAAAAATTGACGATATCCGCTTTTGACGCTTCCGAAACGGTTATAATATGGTCCGCGCGTGAACAAATCGCCGAAATCAGGCGGAAGTAATTCTTTTTATTATCGAGCGTTGTGTGGGGAAGCCGCAGCGGCACAAGATCATGCAACGTATAAACATTCGGCACCGCACGCGCCTGCAGCGGCAATGGATAAGTCCAGTGCATCAGGTCCGGCCGGTCCGCCAGCTGAACAGGCCGCAACGGTTTTGAACGGCTGAAATGCGCATGCGCGACGCTGAACAGGTTCGGGCTGTTCTGGATGCCATCAAAATAAGGCAGCCGGCTGGAAAACGCGTTCGCAATCACCGCCCCACTCATCGGCACCCTGGTCGCCGAGAAGCCAAACCGCACACCAACCGCATCCCGCACATCCCGCCAGGCCCGCGCCAACGGAGACACCGCGGGCTTATGCGCATCGAAGAAGGAAATCTCCTTCATCAACGGCGTCATTTTAGGCGACGGCCTGTTACCGTACAGCACATCTACCTTGTGCCCAAGATCTCGGATGCAGTAGCTCAGGTTTCTTGCGTATGTTGCAACTCCGGTTCCTTTTTCAAGATCGAGATTGCGGCCGTCGATCATGATTGTTTTCTGGTCGGAGATGCGATAAGTTTGCTCGAAGTTCGATTGATTCATACTTAGCTGCAAATACCGGCTTGTTCAGGCGATGTCTAGGCCTCTTCGACAAACGTTGACGGCCATTACATCGATTGATTCTGGGGATGCTCGGCGACTATCGGCACAATGGATCCGGAATTGAGGCAGATTCCCCCTTTATTTCCGCCGAGCAGACAGCTAGATGGGCGAAGCTCCTTACCCAGCCTACGACGGTTCCATTCGCGCACCACGCCCACCGTCCACAATGCGCATCAGACGAAAGCGTGTAAAGAGCCATAGTATTATGTAAAATTTAGCTCTAGTAGCACCTCACTTATCTCCGATGAAACAAATTCTTATCTCTCCAATTTGAAACATCAATTCCCAAAACTTCCTCACAATCATTATAATGCTTCTCGTGGAGTCCCAACAAAAAATATCTATCTTTTTGTGGAATAACATTTTTCAGACCTTTATTCAATCTGTTCTCTAATTCATTTTTTTGTGATATTGATTTGAAAGTAAAATCAATATCACAAAAGCGATACACATCCGTGAGCGTTTCTTTTGGCCTTCTTAGAACATCGTCATATAACACGATCTTTATTTTCGAAAAGTAAGCAGACCATCTACGAAAAACTGTCGAATAGTCCGAGCGTCGTAAGGAACTATCGCTTAAATAATGAGACGCTCGGTCTTCGAATGTCAGAGCATTTACGTTTATGCCCGCAATCTTGGCGTCATATAGGAGATTAGACCAGGAACGTTCGACCGGATCCCTCACTGACAACAGAATTTTTGTATCGGCTCCCAGAATATCGCGAATTACTTTGACTGTTTCATCTGGAAGCTCAAAATAACTAGGAGAAAAATCTGCCCTGACAGGATACCCCGAACCATACAACCTCAAATATCGAAACAGATTGCGGGTCGGTCCGCTCCAGTAAGCTGCATCGCTTATCTCGTCTTTTAAACAAAGATTCCGAAATAGGTCGGAAGAAGACTCGAAAGCATCTGAGAAATATATAGGCTCTTTGAAGGAGATATACTGCACTTCTGGCCGTTGAGACATATGATACCAGAGCCAGGTCGTGGCACTACGCTGCGTTCCTATCCCTAGTAAATTTGGCATATTTTCGCGAGGCCTGAGAGAGCGCCAGCCGGCATTGCTTTTTATAGTTGTGTCCTTTGGCAGAGGAGAAACTGGCGCATTTTGAATGGCGACCGCATCGCGTTCCGGCCAGTAAAAAAACTGTTCGCAGGGCCGTATTGGAGGCGACTCTTCGACATCGCCGATACGGTAGCGCCATACGTCCATCAATAACTGCGCGTGTGCAGGACCGGGACTTGGAAGCCCCCATAGACGATCGGCGCAAGCGATAACTTCTTCCTCAAGAAGCAAAGAAACCGCAGCCCGTCCCAAAAGATAAATTAAATAAAAATCATCGTGGTAAGCATCTATATTTAAAATCAGTTCCCTAAGCGCTACCCAATTTCTACTCTCTCTGTATAACTCAGCAAGCCTTACTTTAAAATTATCTCTGCCCGAACGAATCAATTTCTTCAAAATAAATTCGGCTACATAGAATTTCCCGGAGTCCCTCAGAAAATCGCAATATTTTATAGCAATACTATCTGAACTTCTATAATTGAATACGCCTTTAATTAATGATACCGCCTCACAAAGGTTTCCTGCTGCGTGATAAATATCTGCTAAAGCTAGCAACGAAGACTCGTCTTTGGGAGAATTCTTTAATACCTCTTCTGCAACAGAAACGGTCTTCTTCGCTCCTTCCGCAGAAGATACTTTATAAAGCGGATCAACTATTTCATCGTGATTGGGCATTGCTTTCCTTTATCAGACTGCCAGTACACCAGATTGCTCCGCGGACCGCGGCATTTCTGCCCGCTCCGTGAAACAACCTAGCCGGCATTCAATTGGATTTGGGGCATCATTTTTTTAGACCCAAACACGCGCACTTCAGGTACACTGAATGGCCGTACTTATGATCATCGAGGCTTCCTCATACCAGAAAATATTTAGCAAACAGTTAGCTAGATTTTCATCAAATAAAATAAGACAAGACGCTCCATCTCGCCGGCCCCCAGCAAGAGCTCTACATCAAGACGCGCTGCCTTACCGAGACGGTTTCGCAGTTGCGGTTCCTTAACAAGCCGCTTAATAAGTTGCACAGCTTCCGTCGTATTATGGAAAAGTAGGCCGTTCTCCTCATGTTTTATGACCTGGGCATAGCCACCAACGTCATGGACAAGTACAGGTAGTTCACAGGCCATCGCCTCAATCACAGACCGCCCCCAGGGTTCGACCCATGTCGACGTCCGATAAAAATAGGCATCTAGGCCATGTAGATACTCGACTATTTTTGTACTTCTTGTCGGAAGAAGACTAAGTTCGGGAACGCCAGAAAAGACTGTTTTCATACAAGTTCCCCCCAAAACAACGCTCTGGCCGCCAAGGTCACTGACTGCCTGATAAATCGCCCTGTCCTCGGCGTGATGTTTTTCAATGACGTCGCGGCTATGACGGCCAAGCGTAAATGGCTTTGCCTGAATTTTAGATTTGGGTACGAAGACGTCGATATCAATCGGCGAAGCCTCGAACCGACCAGGCAGGCCGCATTCTACTTGCATCATTTCGGAACAAAACAAGAGTTCTGGACGAACACCCGTGTAAGCGAACGCCTCCTCGATCCGCTTGAACAACATTGGAGCTTCAAATGTATTATACAGAAAGATGATACGATCAGGTCGCGTATTAGCAATCCAGTCAATCTGAAAGTATATTCCAACAAACACGAGTACTCCGTCATACGGCATCTGACCGCAGCTACTATCAATAGAAAGTACACCATGATCAGAGGAGAGATTCGGGTGCGGCATCTCCGGAGCCCACAACTCTACGCGGGCATATTTGGAAATTCTAGCATTCAAATCTAACGCATGTAATTCGCTTCCACCCCGCGGCTGCTCGAACTTATTGATTATATGAACGATAGGATACTCATTACGCGGTCGCACCAGCGAGGAGGCCACTTCCGCATTGCTCATCCTATCAAGCAGCCGGGCAGCATCGTCACGAACAAACGTTGATAGTGTCTGCCACATAGATTGCGCGGGCCCTAAAATACCTTTGTCTACCGCGATCCGGCTACTGGTATGGTACGGGGCAAGCCAAGCCATACGACGAGGTTCGATATTTGCAGCCTCTACAAGTTGGCGGGCATAGTCCGGCCGATTGAACTGCTGCATTAGCCTAAAAAGATGGTAGACGCGGTGGCTTGCTTGTTCTGATGATGCACGGGGTAGAAGGGACAGGATGTTAGCCCATTCTATATCCAACGTCCCCAACTTTTCAGCGCACTGTAAAGCAGCCTCCAATGCAGTCCAGCTTATTCCTCCATGCTTTCTGAAGGTCGGGAGATAGGCATACGCCCCAGCATGCTCCCCCATTGCTGCTAGAAGCCAAATATAAAACTCACCCATGGTAACATCGGCTGGGGTATGCCGGAGTCTCCGCTCGCAGATGAAACGCGCTTGTATAGCGTCTCCGGAATTATAGACTGCTCGTGCATATTCCACACAAGCAATCGTATCGCCTGGGTACAACAATACAACTTTCGCCCATGCATCTACTGTCGCGCGCGCATCTCGTTTTCGGCTTGCCATATGCGCGAGGCCGACTAAGGCCTCTTTTGATTGAAAACTGCGCGAGGCCAAATTCCGGAAATATTCCTCCGCACGATCCAAACCTGCCGTATTGGCAAGCGTATAACCCATCAAAACATCCGATTCATGATCCCCTTCGGCGACACCATCTCGCGTAAGATACCAACGCAGCCGCCGCTCAGCCTCCGCAAATGCGCCGGCAGCATAAGCAGAATGGCAGTAGGCGCGCTCAATCGTCTGGTCACGCCTTCCTTCAGAAATTTCTTTTGAAACAATGCGATCCGCTTGATTTAAGCCGAGGGTGCGAGCTGTTAAGATGACCACCTGGCCCAGATGCCAGCGGCTATGAGGCCACCGCCTAGCCAGCCAGCGGCACAAAAGACGGGCATGATGAAGTTCACCTGCCTCCTCATACATGCGCCGCAACTGGTCAACCAGTTCCAACTCGCCATCCATGAGAACACTATAATGGCAGGCAAAGCGTCGTGCGGCACGCAAGTCACCCAGGCGGGTGGCAGCATGAAACCCACGACGTATAAAGCGATGCTTAGGTTCGCTATCTGCAGCCATGCGCTCGCAAATGGCTAAAACTTCTCTCCATTGATGTAAACGTTCATGAAGATCCGCCGCAAGCCAGAAAAAAGATTCGTCGGCTGCCGATATCGCTAGCTTAGGCCCCAGGATGTCAAGTCCCGTTTGATAATCATTATAATTTAAGCATAATGTGGCAAAATCAAAACAAGCCCCGCTATCGTCGGGATGATGGCGAAGGTGCTCACGTACCAATAGCTTGGCTTCAGTTGGTTGGCGTTTTGCTATTAACTGCGCGCGCAGACGAAGGCTTCCAGGACTCTCCAAAAAACCAGGCACCGCAGCCGTCGCTGAAAACATAGTATTACGCAATCGCTTGTGATCGCCGGAATGGTATGCCGCGGCAACGGCGTGCGTCCATGCATAAGCGATGCTTTCTTCATCTTGCCCATGAGACAAAAATTTGGTAGCTTCCAGCCACGCATCAAGCGCATCACTCCACCGGCCCGCCCGCTCAAATACTCCGGCTCTGCCGGCTATTGCGTCATACGAACGCGGGTCAATCTTTTGCGCTTGATCGAAGGCTTTTAAGGCACCATCATAATCGGCTAATTCGTTGAGCATGTTGCCAAGCTGGATCCACCCACCAATGAGACCGGGCTCCGCCTCGACTACTTTCTGCCATAGCACGCGGGCGTTCGGCCAATCACGTTGGTCTTGTGTATACGATGCCTGCTCACGGAGTCTTTTTCCCGTCATGCTAGGTAAGAACTCATTTCGCTGCTGCGGACGGTCAATCCCCTGCGTTCGGAATAATGCGCCAATACGATTGATAATTTCAGACATGCTCTCTTTTCCAACTTATCAAAATAACCCGCACTAATCGACGGGCCTGGATTATCTTCGACCAACTTAATCTATCGATAAATTATAACGTCTCATACGTGTTTATCGCCTCTTCAACGTTTTCGTGAACTGTCAAATGTCCACCCTCCAGAACAGCAGCCCGATCACAATGCTTACGAATTAAATCCGTCTGATGTGCAACGATAACCATCGCCCGGTCTCGTCGCTTTTCGAACAGCTCATAGTCACATTTCATGGCAAAGCGATGATCACCAACGGACATACCTTCATCGATAAGGAAGCAATCGAACTCAATTGCCATTGAAATCGCGAAGGCAAGGCGCGAACGCATGCCCGAAGAATATGACTTCACCGGTTCATTCAGATACGCGCCAAGCTCAGCGAAATCTTCGACTTCTTCAAGAGTCTTTTTAAAATCCACCCCATAAACCCGTGATATGAGTCGCGCGTTGTCCCTCCCAGTCAAACTTCCCTGGAATGCATCTCCAAACGCCAGAGGCCAGGAAACGGACATGCTCTTGCGGACAATCCCCGAATGCGGCCGGTCAGATCCGCTGAGGATACGAATCATTGTTGACTTACCTGCACCATTGCGACCAAGAATCCCCCATTTTTCTCCTGGCCTGATACACAGATTCACCCGGTCAAGCACGCGTCGTTGTCCGCGCCCATGATTGATCGGATAACTCTTGCAAATATCGATGAGTTCCAGCATGATGTGTTGCGTAGGCTAGCTAAGGCGAACTTTTCGGATCGCGACATTCGTAAGCGCGAAAGAAAAAAGTAGCATGGCCGCAATCGTGAACAACGTGTATCCGAGATTATAATATGTCGGCATACGTGCACCATAATATCCCTTATGAAAATATTCTACAGCGTCAACCAGGGGAAAGAAGACAAGTATATCACGAAATTTAGCGGGAACGCTGTATAAAGGCAAAAAAATTCCCGAAACCGGCAACATCAAATAAACAATAATATGCGATAGCCGTTCAATCGTCTCATTCAACTCAGCGAGCGCGGCCATGGTCATCACAAATGCAAACGAGAACAGGATGACAAGTAAATAGCCAAGCGTCATTGTTAGCAAATCGGCCGGCCAGGTGCAGATTCCGTGATTAACCAAAATCAAAAATAAAATAATGAATGCCGCAGCCGATCCGGAAAATTCTAGCAAAATGCGGGAGTAAATAATATCAATCGGTCGAATTGGCTGATGATGCAATAAAGCACGGTTTACCTCTAGGCACTTGGTAACACGACCTGTTCCATTCCGCCAAAACATAAGCGTTGGATAGCTAACCGCAAAATATTCGGCAACGGAATACGTACCTGGTCTGTCAACATGTGAAAAAATTACGATGACGCCGACAATAAACATCGACGGTTCCGCAATCAGCCAAAACGCCCCCAGCCCTTCCCGGCCAAACCGCGTAATCACCTCGCGCATGGTCAGCGCCCAGATCACGCGTCCCTGGATGCGCAACTGGTCGCGAAAGGTGAGGCTGGATTCAACGGTCATGATGTTCCTTCACACCTGCAATGATGACGCTGAAAATACCCCATAGAAACAGCCCCAGAACCAGCACGGCGATTATTCCGCGCGCCCGCTTCGGCTCAAGCGCCTCGTCCGGCAGGTTGGGCGCCACCAATGTTTCAATATAAAGCTGCTGTTTCTGCGCCCTGATTCGCGCCTGCTCCAGCGCGTCAATCGCGGCGGCCAGTTCCTTTTGCGCAAAATCCTGCGAGAGCGTGATATCTTCATAAGCAACGGATTGTGATGCCAAAGAATTTTGGTTGCCGGCCACATCAGCGGTCTGCTGCGCAATTTCCGCGCGCGTCGACTCAATCGCCTTTTTCAGCCCCGGAATCTGAGGATTATCCGGCGTGCCAAGCAAAACCTGCGCCAGCCTGGATTGTTGCTGAATCATCTGGTCCTCAAGCTGCTCCACCAATTGCAACTGCAACGCAGATTGCGGGGCCGGGTTAAAAACCCCGTGCTGGTTCCGAAAATCCGCCAATGCCACGCCCGTGGCTCTCACCCGCGCCTCATCATCCGCAACTTGGCCGACATAAAACCGCACGGTATCCTCATCCGCCTGCGCGTTAATCTGGTCAACCAGTTGCTGCGCCAGGTTCAGCAAGTTCTGGTTGATCAGCCGCGCATCAGCCGCCGTGTACGCACGCACGGTAATCGTGCTTATATTCGACGCCGGGTCCACATCATCGCCAACGATATTGCCATAATATTTGTAGAAATTCTCAAACGACCTTCGGAAATAAACCACGCCGCCGAACCGGTTAATGCCATCAATATCTGGCGCGCTATATAACTGCTCGATGTTAATTGCGCTCTGCATTTTTTCCAACGCACTGCGGGACAGCAGGTAGTCATGAACCGCATCAACACCATAGGTATCGCTAGAAAGCCCTTCGCCCGAAAGCAAGGAACTCAGCCCAATACTGCCCGTTGACGGCGATTGCGGGTTGTAGACAATGAATTTTGACTGCGAAATATATACATTGCTTGCGATCAGCCCATAATAAAGCGTTGCCAGAACCGTCGGCAGAACAACAACCAAAAGAAAAAGCTTGTTGGCTTTCTTTGTAAGGCTTGTAGCGAAATCGAGCATTTTATAGAGCAGCTTTTCGTAGAGACATTAATGATAAATGCGGCGCCTGTTTCAACTCAGCACGCCAATTGCTCGATCGCCATGCGTAGCTGAGAGTCCTCATGCGTGGCGCTAAGAAAAAACCGTAATCTCGCGGCTTTCTCCTCTACCGCTGGGTGGATGATAGGCTGCACATTAATCCCCTTCTCAAAAAGCCGATTAGAAAGCTTGGTTGCTTTCAACGAAGACCCAATGATCGCCGCCAAAATCGAATGCCCCTGCGACAGGCCGGTATCTATGCCGCGCGCCTTGGCCAAAGCCAGAAAGGCCTGGCCATTCTCGCGCAGGCGTTGAACCCGCCAGGGCTCCTCTTCAACAAGCCGCAACGCCGTAATTGCCGTTGCGGCCAGCGGCGGCGAAATCCCAACGCTATAGACAAATCCAGAGGCGGTGTATTTCAGCAACTCCACCAGCGCCCGGCTGCCAGCGATATAGCCGCCACAGCTCGCCAGCGTCTTGGACAATGTTCCCATCCAAATATCCACCGCATCGCCCGGAATCCCGAAATGCTCGGCAATGCCACGGCCAGTCGGGCCCAGAACGCCAAGCGCATGGGCCTCATCCACCATCAGCAGCGCGCCATGCCGGTTCTTCACCTCGATAAAACGCGGCAAGTCGGGAATATCCCCATCCATGCTGTAATGGCCTTCAATGACGATCAGCACACGTTCGAAATCGCCGCGAATATCGGTGAGCAAATCATCCAGCGCCTGCCAATCATTATGCGGAAAGCCCCGCCGGTGCGCGCCGGAAAGCCGGATCCCTTCAATGATGCTGTTATGCGAAAGCGCGTCATGCAGCACTAAATCCTTGGGGCCAAACAGGCTGCCAATGGTGCTCACATTCGTCGCATGGCCGCTGACAAATACAATGCTCGCCTCGACGCCGTAAAACGCCGCCAGCGCCTCTTCCAATTCACGCTGAATCGGGCGTTCACCCGCAACCAGCCGGCTCGCCGATGCGGAGGTGCCATAGCGCTCAATCGCCGCAACAGCCGCAGCGCTGACACGCGGATGACAATTCAAGCCCAAATAGTCATAGCTGGAGAAATTGATATATTCGCGGCCGCCGATCTTGGTCGTCGCGCCGGCGGCGCCGTCATGAACCCGGAAAAACGGGTTTTCGATATTAAACTGCCGCGCCGCGGTCTGCGAGACCAGCAGGCGCGCATAGTCTGGATGCTTCTCAAAGCGTAGAAACGCCTCCGGAACAGGCGGTGCTGAGTCCCGGCGGGGGCTGGGTGCCGCATTCGCCGGCCGCCGGCCGCGAAATCGTTCAAGCAGGCTGGCGCGGGCACTGTTGCTCAGCCCGCTTCTTGCGCCGAAACTTGTGTCCTCTTTCATGCCACCAGCCTCGCACCGCTGGCGGCCGCTTCCCGCACCTGTTCAACAAGCGTCCCGATATCCGCCAGAATCTCTGTCTCCGCATGGTGCGACGCAAGTGCCGCCACCATCTCATGCGTCGCGTCGCCCTCCCCGCACTCACCAGCGAGGCTTGCCAGCAATCGTTCGGCAATGCGCTCAACGCTCGGATTTTCATTAATAAGCATCGGCGGCACCGTAACGCCAAACCGCTTCTCCAGCGCCAGCGCCAGTTCAACCGCCATCAGGGAATCCATGCCCAGTTCAAACACAGACTGCGCGTGGCCGATGCGCTCCGCCGGCAAGCGAAGAATTTCCGCAATCTCCTCGGTCAGACTCCGGGTCAACAGCAAGCGCGCATCGGCTTCCGGCATCGCTTGGAGACGCAAGCGCAAATCCTCGTCGCCAGCGGCATCGGGCGCGCTACCAAACCGCTGGCGCAATAAGGCGAACCGCTTCTCATGCGCCGCCGGCAGCATGCGCTGCAAGGTCGGCCAGTCCAAATCCATCACGGTCACCACGCCATGCCCCTGCGCCAGCACCTGGTCGAGTTGTGCCAGCGCCCGCCGTGAGTCGAGCGCGTTGGCGCCCAGCCGGGCGCGCAACGCATCGCGCGCGGCAAGGTTGCCGGTCAACACGCCAACATCGGCAATCGGCCCCCAGCACACCGCGCACGCCGCCAGGCCTTCATGCCGCCGCAGCAAGGCCAGCGCCTCCAATGCCGCGTTGGCGGCCACGTAATTCGCCTGGCCGGGGTTACCGAGCATGGTCGTCGCCGAGGAAAACAGCAGGAACAAATCCAGCGGCAAATCGCGAGTCAGCGCATGCAGGTTCCACGCGCCATCCAGCTTGGGGGCAAGCACGCGGGCAAACCGCGCCTCGTCGAGATTGGCGAGCAGCGCATCGTCCAACACCATCGCGGCATGCACCACACCGCGCAACGCGGGCATTGCATGGGCAATCTCATCCAGCAGGCTCGTCAGCGCGGCGCGGTCGGCCACGTCGCAAGCAAAGGCGCGCGCATTCACGCCTTGCGCGCGCAACGCCGCAAGCTGCAAGGTGGCACCGGGGGCGGCAAGTCCGCTTCGGCTCACTAACGCCAAATGGCGCGCGCCGCGTTCCACCAGCCAGTCCACGGTGGCGCGCCCAAAGCCAGAAAGACCGCCCGTGACCAGATACGTCGCATCCGGATTCAAGCGCATTTTCGGCGCGCCGCCGGCCGGGCGGACATGCCGGGGCGGCACCGTCAGATCCACAACAACTTTCCCAATCTGACGGGCCTGTTGCATATGCCGGAACGCATCCACCACCTCATCGGCGGCAAACACGCGGTGCGGCAGCGGGCTCAACTGCCCCTCCGCGAACAGCGCCATCACCTCGCGGAATACCAGGCTCGCCAGTTCCGGCCGCGCCAGCATCAACTGGTCCGCATCCACGCCGAAATAGCTGATATTGTTGCGGAACGGGCGCAGGCCGATGGCGGTATTTTCATAAAAATCCCGCTTGCCCAATTCAATGAACCGCCCGAACGGTTTTAGCGCGCGCAGATTGCGCGCAATTGCCTCGCCGGAGAGGGAGTTCAGCACAACATCCACCCCCGCGCCGCCGGTCAGGTCAAGCACGGCCTGATCAAAATGCGGGCTACGGGAATCAATCACATGGTCAGCGCCAAGCAGGGTCACGAAATCCCGCTTGGCATCGCTGCCAGCACTCGCGAATATTTCTGCTCCCAAATGGCGCGCAACCTGAATGGCCGCGAGGCCGACGCCGCCGGCGGCACCGTGAATCAAAATCCGCTCGCCCGGCCGCAGCTGCGCAAGATGCGCCAGCGCATACCAAACGGTGAAGAATACGGTCGGAACGGTGGCTGCCTCGGCATAGCTCCAGCGCGCCGGCATGCGCGCGGCGGCACGCGCCGGCACCACCACGTGGCTCGCAAAACTCGCCCCCGCAAAGGCCAGCACATCGTCGCCCACGGCAAAGTCGCGCACGGCACTGCCGCAGCGGCGCACCCGCCCGGCGACTTCCAGCCCAAGCGTCGGGCCGGCAAAACCATTTTCCAGGGCCTCATCCGCCAGCAGCCCCATCGCATACATAACATCGCGGAAATTCAAGCCGGCGGCGCGCGCCTCAATCTCAATTTCATCCGGCGCAAGCTCCCGGCGCGTATCCGCGCGCCAATGCAGGTTGCGCAACTGGCCCGCCAAGGTGAAGTCCAAACGCCAAGCCGGCGTCTCGCCGCCCGCCAGCGCCTGCCGGCCGCCGGCCGGCACTGGCACGCAACGCAGCACATACCGGGCCGTCCTGGTCAGAACGATTTCGGATTCGCCGTCATTCTCCAGCAATTCCCGCCCAAGCCGCGCGCCAAGCCCGGCCGACGCATCGGGCAGATCGATCAGCGTAAGCCGCAGCGGATGCAGCTCATTGGCCGCGCTACGCGCCATGCCCCAGATCGCGGCCCCGCCCAACCCCGGCGGGTTAAGGCGCGCATCGTCATGCAACGCACCACCCTGGGTGATAATCCAAACCCGGGCGTCAGGGGCGTGCCGGGCGATGTCGAGCAGGCGGACCCGCAGTGTCTCGCAGTCGCGCGCCAGCGCCGCCGCGTCCGCCGCCATGCCGGGTGCCGCCGGAAAAATAACCCAATGATCGCAACCCGCCGCAGCCTCGCCCGCTACAAGCTGACCATGGGCCCGCAGCGCCGCGCGGGTGGCCTCGGCGAGTTCCGCCCAGCCGCCATCCCCCGCTTCCACCGCCCAGCGTTGCACCGCTGGCGCTTGCCGCGCGACTCGTTGCGGTTGCGGCCGCGCGATGAGCAGAAAACTCCCCAAACCCAGCGCCGAACCGGCGGCATCCAGCACCGTTTGCGGCACAAGCCAGCCGGCCTCCCGCAACAGGGCCGTCCAGTCTTGCGGCGCCAGCAGGCTGCCTTGGGGCCTCGCATCGCCATGCCACCAGCCAGCCTCGATGCCCCGGGCAAAATCGCTCGCCCGGTCCGGATGGCGCTCGGTGATCAGCAGCACGCCATCCGCCGCCAGATATTTGCGGATCTCACGCAGCGCCCGCGCCGGCTGGGCAACCTCATGCAGCGCGTGGTGAACCAGGACGATATCAAAATGCGCCGGCGTGTACGGCCCGGGGGTCAGGCTGAAATCCGTGGGGTCCAGCGCCACCACCTCGGCTTCGCCATTTTCATGGCCGAATGCCAATCTGGCGCGGGCCTCCGCATCGCTACGCGCGATCACGTAATGCCCATCTACGGCCGGCAGCATGGGAAGCAGCCTGGCGGCCATCGCATCCTCGCCAATCCCAATATCCAGCATGCGCACGGGCCGGCCCTCAGGCCATTGTTGCAGCAAGGCGGCAAGCACATCCAACGCCGCCGCGCGCGCGGCCTCATAGATCGGATTGCCGTCATCCCGTTCGGCGGCACCCAGCGTCGCGGCAAAGCTGCCGCAATCCGCATCCGGAGTCGCAACCAGCAGGCGTCCGACACGGCCGATGCGCAGCAATTCCGGCGCCACCGCCGGGCAGTCCGCCAGCACCGACGCCCAGATCGCGCCGGCCGGCGGAATGGTGTCATCGTCAATGACGGTTTCATCCCCGTCCTGAATCAGCCCCTCATCCTGCGCAAGGGCAAGCAACCAGCGCTGCAACTTGTGGCCATCGCGCCAGCTCTGGCGCGGCCCGGCATCGCGGGCATAGGCCAGCGGCAGCATCTCGATCAGCGGCGCAATCTCTTCAAAATACCGGGTCCGGGCGGCCAGCGCCCGAGCATCCTGCCCGCCCGCCATCGACGCGCCTTGTATATCGGCGGGCAAAGCTGGTGCTGACCCCGGCAACGGCGCCAGCTGCGCACGGGTGATCCAGGTCGCGGGCGGCGCTACATGCTTGGCCAGAGCCGCCGCCCGAAAACGCACCGTATCAAGCCGCGCAATCATCCGCCCTTGCGCGTCGAAAAGCTCGAAATCGACCGCGGCGGACCGCGCGCCAAATTTCAGCAAGCGGCCCCGCAACTCAACGGCCGGCCCCGCATCGGCGCGGAACACCAGCCGCCCAAACCCGACTGGCAGAAACGCGACGTCGCGTGCCATATCCGGCTGTGCCGCAAGCCAGCCGAGCACGGCCTGGAAACATTGGTCCAGCACGGCCGGATGCAACAGATAACCATCCAGCCCCGGTACACCGGCGGGCCATTTCAGCCGCGCCCGCAAAATTTGCGCGTCCAGTTCAATCGCCTCGATGCCGCGAAAGAGCGGGCCATAGTCCAGCCCCAGCGCCGTCGCCACCGCGTAATGATCCTGTGCGGCGATTATCGTCCGGCCTGGCAGCGGCTCTGGAATGGCGGGCGCCATCACCGCCGGCGCCGCGCCCAGCAACCGCCCCTGCGCATGCACCGTCCATGGGGTTTCGGAAAGGCGCTCACGCCCTTCGATCCGAAAACGCAGATCGGTTGGCGAGAAGATAAACCGCAGCGTGCGCGCATGCTCGCCGTCGAACACCACCGGGGCCAGAATGTAGAGATCCTCGACGATATGCGATGCCGTGCCGAACCATTCGCGCGAGGCGGCAAGCGCCATTTCCAGATACGCCGCACCCGGCAGCACCGCGGCGCCGCCCACCTTGTGCTCGGCAAGGGCGGGCAGCTTGAGCGAGTCGAGATGCACTTCCCAGGACGCTGGCATTTCCTTCAACCGGTAGCCGAGCAATTCGTGACATGAATTGCGGTTGATCAGCCGGTAGCTCTCAGCCGTGCCATTTACCCAATGCAGCTGGCGCTGCCACGGATAAGCGGGCAGCGGCGCATGGGGGGCCGGCCCAGCGCCAAAATACACCGCCGCGTCAACCGGCACGCCGAGCAGTGCCGCGCGCAGCGCCGTGGCCCGCACATTCTCCAACGTGTCTTCATGGCGCGGCGCCGTGCCCAGTGCCCGCCCGCCGCTACCAGCGGCATCGAGGGTTTCGGCGATATAGCGTTGCAGGATCGCATTCGGGCCGATCTCGATAAACAGCCGATACCCATCCGCCGCCATGGCGGCGAGCGCCGGGCCAAAACGCACCGGGTCGCGCACATTACGCCACCAATAATCGCCGCCCAGCGCGGCACCATTCAACAGCCCCCCGGTGACGCTGGAATAGAATGGCAGCTGCTCCGGCGCCGTGCGCAGCGCCGCAAGGCTGCTGGCAAGCTGCCCCTGAATCGGGTCCATGCTGGCGCTGTGGAAGGCGTAATCGAGATTCAGTTCGCGGCAGAAAATACCCTTCAGCCCGGTGGAAAGCGCCGCCAACGCGTCGGACTTCCCGCTCACGGTAACATTCTTGGGACTATTCTCCGCCGCGATCTCGATTGCCCCGGCCAGCCCAGTATTTTCGAGATGCGCCCGCATGGCCGCGATCCCAAGCCCAATCGCGGCCATGCGGCCCGTGCCGCGCGTCAGCGCCTGCGCCTGGCTGCGCGCCACAATCACCAGACACGCCATTTCAAGATCGAGCGCGCCCGCCGCCCAGGCCGCCGCGATCTCCCCAACGCTGTGCCCCATGGCGGCGCCGGCCGAAATGCCGAGGGCACGCAGCAGCATCGTGGTTGCAACTTGCAGCGCAAACAGCGCCGGCTGCGCAATCGCGGTATCCTCCAGCGCCGCCGGGTCGTCACTGGCAATTGCGTCCAGAATATCGGGGCCGCCATGCCGGCGGATGAGCGCGGCAATATGTGTCGCATGCTCGGTGAAAAGCGGGCTGGCCCGCAGCAGGCGCCGCCCCATACCGGTCCATTGCGCGCCATTGCCGGCATAAATAAACGCCACGGCCGGCGCGTCTGGCATCGCCTGCTCGCGGATCAGTGCCGGCGCATCCCGCCCGGCCGCGAAATCTTCCAGGCCGCGCAGCATCGCCGCATCCGACAAATCCGGGACCGCGACGCGCTCGGGAAGCCAGTCCCGCCGCGCCCAGGCGGCATGGGCAACCGCCCCGCGCGCCGCGGCATCGGCCAACAGGGGAAGATAGCGCCCAGCCAACTCACGCAGCGCCGCCTCATCATGCGCGGAAAGCACCAATGGTGGCGACGCAACCGGCGCGCTTGCTGGCAGCGACGCCGGTTGCGGGCGCTCAATAATCACATGTGAATTCACGCCGCCAAAGCCGAAGGAATTAACGGCCACGCGCCACGCAGCACCAGGTGCCAGCGGAATCGGCTGACGCGCCACCTGCAAGCCCAGCCCGTCAAAATCGATCGCCTCGTTCAGCCGCGCTGCGTGCAGCGTGCGCGGCACGATGCCGTTTTGTAGCACCAACAACGCTTTCGCGAGGCCGGCCACGCCCGACGCCGCCTCCATATGGCCAAGATTGCTCTTGATCGAGCCAATCGGCAGTTTCCCGGCACGATTATTGCCGTACACAGCGCCAATCGCACCGGCCTCTATCGGGTCGCCAACGCGCGTGCCCGTCCCATGCGCTTCAAGATAGTCAATATCCCCGGCCGTCAGGCCGGCGCGCGCGAGCACGCGGGCCATCAGCTCCGCCTGCGCCGTGCCGCTTGGAATCGTCAGGCCGGTCTTGCGCGCGCCATCGGCATTCACGCCACTGGCGCGGATCACGCCCAGAATCCGGTCGCCATCCCGCTCGGCATCGCGCAATGGCTTCAGCACGAACATGCCGCCCCCCTCGGCGCGCACATACCCATCGCCGCCCTCGGCAAAGGCGCGGCAACGGCCTTGCGCGGCGAGCATCGAGGCCTTGGTGAACCCGATGAAGGGGTAGGGATGCAGCAGCAGGTTCACACCCCCCACAAGTGCCGCCGAAGCGTCGCCCGCGCGCAGCGCCACACAAGCCTGGTGCAACGCCACCAGAGAGGAGGAGCAGGCGGTGTCCACGGCAACACTCGGCCCGTGCAGATCGAACACATAGGAGATCCGATTCGCGGCCACGCTCATCGTGTTGCCGGTCATCGTATGCGCCGTGATGCTGGCGAGATCATCCAGCACCCGCATGCCGTAGTCGAGGCCGGAGATCCCCATAAACACGCCGCAGTCACTCCCCGCCAGCGCCGATGGCGGGATTCCGGCATCCTCCAGCGCTTCCCAGGCGAGCTCCAGCAGCAGGCGCTGCTGCGGGTCCAACATCGCCGCCTCGCGGGGTGAAATCCCAAAGAACGCCGCGTCGAAATCGCCGATCGCCTTCAGCACCCCCGCATCAAAGGTAATGCCACGGCCTGGCTCGGCGCGCCGCGGATGCTGGAGGTCATCGACGGCCCATCGATCCGGATCGATTTGCGTAACCAGGTCCTCCCCGGCGATGAGCGCCCGCCAGAGCTGTGCCGGACCGTGAATATCGCCCGGAAGACGCAAAGACATCCCGACAATGGCGATGGGCGGCAGGTAGGGTGCTGGGTTCAAGGCCGACCCGCGCGTATCAAGCAACCAAACAAACTTCTTGCCTCATATGAAATGGCAACGCGGAAAATAAGTTCTCATCTTGTTCATCGAAACGGCCTTTATGTTTTTTGGTCGATCCCGACAGACAACTGAGCGCAGACGAAATATCCATTTAAGTGACTGCGTTAATACAACCGGGTGAGGAGGTTCTCGACAACTGCCACATATATTAACCATTCAAATAACGCGGCTTTTTGCCGTTTTCGAGACGCGCGCGACTTAAGTTTTCGCCACGAAAACCCGTAGCACCTCAGTTTAAGTTGTGTAAAGCAATATCATTTATATTCATGTTGTATACTGTTTGATCATGTTAATTTTTATGGACTATTATCGTGTTTTGGGCGCCGTCGCACGGCGGAGACCCTGGCCTTACTCTCTTGCGGTTAATTACAGATCTTTACCAGCTTTGTGCCGCTCAGCCGGTTGCCGAGTCTATGCAACTTCCATCTGTTGTCGAAAAGCCGCTATTACCGTAAACGTATATTTTTCATGTCAAACTTCGTCCGATTCTCATTTGATACGCGGGCCGGATTGGCAACCAGTTACGCTCAGCGCGATGAGGGTATGGCTGAGCTTGGCCGCTAACTGGCGGCGGGTTAGTCATGGAATTCAACAGCCACGTATATTGATCCATTAGGAGCAGAAAATTTTGATGCCGCGTAACTTTTGCCACGGATGCAATGTGGCTGCCTCTTACCTCTGCCCCCGAAACCGGCCTGCAAAAATCATCCGATGAAAAAAATGCTTAAAAATGTCGCGCTCGGCATCTGCCTGGGCGTTGGCGGCTGTTCCCCCTTACTGCCGCAAGCCGGGCCGGATACGGCCAGCATCGAGGCCGCGCCACGGGATCCGACCCTTGGCGGCATTGAACTCGTGAAGGTCAACTACACGATCGCCAGCCAATTGCGTTCGGAGTTCGAACAAGACCAGTTTCCCAGCTATTTCAGCGGACCGGAACATACCGACCACCACGTCGCACCCGGCGATGTTCTGCGCGTTTCAATCTGGGAAGCGCCGCCCGCCATGCTGTTCGCCGCCCCGGCCATGACCGCGGACGGGATCGCGGCCGGCGGCACGAGCATGATCACCCTTCCAGACCAGACCGTCGACAATGCCGGCAATATCAATGTCCCGTTCGCGGGCACGATCAATGTCGGCGGCTTAGCGCTCTCTGAAGTCGATTCGCTAATCACCGCGCGGCTGCAAGGCAAGGCCAACCAGCCCCAGGTGCTGGTAAGCCTCGCCGAGAACAACACCCAGGATATAACAATTGTCGGTAATGTCGCGCACAGCATGGAAGTGCCGATCAACCCCGGCGGGGTCCGCCTGCTGCGCGCGATCGCAATGGCCGGCGGTGTCATCGCCCCCGTTGAACAGACGTCAATCCAGCTCTCGCGCGAAGGTCATGTCGCCGCGTTGCCGCTGCTGACGATCCTGAACAACCCGGACGAAAATATTCCCTTGCAAGCTGGCGATGTGGTGACAGCGCTCAACCAGCCCTTCAGCTTCACCGTATTGGGCGCCACGGGGCGTAATGCCGAAATCAGTTTCAAGGCCAGCGGCATCAGCCTCGCCCAGGCGATCTCGCTTGCCGGCGGGGCTGACGACACGCGCTCCAATCCATTGGGTGTTTTTCTCTTTCGTTTCTCACCGCCCGAGGCCTTGTCTTGGCCAGTGCCGCCGCATGCGCTTGTGCAAGGCAAAGTGCCAACGATTTTCCAATTTGATCTCAGGGACCCCGCGACATTCTTTGCGGCACAGGAATTCCCCATGCAGGATCACGACTTGCTCTACGTCACCAACGCCCCCACGATCGAAGTCGGGAAAGTCCTCAACCTCGTTGGGCAAATCGCCTATCCGTTCTCAACCCTGCAAACGGCGGGGGTCATCAAGTGAGTTTGCGCGCTGACCGGCCTTTGCGTTGAGCGAGACGGACACGTAGCATACGCTCATACCGCATTCGTCATCGATGCTTCTGAGCACGCTTCTTGCAGCTTTTTGGCCATGGCCGGTTCGCCAACGGTGCCGTCCAGGAGGCGTTGCGCCGCTTCCTCCACCGCCGGGCCAAGGCCGGATTCTTCAAAGAATACGCCCCGGATTTGGATGGTGCCGGCAAGCGCGGTGAGGAAATCGGTTACAAGGGCCGTATCGGGCGGCGGGGCATGGCTCCAGAATTCATCCAGACTGCCTTGAAAACTAAGGCCAGGGACGTCGTAGATCGCCTGTCCGAGCGGCTTGAGGGGGCGGCCAAGTTGCAAAGCGCGCATCCCGGCGGTGCTGTTTACGGTAACCACCCCCTGGGAGGCCCGGACAAGGTCATCCAAATTGCCGCCCCGCAGATAATCGACGCGGCCATGCAGCCCGAGCCGCTTCACATGAGAGTCCATGACCCGCTCCCAACATGTTATGGCGGGGTCCCAGGGATGTTCCTTCAAAACCAGGCGGGTGCCTGAAGGCGCATATGTGGCGAAGGATTCGAGAACCTGCTGAATAGCCTCGGCAACCCCATCAAACGCGGAATAGGCGATGATCTGGAAATCAAAATCCAGTTGCAATGGGAAGACGTAATAGGGCGCGCCGGCGCCTGTTATATCGCGCACGAATTGATCGGCCCGCGGCTTGAGCCGGGAATTGGTGAACAAGCGCCAGGCGCATGCGGCGGTATAGATTAAAGTATTCGGACGGGCGTCGCTGCGGCGGTAGAAGGGGTAAAGCCAGCCAAACAGCACTTGCGCGAAATTATGCGTAAGGTCGCGCCACGCCATGTGGAACCCGTTCTCAACGTAGCGCGGGCGCCAATCCGGGATGGGTAATGCTGCGGCCAAGGCTCTGATGGCGTCCGGGTCCCGTGGAAAGCGCGACGCGCCGCTCATCCCGTCGCGCTCAAACGTGATCCAATCCGGCCTGATATAGCCAAAATCGGTGACGGTGACCCGAATTCCGCGCGCCCGCGCCGCGGCGACAGCTTCGCGATGGTATCGCCGTTGCTCGCCCAGCAGGACGAGGTCGGTGACGTTCTCGCGGACGAAAAAACGGTCGATATAGTCCGGCCAGGCGCGGTAGCTGCCGCGATAATTCACGGCATTGCGGCCA
>Ga0116227_10005064_pt1 | contig 28171 bp, 14 predicted proteins | sample S1TSphgellanicum_FD_89693 | JGI IMG/M metagenome (GOLD analysis project Ga0116227, IMG submission 89693) | Host-associated microbial communities from peat moss isolated from Minnesota, USA - S1T2_Fb - Sphagnum magellanicum MG | ecosystem: Host-associated > Plants > Peat moss > Unclassified...
TAACCCCTTCTTTTTTCTTTTTTCCCTCCCCCCCCCTTTTTACTCCTTTCCCCCTCTTGCTTTCCTCCCCATATCCCCCCTTGATCCCCCCCCCCCCCCTACCCTACCCTACCCTAACCCCTCTCTTCTTCTATAAATGGCTTCCATCCCAACTAGCCTAGTGGGTCCCCATTGCTCTTGGCCCAAGTGTATCAAACCTCCTTTAGGGTCACACATCCCAATACTATTCCAGTTGAAGTGGCCTTACCTTAAAAAGTTCTAATAAAACCTTTTTTTTTAATTTTAAATTTTTAGTTCATTTCCAAAGAAGAAATTCATTCAAAATTCAGTAATTTTTTTTATCCATTGGGTTCAAAAATTGTGAAATGACAAAGATGCACAATGTCTCATTGAGGGCTTTCCAACATTACCAAAAGCAAAAGACAAAAGGGAGAGGGGGAGGTTGAGAGGGTTATTATGGGGGGGGGGCATGGTCACATTCAAACAAACAAACATCTATCTTAATATATAGATGTCTAAGATTCCAAAAGCTTACAAGTAAATTGGATTATACAACTTGTTGGCCAAGCCCCCAGAAATTGTGTTGTCATTTTATGAAGATTCCATTTTCACAAGCCAACCCAAGAATTTGGTTAAAAAATAAGGCCATGTATGCAACCACCTCATTGTTTTAGCTTGAGCTCTCATCCAAATAGGAATGATCCTTTTACATGGTTATTGGCTGGTAATCTAAAACAAGCCTTAACGACTCTTACCTTTTTAAGAATCCTATGTTATGAAGTTATTGAATATTGAACAATTTTTTCATCGAAAATTCATTTACATCAAAACAAAAAATTATAGGGGAATTTGGTCACTCTCTTGGTATTATTTGAAAGCCTTTAGTGAGTGGGATTCAATGAAGGTGATTTGGGAATTTTTAGATCTAAGATGTGGAAGATATTGAATTTTGAGTGTTTTTTGTCATTGGAAATTCATTCAAAAAATTTTTTTAAAAAATTTCACAATTGGGCTCCATCATTAGGGTCTTGTTCACACTTGGGCGCTTGCCAGCAGCACAGGCCACATTAGTGTGAATGTTTTGAAGGTTTTACAAAAGGAACCTTAGGTGGAGTCCAAAGCCATCTTTTGGGCATGGATTGTCCCATCCCCATGTCCCTATTCCCATCCTTTGAGAATGGGTAACTTTCACATAAACCCACAAAAAAAATTTGGAAAATTTGGAAAAGTTTCAAGACCATTCATTCAAATGGGATGTCATCAAAACAACATGAGATGTTGTACTAGGTATCTTGGCATACCAATCAATTTGGCCAAAACCATAGACAAATTCATAAAGTGGGGGTTGGGGGGGACACTTTAGGATCTCATCTATTGTTGGAATTGGTGGTACTACCAAGCACCATATAAGTACAAAGAAACCACTTCAAGCACAATTTAGTACTACATACATGGTGCTCACTCCATAGTACCAACCCCCAAAAGAAAGCAGAACTTGTGGCTTTTTTTTTATTAGAAACATCAGCTTGCATGGATGTGGCTTATACCTTAAATCATCCACATGCATCTACCTACCTAGTGGCTACCAAGTGCCTTGCTCACTTATCTACTACCTACCTACATAATACCCACTTACATCCATACCTACTTACCTATGATAACTCATCCAATTAGGTATGTAGGTAGTTAGTAGTTATCGAGGTAGTGTGATGGGGGGAACCAACATGGCCAAAGTGAACCAGCACTAATCAACTCGCCATCCATTGGATGCCAATTATAACTCAATTGTGGATGAACCCAATTGAGTTAACATCCGGTTTCACTTTGGTAACCTATTCTATATAAGAAGTAGAACCCATATATGGGTAGTTGGAAAATAGATGATTGCAAGGTAAGTAGGGGATTTATACATAGGTAGGTAGGTAGTAAGAAAAAGCAACCGAGGTAAACCATGATGGTTAACTAGGGAACTGGAAGCCAACACAAAAGTGTTTTTCTGACCACTTATCATCCATCATCCATCCATTTATCATCCATCTTTCAGGGTGTGCAGGTGGGTGTGCTGGACTCTTCCTTTGCTACATGGTTGTCAATGTACTCAACAACATTCTTCAATCCCACTTCCTGTCACAAAAGAACACTACAAATAATAAAGGGTTGGTGGAAAAGCTGTTCAGCTCAGAAGGAATTTAAGTTTTAAGGTTAAACCCTAAACCCCAAACCCCCAAGGCTACTTGTCTTTGTTTTAGACTCTCTAATGTGAGCTTCACAACCCTATTTCTTTTAGGAATCTTTTAATGTAGCTTAAGTGGTGATCATCCATGCGAAGAAGATGAAGAAAGGATGGTGATCATCCTTAGCAAGTTTTAACCAAACATGGATATAAACTAGATATCAACCTTTTAAATTTAGGGCTACCCACTAAAAATCAAATATAGGTATCTAGCAATCTTTGCTTCTTTTTTTTTCCCTCTCTCTCTCTCTACTATTCATTATTGAAACCTTCCAAAATCCCTTGGTTTTCAAATTTTTTATTTTTAATTTTGACAATTGAAAAAAGAGCTACTTCATGCTAGTTCCTTACAACTAAAACATGCGCCCTACAGTTAAAACATGCAATTGGTTAGTTGCAACCATAGTACCTTCACCATTTCGGCATAAATTAATTATAAATTTTTTTTTGTTGAACTTTTAAAAAATTGCTTATTATTTGTTCCAAAATTTTGATAAAATCAAATTTTCAACTATGAAGTTTGAATCATAGACCTTCAAGGATAGCCACTTCAAACTGAGCCAGTCTAGATGCATTAAATTGTTCGATAACACTAACAAGAGCTTGTTTATTATTTTATATAATCATTACTTGCCAAAAAAATCAGAATTGAAAAACCAAGTGCCAAAATTAAGATTTAAAATTTAATTAATTATTCATAATTTTGTTGCCGAAATGGTAAAGGTACTATGGTAGCAAGAACTAATCACTTTTTGGTTCACACCAACACTAAATGCACTTGTGTTTGGGGCCTATAGTTAGTTTTTATTTTGAAGTGCAAGCCTTCTTCTGGCATTAAATTTTGCATTTGAATACATTTAGAAGAACATATAATTGGTTCGGATTTCATGAGTATTCTTCATTAGCCAATATCATTTAAACATTTAAGGATTTTTTTAATTTCACAATGTGCATAACAAATGGGTTTATGAATTTCATAATGTCTAGATGTCACGACCTTAAGTGCTTGGGCTTGCAACTAAGGTGCATGAGAATGGGAATGGGCTAGGAAAGGTTTAAACAAAATCTTTCCACAAGTATCGAGAATGTAAAGAAAGGAGTCTAAAGTAATTCCAAGTGAGAAACATTTTGAAAATTGTAATCCCATAGGAGTCTCAATAAAAGTGCAATCTTTGCAATAAAGTGTAAGTGGTAAACATGGTCCAAATTCGGGCTTCAAGATACCATTGGAAATGTTATAAATTTTTAATCTTAAAAGTGAACTTGTATTCTTCATTTATAGTTATGAGCTAGGAGTTATGGTCAAAAGAGTGGTCAAAAATCAAATTGACAATTTGATTTTCAAACCTAAGAAACAAATGTTGAATGATTTCCAAATTGATCATATGATACAACATTGGAAAGGTATTTCCAAGGGTTACACCTTTGCTTTGAAAAGCTCTTCACTTGAAGCTTGTATGCAAGAGCTATGAACCCACAAAATCATAGGACTCATAACTGAACAAAATTCAAAAAATTCAAAATTCTCTCCCAAGAATGTGGTGAATACTAAATTCTTACTTCTTAACTTCTTGACCAAGCTTTTTGGACATAATCATAAACATTCTTCAAGACGACACATCTACATACAAATCGATTATAAACTTATAGTTAATATTGATATGTATTATTCTTATAGGTACTAATTGATGCAATATTAATTATACATGTATGTTTACAATAAAAAATTATTATTTGCAAAACATCTCCAAAATCTATTACCAAAACAAAAAGGTGCAAAAAACTCTCAAAATTGCATGAAGAAAAAATGTCCATTAACAAAAAGGTAGGAAAAAAAAAATGAATTTTCCCTCCAAAACCCCAATTCAGATCTAGCAACTAACTATTTATTAATTACATACATAGCATTATGCCTTCATTAACCAGTATGTATCCTTAACATTACCCTGCTTTTACTTTGGACTCCATATTTAAAATCCTTGCAATGTACAACCTAATCTAATGTTAAGGCTAGCTACAAATATTGTTCCTTTTTGGCAACATGCTAAAATGCCCCCTTTGTTGTTTTCTAGTCTAGCAATGAAGTTCAAAATACATGATGTACCACTTGGTCCACTTCCTATCCATTTTCCACCATTGCAATTTGATTCAATGCATGTTTCATTTTATCCTGAAAATAAATAGACTATTCCTAGTTTCCTTTATTTAATATGTTAAGTTTTGTTATAATCATGTTTTAGTCAATGCATACAACCTTGTTGTTCATACATGCAAAAAATTGATCATTTGTATTGACCTTCAAGGCATTTAGGAATTGCACAAATAACTCACATTGTTATGTTTTCCATTCAATTTTAAACAACCCTATCAATCTTGTAACATTTTCCCACTTTAAAATTGAAAAAATTCCCTTAAACTCATTCACGCATGTATCTGCTCCAATTTTGCAATATACTTTTGTGGTGTTGATGCAAACCAATAATGATTTTCTTTATCTAGCAGCATGTTTTTTAAGAATTTTAAGGTGGTTTCTTCAAAAGTTAAACATTAGATATTACATGTTTTACTAAAGTCCTTGTTGTTTTGGCCCTTTGTGAAGTTGGTGTAGTTTTCACCTAATGCTCTTAATTTTATTCCACCAAATGTTTTTCCCCGCACTAATTATTCATACTCTTCTCATGTTGTGGTTTCTTCACACTTTCCTTGTTCTTCTTCTTCAAAATTGAAAAGAATTATTATTTCTAGTTGTTGTCTTCAAGTTCTTTTTAGTTGTCAATGCAACTCCCTCAATATTTCTTTTGCATCTTGCTTGTTTTATTTGATATATCTTGGCACCTTTTAAACATAACATCGAAATCAATATCCTCTTATCTTTTGGAAAATAAAATCTTAATGTTGTTGGAGGTGAGCATACTAAAGATGTACCTAGAATAGTTTTACATAGAAATATTCTAAAGTAAGCTTTCCTTCTTCCTTCTCCTTCTCTCTCATTTTGTTTTTTAATGTTCCCTCTTTCACTATTATATGCAAACTATTAACAAAACTTTTTGCACTCATGATGTGTTGTGTTGTACATAAAACACCAAGAAAATAATAAAAATGATGGGCTAATTGTTTTTTGAATAATTATCATTACTATTCATTCTTAATGTAAAAAAATTATTAAATTTTAAGGTTTACAATTCAAATTTATGGCTTTTTTTCTTGATTAAATCCTTTCTTAACAACATGTTAATTGCATACATGTGAACTGTTAACAATTGACTAATAGTTGCATTAATGTCCACATTGTTTGCCAAATCAATTATATTTATCCACTCACTATTTATTACCATATCAATTCATGATACATCATCCACCTATCCTTTCACTTGTTTTTTTCTTCTTTACACTACTTGTTATTACAATTTGTGAAATGTTGTCCATTTAATTATTCAAATAAGTGTTTTGTTCTCACTTCCTATTATTTTCCCAACTTCTTACATGCCATCTACCTATTCTTTTGTAGGTTTCTTTGCTCATGTTGTCCTATCCTAGTATACCACTATAATTCCTAACTTTAAGTTTAAATTACCACTTATTTCCACATTTAGATTTTCTTAATTAGCCTAATTGACTACTAGTTTTGAAACTACTTGATCAATGTAAATGTATGGTTTAAGTTTATTTACATCAACCAACACAAGATTGGGTTCAAAATTACCCAAAATCACAAATAATACAATATTGTTAGGTAATAAACATTGTATTTTGCACATGCCATACCACCTTTTCTTCAAATTACCAACTTTCTCCTTTTCTTCTTTTGGAAACCAAAGCACATATTACCCAAATTGGAAGTTATTTTTTTGTGTGGCATTATTGTAGCCACATGTACTTGGTCCATTGAACTTTGGCAACATTTTCTTGTGCATTTGATTGTATTCCTACAACTTCTCCAATTCATGTAATTGACTTGTCAATACTCATATTGGGTTTGCATCCCATGATCCTTGAATAAAAGATGGAAAAACATATTATGTCAACATTAATAGGTGCAAATTATACACTGATTAGTGTGGTGTATACCTTGTTGCAACCTTGTATGCAATCTTGTATGAGAACAAGATTGTTGATAAATGTTTGTCTGTACAATTTTCATTCGCAAGTTTTGTTAACAATGTTTTGACCATCTTGTTAATGGACTATTCCTATGCATTCCCCTCTGGGTAGTAAGTTGTTGAATTAGCATGTTTCATTAGGAAGTGTTCAATTAAGTGCTTGATGGCAACATTAATGAAATTCACACCCTATTAATATGTAACTAATGTTAGTGGACAATTAAACTTGGTCATAATACAATTTTAAGTGATCCTCATTGTCATTACTATTATGTTAGTTGGAAGCATTTGTGCGTCCACCCACTTAGTGGCATTGTCAATGGCCACCAATGTGTATTTTATATGTGAACACCAAATTCTCAACATCAATTTATTTCAAACATTCACAAATTTGTATCCTTATAGTGTTTACTATTCAAATCCAAATCCTATGTAAATTTAACATCCTAATTTACATTATTTAATCAACAACACACATGTTCATGCATTAAATGTTCCCGACAACACCCAAACATGTTGTACGCAATAACAACATTTCAAAACACACATAGAAAACAAAACAACAAACAAACTACATAATCAAAGATCAAATCTCCCAAATTTACATCCCCAACATGGTCACCAAATGCTAAGTACTAAATTCTTACTTTTTAATCAAATTTCTTGTACAACATTAGAAACATTCTTGAAGACTATAAATGTTTTATGTGCAAATTGATTCCATACTTGCAATTATTATTAACAAACATTGTTCTTATAAGTATGAATTAATTCAATTTTCATGCTACGTGTATTTCTATAGTACCAAACATATTGATTCATAAGACATGTCCAAAATCCATTAGCAAAACAATAAGTTGCAAAAAATTCTCAAAATTACATCAAGAAAGAATGTCCAAAACAAAAAGGTAGGAAAATAAGTATTCAAAATTTCCCTTCAAAACTCCAATTTAAATCCAACAACTAACTATTCATTAACTACATACATTTCATTTTGCTTTCATTAACTGACATGTCTTCTTGATAGAAAAGAATCATAATTTTTTTGTCACTTTAATGCAAACCCCATCGTTAGTCACAAGGTATAGTATAAGTAGAAGAGGTGGTGGCTCCTTTCTAACCTAGGTTGTGCTATCTCTTGCAAGTTTAGTTCGCCCATGGCTCATGTGTGCACCATTTTGGCTCCAACTTGCACTAGTTGCCCTTTTTTTGTGCAAGTTAATTTCACCTTTAACTCTTATCGTGAATTCATTCTACTTCATCTTGGAACTCCCACACTTGTTTTTTTTCTTGTGAGTTAGGGAATGCATCTTGAATTTGCATTCCATTGCAAACTCAAGAATTGGTATTTTTTTCAATACGATTTCACAAACCAAGGGGTCCATCAACGGATGAAAATGTTCAAGAAGGTCTTTTTATCTTGGGTGGCAATTATATTTTCAAAAAGTTAACTTTGAAATGATTACAACATCAAAACATTATTTAATTTGTATTTTACAACAAGTAAAAGAGGTCAGTGGTCATTAAACAATCCATGCATTACCTTGCCATTACTTAATGGGCTCCAAATGTGCATCAATTCCAATCACTATATTTTACATTTGTGTAAATTTGCAACTAGGAGATACATTTTTTTAGACATTTGTCATCATTTAATGATTGTATATTGAGTTCCTTGACATGGGGAGCCCATAAATTGGACTACATTTTTGTCCAATGTGAACATGCCATTAATCTTTTTAAAAAATTGAATTTTTTTAAAGGTCTAATATGGGACTAGGTCAAATCATTTGGAAATTACTTTAACACTAACATTACAATTGTCAACCATGTTTTTTAAAAGTCCTTTTATCTAGAAAATTATTTAATTAACTTATGAAACATATGAATTATTTTCCATTTGAAAAAATAATTTAGGAAATGATCATCCATAGGTACCCATTCATAAATTCTTCAAATTGCCTTAAAGCGTATAGCAAGCTATCTAGTTGTTTAAAAGAAAGGGTGAAACACAAAATGGGCAAACATGTCATGTAAATACTAACTAAAGGCACATAGTTATGAGAAAAAATTTAAGAATTTAAAAAATTATATACTTGGTTTTAGCTAGAACAAAGGTAATAAGTTTTTTGAAATAATCATTAATATTTGAAACCATCAAATATGGATGGGTCATATAATCAAGAATTTAAAAAAAACCACCAATTAGACTTTAAACCATGAGTTATGAACTTTGACTTTACAATGTTATTTTGTTGATTATCAATTTGGTCAATTAAATTCAAGAATTAGGGTTTTTGATTTTGAAGTAGTCATTACATCTTAAATGGCTTGTTCACATCTTTTTTCTTAAAAACAAAACTTTCATTCTACTAGTTCTTTCTTGCTTCTCTTGTATAATTGGAGTACATTTTCACTTTGCAACAACCTTATCACAATGTTGCAATTGTAAAAAAGGACTACAAAGGACTAGATTTAATGGTATTTTATTTGTGAAATTTTGCACATGTAAAAAGACAACTATGAAAAAAAAATTTCTTCATTAAAATTCTCAATTTCTTTTCAAGTTGTGAAGTTCATATCGTATGTTTTAAAAACATTTCTTAATACATCACGATAATATGTAGATGGGCTAAGTGTTGTTTGTACCATTTTACATGAAAATAATGGATATTCCAAATAAATAAAAAATGGTAATCTATTGTCAAATATGGGTTCTAAATCAATATTTATAAAATTATTGATGTACTTTTACACAATAATACAACTACCAATCAATTGCATATTGGTGGATTTAATAACTTATTTTATGCTTGAAATTCAAATTAACTACAGGTGATCTTTAGAAAACTTTAAAGTGGGTGAAATCTTACGTGTTACTATTTTTTATACTATATGTAATCTTAGTTTCCCCCTAAAATTGTCTACACTATATTATGCATCTACCCCATTGAAAATGTTTCGAAGTGTAAGTATTCATATTCTTCATTTAGAATTGTTAGTTAGGAGTTATAACCCAAAAAAATGTAAGGAATCAAATTGGCAATTTGACTCACAACCACTGAAACCCAAGAAACAAGGGTCAAATGACCTTCAATGAAACATGTGACATGATGTTGAAAATATCCTGTCAAAGGCTAGAACTTTTCAATTTGAAAATGTTCTATAAAAGTTCATATGAACGAGTTATGAGTGTGAAAAATTATGTGATTCATAATTTGGGAATTTTGATACTCCCATTTTGGATTCCTAAACATTTTATCCATTTGATGTAGCCTTTCCTGCCAATCAAAAAAAATATTATAGGGAAATGGGGTGGTGACTTCCTTTCAATTATAGCTTGTATGGATGTAATGAGTTGAAGGGCAAGTTTGTGATCCAAAGTTGGTTCCATTTTCATTAATGACCTACATTATTTGACTTGTGCAAGTGACTTATTTATGAGGTGCCCAAAATGATTGTCACATCATCTTAGTCCCATCTCAGATCTCTTCCATACCTTTCTTTTCCCAATGCAAAGAGCTAAAGAACATGCGAGCCTAAGTTCTCCTTCTTTTGCCCTTCTTTACACTATTCTTATTTCAAGTTGGGTTTATTTAGAGGTGCATAGTTTTATTTGCATTGATTTGTTTTGTTCTCGTTTGTGTTTCTTTGCATGTTGCTTCACTCTAATTCTTGTCATGCTTCACTTTATTTTTGTTTATTTTGTTTTTCAATGTGTTTTTTCAACTTAGCTATTCAATGTAACTCCCTTTTTAATGTTCGAGTTGTTTTGCACTTGCATTTCCAACTATTTTTGTGCACTTGCATTTCAATTTTTTTGAACTTGAAGCTCCAAGCATTTTTACATTTGAAATTTTCAATGTGTAAAATAAATGTAGAATTGTGGAAGCTAATCTACATCAACAATTGTGGTTTCACTTTGAGTTGTAGTTTATACATTTTTAGATTTATAGATTGCCTAAGCTTGTCTAACAATCTAATTGTTGTATTTTGGTAACTTCTTCTCCCTCTTTTTATGGATGTTTACAATTTTGATATAACCATAATTGATGTATGAAAAAATTCAATCATTTGTTTATACTAATTCATTTGGTATTTAACCTTGTTCACACCGTCACACATTGCTTTAAAGTTTAATATCTTAAAACTTGATTATGATTTGTTGTTTAATTTGAAAATATATTGTAGTTTTTCTCCAAATACATATTTTAAATACTAGAAGTAGTATATTATAGGAAAATATTTTTCCAAAGTTAAAATATTCAACAAAGAAAATAGTAAAAGGTTAATTTAATCCAAGCTTAAACTTGGAACTTAAAGAAATAACAAAAATATGGATAATCAAAATTATTTGATAAAACTTGTTGATGAACATAGCAATGTATCATTAATAATGTTAATATGAATGAAGTTGGAAGAAAATAATTTCAAAAGATGTAAAAATGACCTAACAATCATGTTGAAAATGAGAATATGATTAAGAATAGTGGAAAAAAATACAACCAAATTGTCACATAAGCAATCAAAATTTTAGATACCACATAATAAAAATACATTATTTTCTTCATTATTTTCTACAAATGAAGAATCATTTGGTGAAACCATAAATAATGCGTGGGTATGCCTATTTTGGACAATACAATGAATTAACTTGTTTATTAGATACATGTAACAAATGTAAGAAAAACCTTATAACTAGAAAAGGCATATTTCTAGGAACCCATTAAAGCCAAACACAAATAACCTAAACCTTTAATGGAATAGAGTAATTATACTAGGACAAATAAAGTGTTGGATTCCTCTTGACCAAATGTACAACAATGTTACTACAATAAACTAACTACATGAGTTTTTACCTCAAGGTCCCAAGAGAGGAGGTTATGTCAACCTCACTACTCCAATGACAAGTAGTGACAAGTAGTAACAACTATTATAAATGCAATAAAACAACAAGTGACTAAGATGGAGACTTGAGGAAACAAATAAAAGATAAACATATCCTAATTATTAGAATAGAGGAAAGTAAGGTAACAAAGTGTAGAGTACAAGAAATCTAGTAAGGGGGAAAGGAGTCAACAACTCTCACATAACAAATCCAAATTGAAACCATAAATTAAGGCAAAGTGTCCAAGTACAAGTAGCCTTAGCTACTAGAGCCTCTCCTTCCTTGATATTGCCTTACAATAGATTGGCAATTATGTTTCATACTTTTTTCATATCCATACACCCACACAACTTCAATCCCCTTTTAACTTCTCCAAAATTACCTCCTCCTTTAGGTAACTAATCACTATCAAAATAAGTGGCTACACAAGCTTAAATCTTATCTTTTCTCTTGTTCTTTCTTTCTTTCTTACATTCTCTAGTTATTAGAATAATTCTCTTTAAATTAGTGGGGCAATCTAATGGACAAAGTCAATTTCACCAACCTAGGTAATTCTCAATTATCTACTATTACAATAATTATAGTAGTTGTTATAACTACTCTTCAACCTTAAGAATAGTTTATTCCAAAAAAAATCAAATTATAGCTATGGAAAAACATGTGGATACACAACATGATATAATTATGCAAAAATATGAAGAAGAAGTGAATAATTATAGAAAATCATCTTTTGAAAAATAGCCTTGCAATACCATTGAACAATATTTCAAAACATTTTGGTGTAGTGAATCTTATTTTTAAAATAGTTTGAAAAAGGAATTTCTTCATGATTTGTCTTTATTTGTTGCAAAGAATAATTTTGCTATCATAATTGTGGAGAGAATAATTTTGCAACAACTAATATTGGGACAAATTCCTTGTGTGGTTTTCCCATGAATAAAGATAATTTTTCAAAAAGGTATTGCTAAGTTGTTTAAGTAAAAAAAGGATTGTATGTGCTACCTCTCCATGGTGATTGTATGTCTTGAAAAACAAGTTTTGATTTGTGAATGTAAAAAGTTAATTATGATCCTTTTGCTTTTTTGGTCAATTTTCTAAGCTCTAATTGAGAACCAAAGCATCTTACTAATAGACTATTTAAAATAATAGACATTTTAAGATAAAATTTGGCTAGAAACCTTCATTGATCAAAGCATTTGACCATTTGAAACATGAAAATTTTAATTTGAAAATGATGACAACATCATTTTTAAACTATTCTAAGTTATGAATATTTTTGTTTGGAAAAAGAATTTTAAAAGATTTGCTTTGAGCACGCTTTTTCAAAAGCATGCCAATATTCCTCGTTTGATGAATTTTTAAAATAAGAATATAATAAAATTTTCCTTTAATTTTGGTAAAGTGGATTTGGAAAAATGCATAACATGGCCCAATAAATATGGCATAAGGTAATCAAGAGTGGTTAATAATATACATTGATTATGGTTTACAATGCTATAAATCAAATACCACATTTAAAATAAGGTAGGGTAGTTTTTTTTTTTTTTTTTTTTGGGTAAAATGTAATATTCTTTGGTGTTCAACTATTTCTTATTGACAAGTTGTCAAGATTTTTTTTTTTTTTCCAAGAAGCTTTGAAAATTTGTGAAGCTATTATATTCTATTAGAGTTGACAAACTAGAGATCAAAGTGTTAAATCATGTGCCTCCATTGTTCACTAGGTAGATCGTGGTGAAAGTTTTGTCACATGATTTCTCGTCTTGTGTTTTGAACCAATAATGTGATCTCTAGTTGTTGAGTGATGCCTTGTTTGTTGCAATTTTCACGTGTTTGAAATTTTATATGAAAATTAAACTTAGTGACATTGTTTGTGCATCTTTTGATAATGATTTTGAAGGATATGATGTAGAGTAAAGTAACTTGACAAAAAGCATGAAAGCCATGTTGCTTATATCCTAGAACCTTTTTGAGATTGTTTTTTGAACTTATGACACAAGGAAATTTCATAACATGTATGTTTACTCTAATTTTGGACCATCATTTCAAGAGCCTTTACTTAGTGTCTACATACATTAGTTGAGAACGAGGAATTGCAATTGTTGAAGATTAAGACCAAAAAATCCTTCTTGCTTATGCTTTTTAAATGTTATCATTTTCATCCTATGTCTACCACATACATTTGTAATGAGAATGATGAAGGTTATAATATGGATATTTTTTAGATGTCAAGTGCTAACAATGAACTTGCTAGGAAGTTTGTCATTTGAGAAGTGTTCATGTTTAGCAAATTTAAGGTTGAGGTGAAGGAGATATTCTACTCATTTTCAGCATGGAACAAAGAAAAGAAAATGTTTCCCATTGTTGGTCTTCTTGCAAGACGTATTTTGGGTGTTTTGGTCTCACAAATAAAGGTTGACACGATTATTTTGATGTTAAAATTTTAACTACTTTGCATAGATGTTGAGCACAAATAAAAAGATCTTGATATGTTACTTACCATCAACAAAAATGGGGCCAATGATGCTAGAATTCGTCATAAAACCCAAATATTTTAAAAGAAATGATTGATTCTAAAGAAAACTTGAAGTAAGAATGAAAAGAAGAATTTGGAGCTTCTTTAAAACAAGAGGAAAGTTTGGATGTTTATGGGTAGTTAAATTTGTAAATTAAAAAATATGAAACTTTGATTTGTATGCGATGTTAATCATAGTTTAAATTTGATTTTTTTGAGTTCAAAGTTGAAACTTGTCAAATGCATTAAAAATTAAAATTCTTGGATTAAAATAATGATATGTTGCAAAATTGCCTACTTATTTATTTTTTAATTTTCCCAAGTTGGACCACCTTGTAAATAATTGGTAAGCTATTTTTTCAAAAAAATTGAACATCAGTTGGTTCCTTCATTTCTTGATAATTGGAACCACCAATTGTAGTAAAAATAGACAACTACCCATCAGTAGTGTTAAACCCTTCAACCCAAATTGAACTCACTTAAGGTTAATACCAATAGTATATGTGGGCATGAAAATGATTGGTCTCCAAAGTATTGATGGGATTACAAATGCTTTCAAAATACCAAGACTAAAGAGGGGATGGGTTTTGAAGGAATTGGGAAATGAATTAAATTGGTCCCTAGAATAAGTTAAGGATATTGTTCTAATTATTTGCAAAGAGCAATGAATTCAATAAAAAGAGAAAATCATTAAAAAATTTATCCATAAAGTCATGGATAATGGGCACCATATCCCTGATTTGGTTGAAATTGGGACTAAGATAAAAATAAATAAGACCCAAAAAAAAACACATGTATGAAATGGGGCTTGAATTTCATATTAGCACCAATTTTGATGTTAAAAAAGAGTTTCATGCTTAGTTTTTAATTTGTTGCTTATTGTAGTGTATTGCGCTTACACTATGCTTTCACCACTATTTGATAATTGTGCCCCTTTAAGTACATTTTCTTACTCTCACCTTCAAATCTTATGGACCACCCCCAATATTGATTATTTTTTGCTAATCATGAAGAGATTTAGTAATTACACTAGAATGCATAGGTCCCAAAAAGATTGTAAATATGAGAATGTCATTAGCAAAAGTAATCAAGTTTACACTAGAGAAAAATACATTTTTCCTTAAACTTCTCCAAAAAACAAAAATTCAACAAAATGACAAAAATTGTCCCAATAAAATCACTCCAAATTAGGAGTACAAATTATCTAGAAATGACAATTTCACTTAGAAAAATAAATAGCTGGTATGATTTCTCTCCATGATCAAGAGGGGCCCAATGCCCCCAATAACAATACAAAGACAACCTTTGAGAGATGCTACACACACACACACACACACACATACACTCAAGATTCAACAAGAGAATTTCTTTGTTGAATCCTGCATGACTTGGGGAAGGTAGAGGACTTGTGTTTTGAGCAAAGGACAAGATGATGGGATGTAGTTTCGAGGTAGGATTTAGGGTTGTTCTAATCTCTACCTCAAATGGATGGAAAATCCAAAAAAATCACATAAAATGGATGTACTTTGGCACCTTAGAGACTATTATATTAGGAATTGTTTGAAGTTTTCAAAAGATCTTTTTTTCCTCTTCTTCAAAGAACATGATTTTGTGAAGGAAGAAAGAGAATAATTGTTCACAACTTCATTAGAGTTTTACACATAAAATATTCAATACAACATAACTATTGGAAACTGAAATATGGAACTTGCCAAGGTAGTACGGTAGTAGGACTTAAAAGATTCCATGCATGGGCGCATAGTGCGCGCATGGATTTAAAACAATAAACAAATAATGATCCCCATTTTTGTCATCTAGTTAACACAATTGGGAAGCAATGTACGTTTTAATGCCAAAAAAGGGAAGTGCAATTACCTCGTGCTTTAAAAAATAATTATTGGCTATATACACCTTGCAATAGTTCTCTCCAAAAAAAATTTCCACTTGTTTTTTTTTTTAGGTTTTGTTCGTACACTTTTTTTGCCAATGTAAAGCACTGGCAGAAATTGTTACGGCACATTATCAAGCGGAATCTGTCCTTTGCAAAAGGTGCGGCATTTTGAGAGAACTTCCGAAATTAATTGGTCAGAACCAGTTATTTTGGGTTTTTGGTAGTTATTAAAGTTATCCATAAAGTCACCCTCTCTTTCACCCTCTTTCCCATCTTTGAGTGGTATCCGAAAAAAATAAAACCTTAGTAAATCTCAGTATGAAATGCTGAAACTCAGCATTTAATGACAAGGTTATAACGTAGAGTAGTTGTACAGGTGGGAGGAGCAGTGAAAATATCTGTAGCAGCAGTGGAGGCGCTCAGGAAAAAGGAAAGGGGGGACGAAACTCAGTTTATCACCAAGATTGGTGGAAATCTAGTTTGGGTCCCAATGATTTCGTTTTGTAAAATTTCATTCCCAGTTAAGCATTTGATACCCTATTATGCCGAAACTCGCCGTTCTCACCCCCTAATCGCCTGACTTTACGGATAACTTTATTTTGTTCTGATTTTTTTTGAAAATCCCGAAACTGGGGATTAGAACAAAATCAAGATAACGGTTGAAAATCGGTCCTTGCCCCATTTAGGGTCTAGGGTTAGGATATTCACGTGACTATTAAGACCCCTCTCGTGGTTTAGGGTATTGACCTGATACTTTGATCAAGAGGCCACCAATTTGAACACCGTAGCCAAAATTTATTTGGGTATCGACAAATGCTTTTTTTTTCCTCCTTAAAAATATCGTAGTATCTTGGGAGCTCCGACACTCATTAGGTTATTTGAAGAAATGTAGAAATTTTATTAAAATAATCCATTTTCAAAGAAAAAAAATTTGGTGAAGGAACGTAGGGAATATTCTGGAATATTCTTGACTATTGAAGTCTTGACATGGAATCTTCACAATTAATTAGTTAATTAATTCATTCACAAACATGTGTTCAAGCTGCACCTGTACGGACTATGGTAGTATGGGTATCCATTACTTGTGGCCTGTGGGTTAAGCACAAAAATTCCATAAAAAACTGGAAAAAGTTTGATCGACGAAGTAGAGGTAAAAAATAATGTAATAATGGTGGTTTCCATTTCTCATTGAAAAGGAAGTGTTTCCTTCATTAGAGTCCCCCTCTGGAAAAATAAATAAATAAATACATAAAATAAAATATTGCAATAAATCACCCACATCCACACTTTAAATTGTTTCAAATGAGTTCTATTATTCACCCAATCATTATAAAAAGGTTTGTGCTTCAGTTGATTTTTTGAATTCGACACAAAATAAGATACAACTTTGCAGTAGAATCAAGCAGCATGTAAAACTGACACTCACAAAGTGCATGGGAGGGGAGGGGAGCGGGGTTTAACATCTTACCATTTCTATTCTTTCACACATAGCAAGTGGTGAGTGATAGGAGGGTGATTGTAGAGCTTGGGGCTTAGTGAAAGTGATGGTGGTATTGGGTGCGTAGTCTGCCTTTGATGAGGGCTGTATGTAGTAGGAAGGAAGGAAGGAAGGAAGACTTGAAAGTTGCCATCAATCACATGGTCCAACTGACAAGGCCCTTGTGCTTGGCAGCTTTACTGGAAAAAGTGGTCGGTTATTGTGTTTCTTGAATGTCTTTTCTTGCTTTGCTCCCTTTGCATGTTGACCTGATCCTATAAATCTGCTTCTGTCCAGCAGCAATGATGCATACATTCGGGCATTTTGGTGGAGGTGGGTTTTGGAGTCAAATCTGACATGCGCATAAAAGACTGACTTCCAAATCTAGTGTGATTTTTATGCTCCCAATATCTATCTATCTATCTATCTATCTCTCAATCTATACTATCTAATTATGAACTGAAACTCACCCCAAAAAAAACCCCATGAAGATGCCATTTGAGGAGTCGCTAGTGTCTACAATCTGAAGTGGTTGTCAAGAGAGGATGAAAAATTCAAAGTTTCTGTCATCACCACTCATTGATAACTTTTTATCTCTCTCTCTCTCTCTCCCAAAACCCCTTTCAAACTCTTCAGACTTTCCTCCCCCCATATGGAGTGGTTGTCACCAGAGGTTGAAAAACATGAGTTTTTTGTCATCACATCCCCCACTGACAATTTTGTTTTCCTCTCTCTCTAAAGCCCAAATCCTACTACAGCCTTCAGACTTTTCCCCCAGTCTGGAGTGGTTGTCACTTTGTCACCCCAGGATGGAAAGTTCAAGTTTTTGTCACCACTCACTGATAATTGTGTTTTTTGCTCGCTCTAAACCCTAAAACCCTTTCAGGCTTTTCAAGTTTTTGTCACCACCTACTGACAATTTTTTGTTCCCTCTCTCTTTCTCTCTCACTAAACTCTAAACCCTAAGACCCTTCAGACAGACTTTTAAAGTTTTTGTCACCACCCACTGACAATTTTTTTCACTCTTCTTATCCATAAATCCTTCAGACAGGCTTTTCAAGTTGTTGTCACCACCTACTGACAATTTTTTTTTTCTCTCTCTTCCTATCCCTAAACCATAAACCCTAACTTTTCAAGTATTTGTCACCACCCACTAACAATTCTTTTTCTATCTCTCTCCAAATCCCAAACCCTAAACCCTAAAGACAGACTTTTCAAGTTTTTGCCACCACCCACTAACAATTTTTTTCTCTATCTTGCTCCAAACCCTAAACCCCAAACACAGACATTTCAAGTTTTGGCCACCACCCACTAACAACAATTCTTTTTCTCTCTCTCTCCAAACCCTAAACCCTAAACCCAAAAGCCAGACTTTTCAGGTTTTTGCCACTGCCCACTAACAACAATTCTTTTTCTATCTCTCTCCAAACCCTAAACCCTAAAAACCAGACTTTCCAAGTATTTATGAGCACCCACTAATAACAATTCTTTTCCCATCTCTCTCTCCAAACCCTAAACCCTACTGACAAAAGACTTTTCAAGTTATTTGTCACCACCACCCACTGACAAATTATTATTTTTTCCCTCTCTCTATTCTTATTCCTAAACCCTAAAACCCCTTCAGACTTGTTTTTTTTTTTTTGGGGGGTGGCCCAATGAGCAGCAAAATGAAGAAAAAAGTGCAACCCATTTTAATATAATCTCTGAATATTCTGTGAACAAAGAAATGAAACTGGAAGTGTGATTATATATATATATATATATAATATTATATTATTAGTTTAATAGCAGGCAAAAGGACAACAAGAGAATGTGTTGGACAGTAGAGAAAATCATTGAATTCTGGTACCTACCTGCCTACCTAGATTGGTGCTTTATTAGTACCCTGTACACTCTGCTATGATATGGTAAAGGAAGAGAACTAAAAATCCCAATATAAAACAAAAAAAGCTTAGAAGCTTGCCATGATCATGTTGCCAAACATACAAGTCAGATCTGAATACCTACTCATTTATGGATGAGATTTGGGTGTTGGGTTGTTTTGTTGGCCCATTGCATGAAATGGGAACTTAGGAACCCCATCTCACCAGATCTTTTTGGCCTCATTCACAATCCCTCGTGTTTCTAGTTCGTACATTCCATTCTCCCACCTCCTCCCAACATCACAAGCAAGAAGAAAGCAAAAAAAAGTTATATTTTAAAAATAAAATAATTTTTTTAAATATTAAAAATGGTGCCCAGTAAGCCTATTTTGGCCACACCAGGAATGATGGATCCAAGAGGTCAGACCATGAGCTCTACATGCAAGCAATATCATGGCTAGCAAATTCTAACTTGGATGAAGTTCATTGAAGTTAAACTTGGATGAATTTCATGTTTTAAATAGCATGCAACACTATTTTGGATGTTGTAGAGATTGATAGAGGCCCACACATAGTACCTTTACCATTTTGGCATGAATTAAATTACTTTTTGTTTTGCTCAACTTTTGGCAAAATTATTCATTATTTGTGCCAAAATTTTAATAAATTTAAAAGTTCAACTGTTAGGATTTGAATCGCAGACCTTTCATGGCAGCGATTTAAAATTGAAGTAGTCTAGACACACTAAACTACTCCATAAAATTGACAAACTACTATTTGTTTATTATTTTATATAATCACTACCTATCAAAAATTTCACAATAAAAAAACCACGTACCGAAGTTAAGATTTTAAATTTAAATAATTATTCAACAGTTTGTTGAAGAAATGGTAAAGATACTATAGTATTGTGCTCAAAAAAAGAAAATCCAATAGACCACCTATTTTTCAAGTTCACAAAAGTGATGACTTTTTTTGCTCCAAAACAAAGTTTTTCCCATGTTTTTTTAAAAAGTTCACAAAATAACATAAATCCAACACCAATTTTCTTTTACTAGACTAGCCCCCAATGCAAGTTATATTGGGCTAAAAGGACATTTCAAATTTTCTTGGATTTCTATAACTTTAAAAAAAAAAAAAACAATTCCAACGCATTCAAAAAGTAATAAGAGAAAACATAGTGCCCACATGAACTAATCATCCACAAAACCAAAAAAGTCATTTGAGATTGTAGGTATATTCCACACTTTAAATTATGAAATGGATTTCAAGGAAAACATCTGTAATTTTTTGGGATTGCCTTTGGTGTTATAAAATCTTAAGATTGAAACGAAATTTGACTTTGTCTTAATTGCATTAGGTTTATTTTATTGAATCTAAATCACAACCTTTTGGGCAGCCATAGGTTGGGCAAGAAACAAACTACATTTAATTGTAGCTTAATCTCAATTCACAAAGTACATTAGTTTGGGTATGCCCCCCTACAATATAGGTGTTTGAAAGGCAAGTTTCTTTTTAAAATTTGAATGTGTTTGAATTACCCATGAACACAAAGCCATCGTTCCATTAAATGACAATGGGTTTTACCAAGGCTTGTTTCACGAAGTAATTTGTTTATGTTGATGATTCAATTCAAGCATGTTCTCAATTGTTTGGTTCGTTAAAATTGACACTAATAGGAAAAAAATAAAATGAAGTCAACATATAGTTCCATTTCCTACCTAGGAAACCTATGCTTGTTTGATACATAGGTCATAGTTGTGAATTCAACATTAAAGTTTTAAAATGTGATTAACAAAGTGCAAAACACAATTTTGCACCTAAATTCAACATGAGCTAAATTTCATGTCAAGTTATTTTGCTCATCACAAAACAAGAGCTTATGCGCAAAGCTTTTTTTTTTTTGGTTTTTTGCTTCAAGTTTTGGTAGCATGTTTACTTGGAGCTTTTGTGACCTTGAAAACTTGTATGTCAACTTTCAATTTTTATGAATGTGTGAGCTTTCATGAACATGTGTGTGCCAATGATAACAAGGTGGAAGGTGCATTGCAATAACCATTTTCTTGGAAAGAAATCAAAGCCTCAATGGAAGAGTTCAATCATCTATCACACATGGGTTGAGTGTTTTGAACCCAGTAGCAATGCTACAAAATTTGTAGCTTTGTTTTAAAGCAAGGTTTAACACCCCTATAGAGAGAAGTGGTATTAGGAGCCTAACCAACCCAAGAGGAAAATGTGTTTTATGATTGTTTCAACCTAAAGATCACCTTTTGTCAAGGTTTTCTCCTCACATAATGATCATTGCTATATTTTGTCACAAGCTTTGTGAAATCTTTTGAAACTTAACTACTACATCACTTGCACAATCCTTGTAGAGTCTTAAAATTCAACCTTGAAGAACATCAAAATTTGAAAAGCTTTTGCACCAAAGCCAATAGACCATAGCCACAAACTTCTATGTGATTGCTTTAGCCACCTATTCTCACCTTTCACAAATGCCTTTGTCATTGATCATATTCTCCATCATTTCCCCATAGACCCTTCAATGATTTGGCATTTGTGTCAAACAAAAAAAATTGGTATAAGGTTGTGTGTGATACCATGGCATGGAATGCATTTAAAATTGTGAATTTTGACATCATGCCTTCTCACCAAACAATTTTAATTCAAGGACTTTTAAAGCATTCTTTAAAAGTCCATTTGCAATTTGAAATCAAATGTTTAGAATTTTTCTTATAGATGGGTGACTTGCTAAACCTAGATGATTTTGACAATTGAACTTTGTATAAGCAATCAAATTTGGTTTAGGGTCTACTTTTGGTCTTCATGGTGATTTTTATTTGATATGTTTTGAGTTTATAGATAGTATTTTAACCTTGAAAACACCTTGGGGAAGGGTTTTTAATTCTCTCGATGATTTTCATGTGATTTTTTGAAAGTTCGTTATCATTTGAAAGGTTCAATTTGAGTTCATTAGGTTATGTAAAAAGTGTGATTTTGATATTAAGAACCTTTTTACAAGTTTGCCCTACTATTTGGGGAGTTCAATTTGATCTTAGTAGGTTTTATGGGTGTGATTTTGCTCTTCAAAAACCTTCTATGAAGTTACCTTACCATGTGGGGGTCCCAATTAAACCTCATTAGGTTATGCATGTGTATTCTAATTTTCAAAACCATGTACAAGTTTGTAACTCCATTTGGGTTCCAATTTGACGTCATTAGGTTCAATCAATATGATTTTAATATTCAAAACCCTTCAACAAGTTTATAACCCTATTTGTGGGTTTAATTTTACATCATTAGGTTTTGTGAATATGAATTTGATTTTCAAAGGCCCTTGGGGGTTCTACAAGTCAATTTGAAGGTATTTTTTGAGCTCATCATTTCAATTTTCTTGATATGATTTTGATTTCCAAATCTTTATAGTTTAGCACATTAACAACTTCATACAAAATACACTTTGTTGCTTGTAACATTAGCAAGAAATATGTGGTTTAATTGAATTTAAGTATAAAGTGGACTTAGTAATCTACCAAGATTATCTTTATTCAGATTTTTTTGAGAACTTAATTCAAGGAATCTTCCATAGGGATTTCCATATATGCCCATCATCCATACGAAAAATTATTTATTATAGATGAAAAAAAATGTTCACAGATGAAATTTATCAATGATGATGTCAACAATGGTGATGTTAGCCAATGATGGCATCCATGACATAAATGGACATGTGACAAAATACATATTGAAGAAACATCAAAGTTCCATGGAATGCACACCCATGCCCTCCACCCCATTTCTTATGCTTAACTATTGTATTTCATTCAATTCACATGGACCTAATATTATTGCTACTACCTTTGACCTTAACCTTATGACTATTACAAATGAAAAGCAAGCTTTACCAATAATGAGATGTTGGTGGTGTAATCCAAACACATGCATGGCAAGCATGGCAATCCACTTATTTTCCACCTTCGATGTTTATGATCAATTCATGATAGCCAAGATGAACATCAATTATGAAAGGAAGAACAAAATGAAACTAACCAACATGAAGTTAATTAAGGATCTAAGAGTCATATCAAATGAAGAATTAAAACGCATGTAATTTTGGATATGTAGTTAGAAATCCCTTACCCATCCTTGTGTAACTAGGTCATGATTGTGCTCCTTAATGACCTTGTATATGAAGTCCATGCATCTTTGATCTAACAAGTTACGAGGATAATTCCAACTTCGAACAAATGTGTAAAATTTGGTTTTGTTGATTTAAACCTATTCATGAAGTGTTTCCATTCTCTTTTGAGCCTATGATAATTCCCTATTCTACTTGCACCATAATCCCTACATGCATATCATTATAGGTTCAAATTTCACCATGTAACTTGAATCTCCCAAAAGGTATTCAAAACATTCATCCTTGTTTGTAAAATACTATAGCCAATTTTGATAAATGTTATAATGGTAGAAGATGTTGACATCGTGGTAGGACTTGGGATAGCTCATGTCTATGTAAATGACTAGGTCATGATGGTCCAAATTGATTGTGTTGTTCATCACATTAAACCATGACCAATGTGTTTCATATTTTTATCACATCCAAATTTCAACCAATGTTTCAATACACCTTGGAAGCTTTGGCAATTAATTGCTCAAGCCCCTTCTCTCCTCATGTGTGGTTTAACAAATTTCATCCACATAGTTAATGTATGATGCGATGAACAATGCATCATCACATAAACATGATTGTGATCAATTTCACATGAAAATGTCATGCATGATGACATTGTTGCATCACAAATTTAGCATGTGACAAATTAATAATAAAAATCATGCAAAATTCATTCATTCATAAGTTCATACATTTTACACATGAATATTATGCATTGAAAACACATTTAACACATTGATAAATGTGTTGATGAATGAAGTACAAACCTATGAATGAATGAATGTCCTACGAATTTCACATCTTCCAATAAATCCATGTATCAAATGTGTTTTCAATGCATGATATCAATGTGTGATACATACAAATTATGAATGAACTAATGTTACATGGTTTTCATTTTTAAGTTGTGAGATGTTAAGTTTGTTATGCATGCCTCATGAATAAAATGAAATTAAAAGGCCATTGCTATGGGTTTAACTTCAACACTCTATCCAACACAACTTGGGATATCTTTTGTTATGACACATGGACAAATTAAGGTTCATGATGATAAACCCTAACTTTAAATTTGCTCTAGATAAGCCTACACCCTAAATTTTGCCTAACCTATTCTAAACCCAACAAACTTGACCATAAATTCCCAAAAACCCTAACCTTAAATTTGCCATAAAATTTTTTTAACCAAACAATTTGCCCTAATCTTTTTAGTAATTTGAAACCTTATAAGCTTGAAAGATTTTTAAAAGTTATTCATAATCTTAACCTTAAAAGTTAAAGCTACCTTTCATTCAACAACTTAGGGGGATTATTTAAATTACGATGAAAATTATGATGTTTTAAAAATTAAATGATGTTCACTTGTAGACCTAGCATAACATGTGATTATTGGCACCTTGTGGATTAATGTAATCATCAAACACGAAAGCTTCATGGTCCATATCATTAAACATAATTTCCTTCTTGCTTGAAGAAGAGTTCTAATCATGATTATTGAAAGAAAAATGATTGTTAAAGCTTGAAGAGTGAATACATCATCTTGTGTTCAAATGAGAATGAAATGAGAAACAACTTGGGAGAACCCCATTGTTGTATAATCCCCATTAGCTTCTTTGTGCAAGCCTTAGAATTTTCCCTTCTACCAAGCCTACACATAAATCCACCCCTTTGAAACTTATTTTTTAAGTTTTGTAATTTCGTATGCACACACACATGCAAATCCAAAAACACAAATGTTTTCTAAGAAAATTTTGTCCTTAACATTCAACATGACCTATACCTTTGAAACTTGATCACTTTTAGCCTTACCATTTAAACCTTAAAAATTAGACCTTAAAAATTTGAATCCTAAAAACCTTAAACCCCAACTTTAAAGGTTAAACCTTAAAAGCTAAAAACTCAAACCTGAAAACTTTAAACCTAAAAACTAAACCTCAAAAATTAAACCCAAAAACATAAAAACAAAACCTTAAACCCAAATTGTTAGACCTTCAAAACCTAGAACACTGATTTAAAAAGATAAACCCCAAAATCATAACTCTAAAGCTTTAAACTTTAAACTTTAAAATTATAACTTAAAATAAAAAAACTTGAATTTTGACATGTTTATTTTCAAATTTCAATTTCAAAGCACGTACAACAAACCACCAACTCACCTTATCCATTTAAAAAAGAAACATCGCTTAATTTCATCAAACTTTGGTTATAATTTATGTATTGATTTGAACATTGGAACTTGGTTAACAATATTACTACTTGATTTTATGAGTCATGGAATGGGCAAGACCTTGTCTACTATGCAAGATTATACTAATTCTTAGTTAATGAAAATATGACATATCACTAATACATAACATGACTTTTTATGACTAAAATTTTAGCGACAACAAATAGTGGATAAAAATGCTCTTAGTAAGATCAAACCAATCATTGATGTCAAAAATATTATGACTGAAACTACTAGTTGACATGATAGTAATAATTTATTTAAAAAAACCAATTATATATATATATATTGGATCGAATTATAATTGATTCCAAAACATAGTCATGCATCCAATGCAATTATATTGGACTTGTGATTTGATTTTTTTCTAGTAAAAAAAATGGATAGTTCCCAAAACACAATCACATGCCCAACATAGTCATTTGGACCCATAGCTTTCAAAACACAATTGAGCTCAAAAAAATCATTGAATGCGTGATAAATCACGATGATGATGTCCTAATCATGACATGTTCAAAGTACAATTTGAATTTCACCTCTTTTTATAAAAAAACTTCAGTTTGTTGTTGTATTTTCTTACATTGATGGGTACCTATTTTTTCTTCAATTAACAAGTTTTTTTGAAATTTGGTGTTCCCAATGTGTTCCAAATGGTTCCATCATGTTCTTACCAAGTTCCCAATGATAATTTATTAATGTTCCCAATGTGTTTCAAAATACCATATCCTTTGCCCAACAAAAAACACTAGAAATATAGTTATTTTGGGAGTGTCCAAAGTTTGATCACATTTTTTGTGATGGGCCAATCAAAGAAGCTTATCACCCATTTTTTTTCCTTGAATTTTGGGGTCACCACAATTAATTAATATGAATCATAATTTACTATAATAGGTTATACAATGAAAAGTCAAAATCTAGCATTGTCAATTTTGGATGCTAAACAATAATCTTTAATGTGGGCTCGGTATAAAGATCGACAATTGAGATATGGGAAGACATTTCTTAGTTAAATTATAGAGTTGAATGCGTCATGAAGATGATGATTTATGGTACTCTTCAATCGATTAAAGATAATGAAAGCTTTCATTATAACAAAGTTGCTTCAATACTAAAGATTAAGAACTTAGGGGTTGTAGTGTAAAACATGTCCGGAATTCCAAGGGATATTTTAAAAGTAACGTTGTTCAAAGTTCAAACATAAAGCTACTTTCTATAAACTATATATTGCATGCACACGCCCATCACATGGAGCTTAAACTTTCATTTCTTGGTGAAAGGTTATTTAAACATTATAAGTTTGGTCTTCATGTGGGCTACCTTCAAAGGAGGTCATCACACCCCTAAAGACTTCACTTTATGGGCATCACTCATCAAGTACATAAAAATTTACCCTTTAACACAATTATGTTTTATAACATTGCAAGCTTCATTACATATGATTTAACCTAATGCCTTTCTCATAACTCTTTTGAATATTTGAAGGAAGGATTCAATGGATAGTATGGATAGTCCAAAATTGGTTCCTATGATTCTCAAGTGTAAGGCCACAATGTAACTTTCTAAACTTGATCATGGAGCTCACAATAACCCAATTTTCACCCTATGTGATAACAATGACACTTATAGATTTAGCCTTTCTTTAATAGATTTTGATTATTTTATGATAACTACAAAGTAAAATTTGAGGGTTTGGGAAACCGTTGCACCCAAGATATTTTACCGGATGTAAAATTGCACAATGGTCTTGACTCTTAACTATTATGAAATTGGGTCTAAAAGTTGTAGGTAGGACAATAAATAGCACAGAAAATATGTTATTTTGAAATAATTAATTTTTTTGACAAAGGAATTTAATTATTTAAAAAATGGGTTCAAATTTTAAACATATCAAATTTAAGTATTTCAGAATTTTTATAGTTGTAACTTGTGGATAAGTTTAAAAAATTCCAATCTCCAACTTGTATTTTTGATAATCCAATGGCAAGGGGTGCAATTATACATTAATGGGTTAGCATTACATTCCTAAGAAAAATGCCAAGGTCAGCTCAAAAATTCCAAATTGTGTTCAATCCACCCTTTTGATAACTAGTTAACACCAAACATCAAGGAGAGGTAGACAGACATCTACCAACTGGTGAGGAATGAAAAAAAGGGTGAGGAGTCAGGAGGAGTTCACTACTAGAATAATAATGTAGCCACAATTGAAATAATGAAACATTTCAGAAACCCTAAAAAAATTAAATTAAAATAGTGGAACCTTTTTTTTTAATGTTGGAACCAAAAGGGTGAGCAAATGGCACCCTTTACAACAAAGACAGTTAAAATTCTTTTTGTCCTGGGTAGCCTAAGTAAGTAAGTAAAGTACATGGCAAGGGGAATAGACTTTTGTATCTGCCACCAGGTTTGAACCCAAGATCTTTGAACCCATAGACCTGAATTCTTTCACCATTGTTGCATGATATGCTTCTATATTTTTGTCACTAGGCTTGAAAGCTCACTGACACACAGCACTGACACCTGACCTGAGCTTCCTCCTTCAGAAGGAGAAGAAGCTCTTGTCTTCTTTCAAGGGTCCCCCCCCCCCCCCCCCCCCCCCCCACCATACTTTATCCATAAATAAATACAAAACAAGTAAATAAAATAATAGTAAAAAGAAAGTGACAAAGAAGAACAAAATCAAAACAATATCTCTTCTCTTTTTTCTCTCCTCCTCTTCTTCTCTTCCTCCCTTTCTTCGTCCATGTTGTGTTAGGGTTTTATTAAGAAAAAATGGGGGGGGGGGGGGGGGGGGGGGGGGACCCTTGAAAGAA
>Ga0116227_10005065_pt1 | contig 28169 bp, 24 predicted proteins | sample S1TSphgellanicum_FD_89693 | JGI IMG/M metagenome (GOLD analysis project Ga0116227, IMG submission 89693) | Host-associated microbial communities from peat moss isolated from Minnesota, USA - S1T2_Fb - Sphagnum magellanicum MG | ecosystem: Host-associated > Plants > Peat moss > Unclassified...
ATATTCACCCGCGAGAGATAGCACCTTGGGGGACACACGTACACGTTGACGCCCGAGCAGCGGTGAGATGGCGCCTAGTCAGTTTCTCGTAACACGTGCTTCACGATGCCGTCAGCGACGACAAAGGGGCCTTCCTGAACAAAGAACGTCAAACCTGGAAAGATCTTAGGCATTACCTCGAGTTCATTCCCTCTTAGTTCCACGCCAGCGGTCACCGTCTAACCTGGCTGCACCCACCGATCGTATAAAATCCGACATCCAAAGAGATACTTGTCGTCAAATGGAAACCGAAGATCCGGGCGATACATTGCGAGGTTTGCAGCGCTCTTTCGACCTCCCTGTTCGGAGGTTCGAAATGTAATCGTGGCTTCGAAGTTGGGCCGCGTGGCGTAGCCGTTCACAATTATACCCTTTAGCGTCCAAAGCGCGTCGGAGCGGACCGGCGATCGTCGCCTCAGGAATCAGGTTCCTAACGTGGTAGGCAAAGGCTCCTTAGCGATGCCAACGCAGGAGGGTAATCCGGAAACGCTGCCAAGTGCACGTAGCTCGCGGTAACGGCGCGCTCGTGCAAGATCGCAACTACTGCGGTGTCTTGATATTCGCTACCGTTAATGAATCGTCTTGCGGTCGTCGTAGCCATGGGAATGCCATCGCAGCCAGTGAAAAAGCGAACCTCCGTTTTGACGTCCCGTGTGAAACGGCTAACAGTCATCCCTGGCAGGGTCTTGTCGACGATCACGTTGAGCGTTCCTCGCGATGTATGCGACGGATCGCTCCAGAATCCAACCATAAGAGCCGACCCTGCACAGCAGCCACGTGGTTGCGCGGAGAACGACTCCGGCGGTGTGAAGCGTACCGCGTACGATTGGCTCCGACAAGCAGCTAGTGACAGCGTTAGAAGCACGAACGAGATCGTCGCGCTGCGCAGAGGGCGGTCACGAACTTTTCGGCACCTACCGGCGGTCCCGAGTCCAGCGACATCGCCCCTCCCAAACATTCCAGGAAAACGGAAACGCTCGCTACGAATATCGCTGCATGCGCTGTATGACTACCGTCTTAGCATGTTTTTCCATATTTTTCCTCGGAGGCAGTACGGCCACGGCGCACATCTGCCCTGCCTACGTTCGCTACATGGTGAAAACCGGCGTACCCGATACCTATGCCGTCTTGCTCGCCGGCCAGACGACGGCGACGCTCGACGTGGTCTTGACTTTATACGCCGGGGACAATTCCTACGAGGCAAGCATTCCCGGCGTGACGTTTGCGCGTCCGGAAGCCGTTGATCCGGGCCTCGAACAAACGTGGGACGCTGCGCCCGCCTACCTCCGCCTGCCGCCCGGCAGCGCGACGGTCGACGCTGTTAACCTCGACGTCGCGGACCCGCAGACGCACGCGCGTACCGGCTGCACGAGCGAGATCAAAGACATGGATGGACTACAACCGCAACCCGCCGCCGCGAACGATGCGTTCCAAGCCTCGGCGAAGTCGGACGTCGCACAGGCGGTGGCCACCTACACGAGCGACGTGTCGACGGCACCGGCCGTTCTTCTTTCGCCCGGCCCCAGGCCCAATTGCAAGCACCGGACGCGAGATGCGGCCGTGATCGTCCTCGCCCCCGCCTCGTACCCGTCGTCGGCCCAGCAATTGCACCACATCGGCAACGTACGCGTCAAGATCGAACTCGATCCGGCCGGAAAGGTGCTGAGCACCGAATTGTATCACAGCAGCGGCTGGCCCGAACTCGACGCCGCCGGGATCGACGCCGCTGCGCGCACGACTTACAGCCCCGAGATTTTCCGTTGCGCCGCGGTCGCGTCGATCTACCAGTTTAGCGTCAATTTCGTTCCCTAAATCGGCGCGTTCGAGTTCAGATATGTCTTTATCGATCCCATCTGGTGATCCCGTGGTAGGACGTCCGTAGCCCAGCGTACCAGCGAAGGTGCGGAGCGATCCGATCACGGCCCGGCTGCACCCGGCAAGAGCGCGCCGTGTGGGTGCCGTGGCGATCCTAAAGGCTTTGCCTACCAGGGACCCCCGGAAACGCCGCGCCATCTACGGCTACCGTAAGCCGACTCGTCTGAAAACGAGTTCCTTTACATTAGTTTGCTCACCCGAGACGGCCGGACGATACGATAAGGCCCAAACGGACGGCCGGCGCCCATCGGTGCTTCCCAGAGCCTCCGGGGCGCAAATCCGTTCGTCGTGCCGGCGACCTTCCCCAGCGCACGCGACAACTGAAACGAACTCGACGCCCGGCGCCGGAATCGTCCGCCCCGTGGCTAGTTAGTGCAACTATATTCTTCTGCGAGGTTAGCTCTGCGAGAATTATCATCGCTCACTGCGACACCGACGATCCACGCCTCGTTTGTGCTCGGAATGGGGTCGAGGTTGAGAAAAGGGGGCGGTAACCAGCTATTGCCGGTGACTTTACGCCGTTGTAAGCTAGCCCTCGGACTTGATCGTACAATTCGACGACGCCTTGAGTCTGGAGTCCTGCGATATAAAGGTTTCCAAACGAACGGCAGCGGAGCAATTCGACATCCTCGTTGCCGCCTGGGAGAAAATGCACCCATGAGCAAGCCCAAAGCGAAGATCCTCACCACCGATGCCGAAATCGACGCCGCACTTGCCCAAGCGACGATCCGCGAGCCATACCGGCCCAAAGCCGTTGCCGTTGCCTATCGCGCCGGGGATGACATGGTTGCCATCACCCTGGCCACCGGCGTCGAATTGGCGATCCCGCGCCGACTCTTACAGGGCTTGGATGGCGCGACGCCCGCACAGATTGCCGGCGTTGAAATCTTGGGTCCGGGCGATAGTTTGCATTGGGAAGCGCTCGATGTCGACCACTATGTTCCCAGTCTCATTGAAGGCGTGTTTGGCAACCGGCGCTGGATGAGCGAAATCGGCAAGCGCGGCGGTGCCGCGCGCACGCCAGCCAAGTCGGCCGCCGCACGCGCAAACGGCCGACAAGGCGGACGTCCGCGAAAAGACGCGGTCGCCTAAGACGTCTTGCGCATCCTAAGTTTGAACGGCGGCTAAGACCGGATGGAGGCGGCTGCCACGTCGGCTTGATCGAGCGTCTGGAGACGGCTCCTGGCGCCGTAGAAGCCGAAACGTCAATCGAGATGTGGGGGATCAATAGGCAAGGGAATCCCGTAGGCAGCGACGCTACCTGGCGCAATTTTCCAAATTGAATTGGGGTGGTTTGCGTATGTGCGAGTTTTCTCGGGGAGCTTGGCCGGCGTCGTTCGGTTGCTGCCCGGTATCTATCGCTCGATGCGGTGATCACTACAAGCCGGCCGACGCGCATAGCATTCCTTCGCGATAGCATACAACTCGGGAGGCGGCGCCCGTGGCTTGAGAAAGGGGCGGTAGCAACACAAAGAATAATGAGACCGATGCCTTTTCTAGACGCTTCTTTGTGGCAGCAATCGCGCTTACGTTGAGCGCGGGCTGCGGCCATCAAGTAACGCCCAATCCTTCGACCAGCGATCTCTCGGGAGAAGTACTCGTCCGCTTGCGAACGGCGGGTACGTTGGACTTTACCAATTTCGTATATCTGATCGCTGTCGATATTTGCGGTACCGGCGTGCCTTATCCCAACGCGGCGTTCACCGGTTATAAGCGCTATTCGTACGCATTCTTGATAAGTGCCCAACTAAACACCGGACTGCCTGAACTGGAAGAGTACTATGTAACCGCGGGAAACCTTGCCGTGCTTCCGGTGAACGACCTCAGCCCATCCACGACGCAATTCGTGCCTAACGATAACGGGCAAGGAAACGAGTTCGAGTTGATATTCGAGCGGGAGGACCTGAACAATCCGCTCAATCTAGAGCAACCATGCCCAAACGCGACGGCAAGCCCGAGCCCGACGGCCGCACCGTTTCAAGGCATCACTACGTGGACTTTCAATATGATGACTTTCAGTCAAAGCCGCATAGCACAGGATTCGTTGGGATACGATGGCGCGGCTGATCAGACGTTTCAAGGCATCGTAGTCGATACGACCACAACGAACCAGCAGTCGTATACCAAGCCGGGCGGTGTCGGCGTTCCGTCGAATCCGTCGGCTCAACTGATCTACGGCGAGGTTGACAACTACCTGTAGCTGGTACATGTGGAAGCGCCGTTGCTGAATAGAACTGCCGAAGTGCGCCAGGCGTACCTGCGAACGAAGCCGCTGACGCGCGCATCGAAGATCACGGATTCTTCGGCTTGGGCGGACGACCGAGCATAAGGACGTAGCCCGACCCGAGCCTGCGACCTTGCGAGCCCGGAGTTACGTCGTAGACGTCGACGGCGCCGTCCCAGTATACGAGGCCATTGCCACGTGCCAGGGACTCCTGATCGTAGCTAACCGGTTCGAGCGACAAAAACTCGGTCTTGTCGTCCACGTGAAGGCCCCAGATATCCGGGTAAATCGTCCGCGTATGCGGGCTCAGCCACGTCGAACCCGGATGCTCCCCAAACTCATACGAGTCGGCGTGAAGCGTCTCGACGGTTCCGTCGCGTTCGACGAGGTACGCCGAGCGGTGCGCGAGCCGCGGGGCCGAACCGATCCGCGCGACCCGCGTGACCGCGGCTTCGATGGAGATTTCTCGTCCGTCGTCGAGTTGGACGCGGAATTCGGCGAACGGCTGTGCGGTATCCGGTATCGAATGCGAAACTTGATGGTCGAGCCACGCCTTTCCGTGCACCGGGCGCGCGCGCCCGTCGAGCTCGATCTGCCCGTCGCAGGCAATCGAACTATATTCGTCGTGTTCGGCCGTCGCCGAGCGGATCACGAACTCGGGTTTCCGCGCGATGCCGCGGATGGTCAACGTGATGCCGGCAAGTTTCGCGTCGAGATCGAAAGCCGGTTCGCCTCCGCCTCCGGCTGCCGGAGTTTCGCGCACTTGCCAGGTTCCGACCCGAACGTTCAGCGCGCCGGTTGCGGCCTCGGCGAGCCCGAGACCTGCGCGCTCGGTCCGCCGCTCCGAAAAAACTCGCCCGGATGATTCGTCGACCACGGACAAAGACGCCGGATAGAGCACGACCCCATTGGGCTCAACGTAGCGAAAAAATATAGCGGCATAGGAGAAGGCGACGCCGTCGCCCGTGGTCACCCGGCCGGTCATGCGCCAGCTTTGGTCGCGATATCCTGTCTTCACGCCGTCGGACGGCAAAACGCGCGTCGCAACCACGCTCGTGCTCGCCTCCACGATCGCGGTCGCCCGCGAGAACAGGGCCGCGCTGCAAACGCACATGGCGAGCCGGCGGAGCAGTTCATGGGCCATCGCGTTGCACCGATCCGAGCAGAGCGTAAGCCCCCATATTCGGCCACGAGATTGATCTGATGGACGAGTATTGATTGGGGATGGTCCTTATCCTTGATGCATGACGCGCGAACACGCATCCGGGATGTCTGGCAACGAAAAGAGACAGCGCAGAGGGCCGGCGAATCAAACCGGCCAGGTCGAAAGGTTAGCAGGAGAGGCATATTTTGGAGGTCAGAGCACTCGACCAGACGACGTGGCCTGATTTCGCCGCGCTGGTGGAACGTCACAATGGTGTATGGGGCGGTTGCTGGTGTATGGCCTTTCATGCTGAGGGCGCAGGTCGAACGAAGACCGTAGCGCAAAACCGGCGTGAGAAGGAGTGCCGCGTGCGCGAAGGCCGCGCCCATGCGGCGCTCGTGTACGATGACGCCAAGTGCGTGGGTTGGTGTCAGTTCGGTCCGACCGACGAACTCCCGCGCATCAAACACCAGCGCGCATATCGCAGCGAGCTCGACGCCCTTCCTGACTGGCGAATCACGTGCTTTTTCGTCGATCGCGATTACCGGCATCGGGGCGTCGCCGCCGTCGCGCTCGAGGGCGCCCTACGGGAAATCGCGAAACTCGGGGGCGGAACAGTCGAGAGCTACCCCCAAGAGGTGGAAGGCCGAGCTGTCTCCGCATCGTTCCTCCACAACGGCACGATCTCGATGTTCGAGAGAAACGGCTTCCAGCGAATCCGTCGGCTCGGAAAGAGCCACTGGGTGCTCGCAAAAGTCGTTAACGCCGCGCGCTAGGCGGACGACTCGGTACGAAGCGTCACGACATCATCAACGCAAAGGACGCTGACCCTGGGTTCAGACGTAGCCGAGGATTCGGAAGACGTCGCGCTTGGGGGCCAAGGGAAAGTCCGGCGAGGCGCTGTGTTCGCACCGTGGGCACGTGGCCTCAACGTCCACGCACAGTTCCGCTTTGGCCGTATGGGGAGTCGTGAAGCCCCGCGCGCATCCGCAGAGTTCGGCCAGCGCCGCCGCGTCGCGGACGTGCTTCGGGTCGATCGGACTCTCGTTCGAGGCCTTCTCGATCGTTCCGAGCTTGTGTGTGAGAATGCTTTGCGCGCGTAAGTGCAAGCCGCCCGAGCGAGGCTTCGAAGCGAGCCATCTCGCTTGGGCCAAACAAATTGGGTCCTCTCATGCGCGTCGATACCGTTTGCCGTCGGGCCGGACCCGCGATTCGACGATTTCTCTACGCTGGTGGGCTATGATAGGCACCTGATTTCACTCCTCCGGCTTTTCCGGAAAAGGATAGTTGATTCGTCACGCCGGCCGCCTTGGGCTTCGTCGTCGTGCGCGCCTCCGGCGGCACGTACGTCTATTCGAGCGAGAGCCTCAAAGCCGGCGTCAAGCTCGGCGCAGCCTCGGGCACGTGGGCTAGCTTGAGCGACCGCGATTCGAAAACCGATATCGCTCCGCTCGACGACGCCGCGATTCTTGCGAAGGTCTCGACCCTTCCCGTTAGCACGTGGCGCTACAAGACCGAAGCGGGGGTTCGGCACGTCGGCCCGATGGCCCAGGATTTCTACGCTTCGTTTGGGGTCGGTGGGGACGATCGGCACATCACCTCGATCGACGAGGATGGCGTGGCGCTCGCTGCGATCAAGGCGCTACATGCTGAGAACGCGAGGCTGCGCGACCGTCTCGCCGCGCTCGAGAAGAGGGTCGACGCGCTCGGCACGAGGCGGTAAAGTTCGCGAATCGGACGCTTTTCAGACGACCCCCCGCTATGATACGCGCATGATCTCGCGCCTCCGGGTGTCCGGAAAGGACTGTTGACATGCGCTTTGCCTCGCTCGCCGGCTTCGGTCTGGCCGGTTTTGGAACACTCGTCCTCGCCCCCGCCTCGGGCATGGCGGCCCCGAAGGCCCCGCTTACATTCGTTGCAATCCAGACCGTACACGCCGGCCAAGCCACGCGACCGCGGCTGAAAGGCCGCAACGTCGCGGCCGGGGGTTGCACGAGCAATTACCCGAGCGGGACCGATTTCGTCGGTATACCGCACGCGGGGGACATCGCCGGTGGAAACGTCAGCGGCGTGCTCAGCGGCTACGACAATGAAGCGTGCGATGTCGACGATGCAATCGGGACGGGATACCTCAACATCATCGGCGGCGCGGGCGATAGCGGCGCAGCCCAGCTCTCTTTCATTGGGGGCGGGCAGAGCAATGCAATAACCGGACCGGGCGCCTTCATCGGCGCGGGGCAAAACAACGGCGTGTCGGGTAACGGCGCATTCGTCGGTGCCGGAGAGTACGGGCAGGCAATCGGCGACTCATCGTTCGTCGGCGCAGGTGTCGGCGATCACGCGTCCGGAGTTGACGCCTTCGCCGGAGCCGGCAACGAGAACGGCGCCGGCGGCGATTATTCGTTCGTGGGCGGCGGAGACATCAACGAATCGACCGGCAAATATGCGTTCGTGGGCGGCGGTTTAGGAAACCTCGCGAACTTCGACTATGCCTTCGTTGGCGGTGGCGGGCACAACACGGCCGGCGCAGCGTACGCGGTCGTGGTGGGAGGCAGTTCGAACTCTGCGGGGGGCAATTCGGCGTTCACCGGTGGCGGCTCGTTCAACAATTCCTCCGGCGCCGGCTCGGTTATAGCGGGCGGTGCATACAATAGCGTTCCGGGAAACGGTTCTTTTATCGGCGCCGGCGATTACCAGTACGTTACGAATTGCTTCGCTCACAAACAGTGCTCCGGAAACGGCAACCTTGTCTCGGGAACGGACTCGTTCCTCGGCGCGGGCGACCAGAACACGGTGGGCGGTAGCGAAGCGTTCGCCGGCGGCGGAAGCCTGAACACGATCGCCCCGGAAGCAGAGTGGGGCACTATCGGGGGCGGACACGATAACGATGTCGCGGGCGCGTACGCGACGATTCCAGGCGGCTCGTTCAACACGGCGGCGGGCCTGCTGAGCTTCGCGGCCGGCTATCATGCCGACGCGACGCAAACCGGCAGCTTCGTGTGGAGCGACTACGTCGCTGGCTCTTCGGTGGTCAAGGATTCCGCGGCGGATCAGTTTGTGGTGCGGGCTTCGGGCGGAACATACGTTTATTCGAGCGAGAATTTGAAGAGCGGAGTCAAGTTGGCCGCCGGATCGGGCACATGGGCAAGCCTGAGCGACCGCACGGCGAAGACCGATATCGCCCCGCTAAACGACGCCGCGATCCTCGCGAAGGTCGCGACGCTTCCGGTCAGCACGTGGCGGTACAAGACGGAGACCGGCGTCCGTCACGTGGGCCCAATGGCCCAGGACTTCTACGCCGCGTTTCGGGTCGGCGAGGACGACCGCCACATCACTTCAATCGATGAAGACGGCGTGGCGCTGGCCGCGATCAAAGCGCTCCACCGTGAAAACGTGAGTTTGCACGCGGAGAACGGAAGCTTGCGCTCGCGCCTTGCCGCCTTAGAAAAACGAGTCGACGCCCTCGGCCGCTAAGGCAGCTCAGCTCTCGGCCCTGATAAATCGGCGCACAGTTGATAAGGCGTTATTCACGAAGCTTCTGATCCGACCCGCGAGCTCGGAGGTGCTCGTCACGGGCATGCCAATCCCTCACTCGGTTGGTTTGAGAAGTGAGGGGGCCTGCTTTTGCGTCGCTTTGGTTTTTCGATCGTTATCGCGCTTTCGGTCTTCGCGCCAGGTTGTAGCTCGAGCCCGGTCAATCTCACCCCCGGAGCTATGCCGAGCTCTTCGCCGAGGGCAAAGCCCACGGCGACGCCGAGCGCGAAGCCTACCGCGACGCCTAGCGCGAAGCCTACCGCGACGCCTAGCGCGACGCCGAGCGCAGAGCCCACCGCCACGCCGAGCGCAAGACCTACAGCAACACCGAGCCCGAGCCCGACGCCAAGCGCAAGACCTAGCCCGAGCGCGACGCCGAGCGCAAGCCCTACTCCGACGCCGAGCGCAACGCCGACGGCGACGCCCAGCGCAAGGCCTACCGCGACGCCGAGCCCGAAGCCTACCGTCACGCCGACTTCGAAACCCACCGCGTCGCCGACGGCTACGCCGTCTCCGAGTTCGAGCCCCAGTCCGGACCCGAAATACACGGTGCTTTACAACTTTCAAAGCGGTGCATCCCCGGTCGGAGACTTGACCTCGATGAATGGATCGCTCTACGGCTCCTTTGCCGGAGGCGTCTACGAATTAAACGCGTCCGGTGCGGAACGTCTCCTCGCGGGGGATTTGAAGCCGTATGGGGGCTTGACCGTCCTCGATGGGATGCTCTACGTGGCCGCCGCGAATAGCCAGACGTTGAGAGGGGTCTTTTCGCTAACGGCCTCGGGCTCGGAAAAACTGGTCTTGGATGCATTCGGCCTTGGTGTAACTCCGGTCGGTGAATTCATTACCGTCGATAACGCGCTGTACGGCACGATGATGGGCTACAGTGACGATTGCTTCTGCGATTTGGGTTACGAATACAGGGTGAGCCCGTCGGGGACGGGAAGCGACCTCTATATATTCACAGGAAAGCAGGACGAAGAGTTTCCAGCAGCGGGTCTTCTGTACTCGAACGGAGATTTCTACGGCACGACGTCGTGCTATGACAACTATTTCGACACCTATTATTGCGCAGGAACGGTGTTCTCGCTGAGCCCGGCCGGCGCGGAAACGACGCTTTACCATTTCAAAGGCGGTAGCGATGGATCCCACCCGTTCGACTCGCTGGTGTATCTCCACGGCTCGCTCTATGGAACGACGTCGGCCGGGGGCATTGGTGACAACGGAACCGTCTTCGCGATAAGCCCCACCGGGTCGGAACACGTGTTGCATCGCTTCAAGAACATGCCGGACGGATCGGAACCGATGGCCCATCTGACGATCGTGGGCGATGCGCTCTACGGCACGACGGTCAAGGGCGGCGCAAACGGTCTTGGGACCATCTTCAAAATCACGACGACCGGCTTGGAGGAGGTCGTCCACAGTTTCAGCCAGGGGGACGGGATTCAACCCTACAGCGGCCTGCGCTATCACAACGGCGTGATTTACGGGACGACGACCGGCGGGGGCTCGGCGGGCGGTGGCACCGTGTTTGAACGGAAACCGTGAGTCGCTCCCAGAGCGACGCGGCGAGGCGGAGCAGTTCGCGCTCCGTCGTCGGCTTTTCGATCGTCCTCGCCCTCGCGGCGTTCGCGCCGGGTTGTAGCTCGAACTCGGTCAACCTCACGCCCGGAACCGCACCGAGCGCGAAGCCCACCGCGACGCCGAGCGCAAAGCCCACCGCGACGCCCAGCGCGAAGCCCACGGCGACGCCGAAGCCTACTCCGAGCCCGGACGCAAATTATAAGGTTCTCTACAAGTTTGATGCGAACGACTATGCGGTCGCGGGCGTAACTGCGTTCAACGATTCGCTGTACGTGTCGTTTGCGGCCGGAGGCCGCTCACTTGCGCCGCCGTCAGGCGGGCCGGGCGGCGTCTACGAATTGAGCGCGTCCGGAGCGGCACGGGTCCTCAATGCCGACGGGGCACCATATTCGGATGTAACTCCGGTCAACGGCGTGCTCTACGGCACCGGAAATGATAATGACGGCAATATAGGCGTATTCTCGTTAACGCTAGCCGGCAGCAGAAACCTATTCTTCGCTCTCACGCCAACTGCAGATTACCCTCCGGTCGGAGACTTGCTCTACGTCAACGGCAAGTTGTACGGATCGTCGACGTCTCACCTTATGGATTGCAACTGCGCCTGGGGCAATGAATACGAGGTGAGTCCGTCGGGCGCGGGAAGCATCCTCTACCAGTTCCAAACCTGGCCCGCGGATGGTGAGTTCCCCCAATCCGGCCTCGTGTACGAGAATGGTAAGTTCTACGGCACGACGTCGTGCCATGACGACTACTTCGCCTCGTACTACTATTGTCCGGGGACGGTTTTCTCGATGAGTCCCGCGGGCAAGGAAGCCACGCTGTACCGGTTCAAAGGCGGCAGCGATGGAATCCATCCGTTTGCATCGCTGGTTTACCTCCACGGCTTGCTCTACGGGACCACGCAGGGCGGGGGTAGTGGGGACAATGGGACCGTCTTCGCGATAAGCCCGGCCGGTGCGGAGAACGTTGTCTATCGCTTCAAGAACGTGCCGGACGGATCGGAACCAATTGCCAATCTGACCGTCGTAGGTGATGTCCTCTATGGCACCACCGTTAACGGCGGAGCGAACGGTCTTGGGAGCATCTTCAGGGTCACCACGGCCGGCGTGGAAAGCGTCGTTCACAGTTTTCGTGCGGCGGACGGGACTCAGCCGATCAGCTCCTTGACGTATCACGGCGGCAAATTATACGGCACGACGACCGCAGGTGGCGAGAACGGCACGGGGACCGTCTTCGAGGAGGAGCCGTGAAACTTACTCGTCCGGCTCGGCGTCGGCCAAGCGCTCCAAGAGCGACGCCGCTAGGCGTAAGAGTTCGCGTTCGGTCGGCGAGAGCGTCGACGTCATCGCGCGCGTGAGCGATTGCGGCTGCAGGCCCTCACGCGCTGCGAGCACCGGATATCCGATCGCAGGCGTGACCGCGTTAAATGGTTCGCTCTACGGGTCTTTTGGGCTCGTCGACGGTGGATTTGGCGGAGGCGGCGTCTACGAAGTGAACGCGTCCGGCGCGCGACGGATCCTCAACGCGGGCGGAGCGCCCTATGGGGGATTAACCGCAGTCAACGGCGTGCTGTACGGAACCGACAAAGAAAGCGCGACCTACGAGGGCGTTTTCTCCCTAACGTTGGCGGGTAAGAAAAAGCTCGTCTTCGATCTGAGCACCTTTGGCGATTCCCCTCCGGCCGGGGAACTCATATACGTTAACGGCGAGCTGTACGGCGCGATCACTGACAGCAGTGATGGCGATTGCTTCTGCGTGTGGGGAGTTGAATACAAGGTTAGTCCCTCCGGAACAGGTCAGCTGATTTACCGGTTTACCGGAGCTTCGGACGACGAGTATCCGGCGGCGGGTCTGGTATATTTAAACGGAGAACTCTATGGAACGACGTCGTGCTACGACCCTGTTTACGGACAGTTCTATTGTTCGGGGACGGTCTTCTCTTTGAGCCCCACGGGCGCGGAGACGACGCTGTACCGGTTCAAGGGTGGCAGCGACGGAATTCACCCGTTCGCATCGCTGGTCTACCTGCACGGCCTTCTCTACGGAACAACGGTCGGGGGCGGGACTGGGAACAATGGGGTCGTGTTCGCGATAAGCCCATCGGGTGCGGAGCATGTGGTGTATCGCTTCAAGAACACGCCGGACGGGTCGTATCCGCTGGCTCATCTGACAGTCGTTGGTGATGCCCTCTACGGCACCACCGTTAACGGTGGTGCGAACGGTCTTGGTAGCATCTTCAGGGTCACTGCGGATGGCGTGGAAAGCGTCGTTCACAGCTTCAGTGCGATTGACGCAGGTAGCCCGTTCAGTTATCTGACGTATCACGATGGCATACTGTACGGGACGACTGGCCACGAAGACTCCTCGCTATGCGAAACCTGCGTGACCGGCGGCGGTATTCTGTTCGAACGAAAGCCGTGAGGCACCGCCGCGATAGGCAGGTTACCGGCCGTTGAAAATGCGGGCCGTTTCGCGGTCGGCGGCCGGCGTCACATTTCGAGTCGGATCGACGCCGCGCAAGTCACAAGTTGGCAGATGTTATTTCTTGTACATCAAGCGTGCCTTCTAAGCTCGATCGTCGGCGCGGTTGGGAGGTACTCCTCCCACGCATGCTAATCCCTTGATTTAGCGGGTCCGTGTGCTGAGGAGAGATTTCCATGCGTCGCTCCGGCCTTTTGATCGTTACTGCAGTTGCGGCGTTGGCGGCTGGTTGCAGCTCCGGCACCGTCAGTCTCACGCCCGGAACCGTGCCGAGGGCGAAGCCCAGCGCGCCGCCAAGCGCGAAACCAACCGCCACGCCGACCGCAAGACCGACCGCCACGCCTATTCCGGACCCGGACTACACCGTTCTCTACAACTTCAGAGGCGACACGACTCCGGTTGCGGGGGTGACGGTGCTTAACGGTTCGCTGTACGGCTCCTTCACGACGCAATACGCCACCGGAGGCGTCTACGAGTTGAGTGCGTCCGGCGCGGAACGTGTCCTGAGCGAGAACGTGGCTCCGTACGGGGGGTTAACCGCGATGAACGGCGTTCTCTACGGCGCTGGAAAGGATTTCGCGACCCTCCAGGGGGTCTTTTCGGTAACGTCGTCCGGCGCGGAAAAGCTATTCTTTGACCTATCCGGCGTTCTGAGTGCGCCTCCGGCCGGAGACCTGATCGGCGTCAATGGCGAACTGTACGGTGCGATAACGGGCTTCAGTGGTGATTGCTTCTGCGATTGGGGGCTCGTATACGAGGCGAGCCCATCAGGTACGGGACGCGTCCTCTATCGCTTCACCGGTTGGCCGGACGGCGAATTTCCGGCGGCGGGGCTTCTATTCGTGAACGGAAAGTTCTACGGCACCACGTCGTGCTACGACGGATACTATGGGGAATACGACTGCCCGGGAACCGTATTCTCGATCAGCCCATCGGGTTCGGAAACGACACTCTACCGATTCAAAGGGGGAACCGACGGAAGTCACCCGTTTGCTTCGCTGGTGTATCTACATGGCGCCCTCTACGGCACGACGTCGGGCGGTGGGAGCGGCGAGAATGGAACCGTCTTTGAGATAAGCACGAGCGGCGCGGAACGCGTGCTTTATCGGTTCAAAGGCGCGCCGGACGGCTCGGACCCCATGGCTCATCTGACGGTCGTGGGCGACGCGCTCTACGGCACGACGGTCAATGGCGGCGCGCAGGGCTTAGGCACGATCTTCAGACTGAGCACGACCGGCGTGGAGCAGGTGGTTCACAGCTTCGGCCAGCCGGACGGCTATCGGCCGTACGCCGGCCTGACGTACCACGATGGCGTGCTCTACGGCACGACGACTTTCGGGGGAGCGGGCGGCGGCGGTACTATTTTCGAGCGGAAGCCGTGAGGTCGCGCCGTCACGACTCCGCCTCGACATCCGCGTCCGCTAGACGCTCCAAGAGCGATGCAGCGAGGCGCAAGAGTTCGCGTTCCGTTGGGGATAGCGTCGACGTCATCGCGCGCGCGAGCCAGGATTCACGCGAGCGCATCACACGCTGCAAGAGCGTGAGGCCCGTATCCATGATCGTGATCGTGGAGCGGCGGCGATCGTCGTCGTCGGTCTCGCGCGAGATCAGTCCGCGTTCCTCGAGCATCTGCAGCGTACGCGTGAGCGATTGCGGCTGCAGGCCCTCGCGCGCTGCGAGCTCCGAAGCCGTAGACGGGCCGCTACGGTAGAGGCGGCCGAGCAAACTCAGGCCGGTCGCCCCGACCCCGCCGGCTTCGTCTTGCAAGCGTAAGCGGCGGTTGAGACGCGAGAGCGCCGCCCGCAGCGCCGCCGCGGCTCGTTGGTCGTCAGCTCCGTTCATCACGGATAGTACGCATTTCGTGTCACTTTACGCCTTCGCTCGTCTATAAATCCGAGAATCCCGCCCTCTGTGGGGTTGATTTAGTACGCAAAGCGTAGTAATCTGCCAACCATGAGCGTAGCATCTTCGACGTCTTCGGCTCCTCCACAGGCTCGCCTCGCCGGCAAAGTCGACGTCATCGCATGGTCGATCGCCGGGGCGGTTTTCGTCGTGCACGCACTGGTCGCCGGGCGCTACGACGCCTTCCGCAACGAACTCTACTTCATCGTCTGCGGCCGGCACCCGGCATTCGGCTACGTCGATCAACCGCCGCTGGTCCCGCTGCTGGCCGCGCTGACGCAGGCCGCGGGCGACGACGTGTGGCTGCTGCGTTTGCCCGCGGTTCTGGCGGCGGCGCTGCTCGTGCCGTTGACGGTCGCCTTCGCTCGCACGCTCGGCGCGGGCCGGGCCGGTGCGTGGATCGCGGGCATCGCCGCGGCAACCTCGTCGCTCGCAATCGCGGTTACCTCGACGTTCACCACCGAGACGCTCGAACCGCTGCTCTGGACCCTGACCGCGTACCTGATCGCCCGCGCGCTCGTGCGCGACGAGCCCCGTCTCCTGATCTGGGCGGGCATTGTTGCCGGCGTCGCGCTCGAAACGAAGTACGGGATCCTCGTTTGGCTGATCGGCCTCGCCATCGGAATCGGAGCCACATCGGCGCGGCGGCTCGTCGCGCGCGAGTTCTGGATCGGCGCCGGATGCGCCGTCGCGATCGCGTTACCGAATTTTATCTGGCAAGCGGCGAACCAATTCCCGTTCCTCGAAGTCGTTCGCAACGATAACGCCGGAAATCTCACGGGTTCCCCGCTCGTGTTCGCGCTCGACCAGGTGCTCGGCGCGAACATTATATTGGCGCCGCTGTGGCTGGCCGGAGTGATCGCGCCATTCGCGCGCGCGGACTTCGCGCGCTTCCGTTTCCTCTCGATCGCGTTCGTCGTGTCGGTGGTCGTCGTGTTCGCGACGCACGGGAAGAGCTACTATCTCGTCGGTGCATATCCCACGATGTTTGCCCTCGGCGCAGCCGCGTGCAGCGCGCTCGCGGCCCCGCTCGTGGCCGGCTGGATGACGTTGGCGGTCGTTAACACCGCGCTGGCGCTGCCGCTGCTCTTGCCCGTGCTCTCGCCCGACGGCCTCGCGCGCTTCCTCGCGCGCGCCCCGTTTCGCCCGCATCCGGTCGAAGTCGCCGGCATCGGCGCACCGCTGACGCAGGTGTTCTCAGACGAATTCGGGTGGCGCGAACTCGAGCACAAAGTCGCGGACGTCTATCGCGCGCTGCCCGCAAACGATCGCGCGCGCACGGCCATACTCGCGGCGGATTACGGTGAAGCCGCCGCGATCGACGTCTACGGTGGGCCGGACGATCTGCCGCCGGCCATCAGCGAACAGGACCAGTACTATCTCTGGGGTCCGCGCGGCTACGACGGCTCGGTCGTGATTGCCGTCAACGCGAAGCCGGAGTTCTGGTCGCGGATCTGCGCGAGCAGCGACACAGCTGCAACCTTCGGCGTCCCCTACGCGATGCCGTACGAACGCGATCGCGCGATCGTCGTGTGCCGCGGCCTGCCCGTGCCGCTCGCCGACGCCTGGGCCCGCTTCAAACGCTACGGCCTCTAAAATCGCCTAGATCCGAGGCTCCCGCCGAATATGTGGCTAGCTCGGAGTCGGAACGGTGAACCTCCATGATTTGTGGCCATTCACCTGACCATTCTTGGTAGAAAGGCCAACAACGCCGCGGCTCGCGGCCGACCAACGCGGACGGTGACCCGATCAGCGCGGTCTACGCCGCCGATAACGGACAAGATGCCGGAGCGACGTTCGCCGTCAACCAGACCGTCCTCGCGGAAGACCTGCCCGCGCCGAGCGCCCAGACGATGGTCGTCACCGTCAATCTGCGCTAGCGCCTTCCGCCGCTGGATCGCGGCGTCCCGACCGCCGTTGAGACGGTCGCGAGGGAGCAACCGCTGCACGTGAGATCAATTTCGGAGCCAAGCGAGACTTCACAAGAGTGCACCCCATTGACGACATCCGTCACCAGGCGGCAACGCGTTGATGCGAGATCGCATCCGTCATCGGGCCGAACCGGTTGGGCCCCGACGTACTGGGCGCACAAAACCAGATCAACAGAACGAGGCCGCCCAGCGGGACGAAGACCAGTAGCAGCCACCAGCCACTGCGGTTGGTGTCGTGCAAGCGGCGGACCGCGACGGCGTGGTACGGCATCAGGAACACCAGCGAGCAGGTGGCCCAGAAGAGCGCATGGCGTCCAAACGCCGCGTGATCGAGGAGGCTCGCGAGGCCGAACACGATCGTCCCAAAGAGCACGAACCACCAGTATTCGGTACCGCCGGCGCGGCCGCTGAACGTGCACCAGCGCACGAAGGCGCTCCTGATCGCTTGCGGCATGGTCATGGGCGCGGTCCTCCCTTCGAAGTCCTGGGATGCCCTCCTTTTCGAGGCACCGCCAGGTGATTCCGTCGTTTTCCGGTTCCCGGTAACCAATCCGTCGGTTCGGCGCAGATGGCGACGGCATCGGACCTTACGCCCGTGTAGACGACTATCGCGTGACGCCAAGTCGACGCGTCGTGGCTAAAGCGGCGACTTTCTGCTCGAGCGCTGCCAGCCGGTCTCGAAGCGCGACATTTTCGGAATGTAGGCTCGCGTTGTCGGCATGGAGGGCGGAGTTGTCGGCGCGCATCGTGGCATTCTCAGCGTGCAGCGCTTTGATTGCTGCCAAGGCAACGCCGTCTTCGTCGATCGACGTGATATGGAGGTCGTCCTCGCCGACGCGGAAGGCCGCATAAAAATCCTGCGCCATCGGGCCGACGTGCCGCACGCCGCCCTCGGTCTTGTAGCTCCACTCGCTGATCGGCAGCGCCGCGACCTTCGCGAGCACGGCCGCATCGTCGAGCGGTACCACGTTGGACTTCATCTTGCGATCGCTGGCGCTGGCCCAGGTCCCCGAGTTTGGTGCGAGTTTGACGCCGAGCGTCGCCGCGCCGTTGGAGTAGAGATAGAAGCCGCCCGACGCGCGCGCGACGAACTGATCGTTCGCCGTCGATTGCAGCTCGGTGTTCGTGGAGTTGTCGCTCCAGACGAAGGCGCCGTTGGTCCGCGCTTTTGCGAGAGTCCCGGCCGCGAAGCTACCGGTGCCGTCCGCGGCGTTGTCGTAGCCGCCCGGGATGGTCGCGTACGAACCCTGCGCCGTGCTATCCGCACCGCCGCCGACGACGGCCGCCGCCCCGGTCGCGTTATTATTTCGGCCGCCGCCGACCGCGGCATAGGAATTGCCGGCCGTATTGAAACCGCCTCCGGCGATCACGCTATACGTCGCCGCGGCTGCGATGCTGTTCCCTTGTCCCGAGCCGATGAGGGCTTCGTTCGCGTTGATGCTGTTATCGTCGCCGGCGCCGATGAACGAATCGTTTCCCGCGATTTGATTATTGGGCACGCCGCTGTTTGTCAATGTCACGGAGCCGCCCGCGCCGACGAACGAGCCGTTGCCCGTGATGCGATTTTGGTCACCCGCGCCGATGAACGAGTCCATCCCGCCAATTTGATTGGCGTTAGCGAACTTGTAGTAATTCGCCCACAGGAAATCTCCCGCGCCGATGAACGATCCGCCGCCCGTTGCGGATACTTGGTTGTAGTAACCGGCGCCGACGACGGAGCCGCCGCCGAGTGCGTTGTTGTTCGAGCCACCGCCGATGAAAGATTGACCGCCCGCGGATGTGTTGCCGTCTCCGGCACTAACGGAGGATTCGCTGCTCGCGTTATTTTGTTCCCCTCCACCCACGAACGCGTCCGCCCCAGTAATATTATTGTTGTTCCCGGCTGCGATAAACGAGTAGTTCGCGCCACCGTAAACGTAGTTGTTAAAGCCTGCGCCCACGCCTGCCGATTCAGCCGCGACGTTGTTGCTGTTACCGGCCGTGACTCCCGATTGTAAGCCTGAAACAGAGTTATAATAACCACCACCGATGAAGCTCTGCTGCGCTCCGCGACCGACCACATTGCCATCTCCGCCGCTGACTGAAGCGCTCTGGTCGCATGCCTCGTTAAGTGTCCCAGCGAGGATGGCGCTGTCGTCGCCGCCGGCATGGTCTCCGACCCCGCGGATCGCGTTGAACGAGGTCGTCGGGAAACCGCTGGAGCACGGAGTCGGGGCCGGCGGCGCGTGACTACGAAGGTGCGACCGCAACGGGAACGTGCTCGCCAGGGCTCCGCGCGCGCCGGCGATGGCTGCCACCCCCGGCATGCCGGCACTCGAAGCGATGGAGCCTACCAGCAATCCAAGTCCCGCCGCGCCGGCAGATATAAATAGCAAAGTCCTCACGCGTAACTGTCCTTTCAAGCCGTTTCCTCCATGGCCGTATTTTGAGGCAAAATTTCAGCCTATCCGGCTAGAAGCAGTGTATCCGCCCGGCATTCCCGCAGCGTTTCAAGGTTCCAGGGCGACGCGATCGACCTCATCTTCTAGCAGTACGAGGATAGCGGGCGCCGAAATTCCGCGGTTTCGTCATCGCTGAGCTTTCCCGGCCTCAGGCGCGACCTCGAGGCGAGCTCGCTTCATAAGCACGGCCACGCAGCTCCATTACCGCCGGCAACATCCAAGTCTGTGGCTTGATCATCGCTCGGCCTCGCCCCTACTCGGTGTTCTCGGCACTCTGGGCTCTGAGGATAATCGAGCGGATTGATCGCGTGGCTTGCCGCGTTCTCAGTAGGCGCAACTCGGCTTCCCGACCAGCAGCGGTTCGCTGGGGGCCGGGGTCGCGCAAGCCCGCGACATGTAGGGCCGGACAATCGAGTAAGGCGGTGAAGGCTCCGGCCAGGCGCGCGTCACACGAAGGTGATCATGGATCGGCGGCTCTTTTTGGTCGGCACGGGGAGTCTGGCAGCGAGTGCGGCCGGCGCGCCGGTGCGAGTCCTCGGCCAAGCGCCGCCGCCGGGCCGTCACGGTCGCGGGTCGCTGGCGACTGCCACCGATTACGGCAAGGGCGCTCCCAGCGCCGATCCGGAGCTGCTCGCCGGAACGCTGCACCGGCCGCACGCGAATTTGCCCGCATCGTACATCGTCGCGAATTTACCGCCGGTCACCAACCAGGGCGCCATCGCATCGTGCGAAGCGCACGCATTCGGGTACGGGCTCGGCGGATATACCGCGAGCCTGCTGCCGAAAAACGCGGGGCATCGCTTCGACATCTCGCTCGCGCAGAACCAACCGAGCCGAGCGTGGCTCTTTAAGCGCCAAATCGATGCCGACCATCGCGGAAGTTGCGCGAACGGTACCTACTGTTTTGCGTACTTGGAGCAGTTGGCGGCGCTTGGCGCGCCGAGCGAAGCGCAAGTTCCGTATCCGTCGAGTCCGCCGCAAGATTGCGATTGGTTCGCCGGCGTCGACGCGCGGGATCCGGAAGCTTTTTCCGAAGCGACGCAATTCTTGATCGGCAGCTATCGCGCGTTCCCGATCGATCCGAAGGCGCAACCCGTGCTGCTCCCTCGCATCAAGCGGTATCTGCACAACGACCACGTTTTGGCTTTCAGCGGCGCGACGGGAAGCGACTACGAGTCACCGGCACTTTCGAGCGGCGTCTACTATCCGCAGACGCCGAGCCCGGCGGGGGCACACGGGCAGATGGTCGTCGGTTACGACGACACGATCGGCGATACCGCGAAGGGCAAAGGCGCGTTCCTCGTCCAAAATAGTTGGGGTCTCGACTGGCCTGCCCCCAAGAGCGACCGCCCCGGCTATATGTGGTGGTCGTACGATTCGTGGTTTGCGTTCGCGCGCGGCGTCTCGTTTGCATTTCCGGCGCTCGCGGGAGCGCCGGCCGGCGAGCCCCTGGAAGCCGACAATCCGAAGGCTCCGCAGGCGACTATCTCATCCGTGCATGCCACGGCGCAAGGCTTGCTGTTGACGCATGAATTCGCCGCTCCCGTTCTCATGCAGCGGGTGTCGATCGTAACGCCGCGCAAAGCGCACTGGGTCACGACGGACGGCACGACGATCGTGAACGGGTACTCGTATTTTATCGGTCCGCACCGGTTCGCCGCCGGGCAGAAGTTCGACGTCGAGATCGACGCGCTCTGGCAACAACAGCCGGTGATCTATAAAGGTACCGTGCAGGCGGCCTAACGCGCATGCACGATACCGGTCTAACCGCACAAGGATCGCCAGGACCGCACGGATCGCCGGGACCTGAAGGAGCGCAAGGATCGGTACCGGTCGGCACGGTGACGTTCCTGTTTTCGGACATCGAAGGAAGTACGCGGCGCTGGGAACGATTCGGTGACGCGATGCTCGATGTGATCCGCCGGCACGATGAAATCTTCGAACGCGCGATCGCCGCTCGTCACGGCTACGTTTTCAAGAAGATGGGGGATGCGATCTGCGCCGCCTTCTGGCGCGCGACCGACGCGCTCGACGCTGCGGTCGCCGCGCAGCGCGAATTGCAGAGCGCGGATTGGTCGGCGGTCGAGGGCTTGCACGTCCGCATGGCGATCCATTGCGGTGAGGCCGAAGCGCGCGAGGGCGATTACTTCGGTCCGGCACTCAATCGGGTAGCGCGTCTGCTTTCCATCGGTAACGGCGGCCAGATTCTCTTGAGCGGGTCTGCCCAGCAGCTCGTGCGGCCGGCGTTGCCTCCCGGCGTCGCGTTACGGCCGTTGGGCGAGCATCACCTCAAGGATCTCTCACACCCCGAGACGGTTGCGCAAGTCTTGGCGCCAGACATAACCGCCGATACGCGACCGCTGAACTCGCTCGATGCGCTGCCCAACAATCTGCCGGAGTTCGCAACGCCGCTGATCGGGCGCGCTACGGCCGTCCCAGAATTAGCGGACCTGCTCGATGCGCAGCGCCTCGTCACGGTCACGGGATCGGGCGGCGTCGGCAAGACGCGCACGGCCTTGCAGATCGCAGCGAATCGGCTCGACGGAACCCGCGATGGCGTCTGGTTCGTCGAGCTGGCGCCCGTGTCGGACCCGCGCCTTATCGCCGGCACGATCGCGCGGGAACTCGGCCTCGGAGAGGCTCCCAACGCATCGCCGATCGATACGCTGGCCGACGGGATTCGGCACAAAACGATGCTGCTGCTGCTCGATAACTGCGAGCACCTGATCGACGAAACGGCGCGCGTCGTCGGGGCGCTTCTCGAACGGTGCCGGAACCTGCGCGTTCTCGCGACGAGTCGCGAGCCCTTACGGGTGCGGGGCGAATGGCTCTACGCCTTGCCGCCGCTGGGCGTGCCGGCCGACGAGATCGCGACCGCGGATGAAGCGCTCGCGTACGAATCCATCGCGCTCTTCGTCGCACGCGCACGGGCATCCGACGCGCGTTTCGCGTTTACGGACGCTGCGGTTGCGAGCGTCGTCGACATCTGCCGGCGCCTCGACGGCATTCCGCTGGCGATCGAGATGGCTGCCGCACGCGTGAAGTTGATGCCGCTGGAAACGCTGCGCGCGCGAATCGACGAGCGCTTTCGCATCCTCGGCTCCGGAAACCGCACGGACCTTCCCCGTCAGCAGACTCTCTATAACTTGATCGACTGGAGTTATGGCTTACTAGGGAGCGCGGAGAAGTCGGCCTTCGAACGGCTGGCCCTCTTTGCCGACGCGTTTACCCTGGAAAGCGCGGTCGCGCTCTGCGCGGACGGCGAGCTCGACGAGTTTGCCGTGTACGATTACCTTGGAGCGCTCGTCGACAAGTCGCTGGTCGCCACCATCGCGAGCGAGGGTCGGTCTCAGTACCGTCTGCTCGAGTCGAATCGCGCCTTCGCGCTGGCGAAGCTGCGCGAACATCAAGACATCGACACGCTGCGTGCGCGCCATGCCGGGATGGCGCTGGCGACGGCAACGTCGCTCGACGCGACGTGGGCGGAAACGCCGTCGCGAGAGTGGGAGGCGAAAGCCGCAGATAGCGTCGCCGATATCCGTTCGGCCATCGCGTACGCGCTCGACGAGGGCAGCGACCCGGTGCGCGGTATCGAGCTCGTCGCCCGAATGGCACGTTTTTACACCGATTACGCCCCCATCGAGGGGCGCGGTGCCGTGAGTGCGGCGTTGGATGCGGGGACGAGGGTCGAACTGGCAACGGCGACGCGCGGGCGGCTTCATCTCGCCGAAGCGATGGTATCCTCGCGCTTCGAAGAGTTCGCGCGACAATACGAGGCGGCAACGCTCGCCGCCGGCGCCTTCGGGCAAACGGGAGACGCGCTGGGTGAGGCGATGGCGCTGCGGTCGCAAGGTCTCGCCGCCGGAGCGCTCGGCCGGCGCATTGAGGCGAGTCGTCTTCTCGATGATGCGTTAGCTCGGTTTCGCCGGCTCGGCGCGCGGCGTTTTACCGCTATCACCCTGTGGGGCATCGCCGATACGCATCGGCTGAACGGTAACTTCGAGCAGGCGCGAGCGGTCTTCATTGAAGCTCTCGAACTCGCCGCACTGTGTGGCTACGATCGCGGCTTGCCGATGTTCGAGATAAACCTCGCCGAGGTGGAGTACGCGGTGGGCGACGTCGCGCAGGCGATCGCGCGGGTGGAAGCGCTCGCAGCTGCGCCGTTGCCGCAAGGCGACGCGCTCCGTGGCTTCGCCTGGTCGAATCTTTCCGCTTATTACGGGGCTGCCGGCCGACACGCGGAGGCGCGGACCTCGGCGCTCAAAGCGCTCGATCTCGCAATGGAATCCCAACTCGCGTCGACAGCCGCCCTCGCGATTCAACACTTGGCGTTCGTAGCGGCGCAATCCGGGCGCAGCCGCTTCGCGGCGCGCCTCCTGGGATGCGCCGACGTGCAGCTGGCACGCCTCCGTCACGTTCGTCAGTTCACCGACGAGCGCGAATACGTGGCGCTGCTCCAACTGCTCGAGCGCCAACTCGGCGGACCGGATCTGCGTGCCGAGATCGAGGTGGGTAAGCGCCTCGATCTCGCCGACGCGGCGACGCTCGCGCGAGAGCGCTAAGTTTTCGGCGCGGGACTCGGCGAGCTCGTCGGTTTTGCCGGTTTCGCTGCCGCGGGACCCATGTAGCCCTGACCGCCGAAACCGGTGTTCGCCGGGCCCGCCCGCTTGCGCTTCTTTTTGGGTGCGGGGGAGGCGCTGCTGGCGGGGCTCGCCGAGGCCGGCACCGTGCTTGGGGACGCCGCGGGCGACTGCGCCGACGCCGGCACGAAGCCAAACGTAAGCACGAAGCCAAACGCCAGGAAGACCGCGGTAAGGACGATCGCATATCGAGCGCGCAATAACATGAAAACTCCTTTGATGAAGGACGCCCGACTTGTAGCAAGTCGATGAGTGCAGGGTCCGATTTCTGCTTTGCGCCGTCGTTTCCGGCCTGCGATCAGCGATGATGTCGAGGGCCGAGAGTTTCTCGGTTCAACTCTCGCTATTGCGTATACGCTGATTGAGGAGTACAGTGTGCCATACTATGCCAACTGTGCAGGTTACCAAGGAGCAGATCCGCCGTCGGGGCGGCCGGGTTAACCTAGCGAAGTTTCAGGCGACGACCGAGGCCGATATCCAGCGCCAAAAGCGCGACGACGGGATGGACGATGCGGTCCTTGGCCCGCTTCGCGTCATCGCCGGGACCGACGTGCGATCGCTCCGCAAACGCCTTGGCATGACGCAAGAACAGTTCGCCACTGCCTTCGATTTATCGCTACGCACAGTGCAAGGATGGGAGCAGCGCCATTGGGTCCCCGATGGAGCTGGCCGGGTTCTCATGTCGTTGATCGCCTACGACCCTGAGGCAGTCATGGCGCTCGTGCGACAAATGCGGGAAGCGAATTCCCGTTCGGATACGATCAGCGCCCGAAAATAGCGTGCGAGACTCGCCGGGTACGATTCGCTTGCGTGATAGGATGTCGCTTCGCGAACGTGGGAGTTACGTTCACTCTACTCAGGAACCGGAGGAAGACGCGTGGCGCAAGTGACGATTGTCGGCGATGCACTGGATGTCAAGTTGTCGTTGCTCGACCAGATGCTCGCCTTCCACGGCTCGTTTCATATCCCGCTCGCGCACGTGACCAATGCGTTCGTCAGCAGTTACGAAGATTTGGAGCTGCAATACAAGCTTGAGGGCTTTAACGCGGGGTTCTACAAATCGGCGGGCGTCTTCGCGAATCCGGAGGGCCTGATCTTCGCCGACGTGAGCGGCGCCAAGGACTGCCTGGTCATCGAGATGCGCGGCGAACGCTATCCGCGCATCGCCGTCCAGCTCCCGGAGGGCGAAGATATCAACGCCCTAGCGCACGAAATCATGCGCAGCCTCCCCGATAGCGGGCCTGTAGACTAACGACGAGCTTGTATCAAAGTTAGACCTCGAGCGCGCAGTCGGGCTCGAGGCCTGGCCCGTACGCAAGTCGAAAGTCGCGCAAGGGGCAGATGACGGTCTCGCCGACGAGGCGAGCCGACGCGACCGGCTCGCCGCGCTCGAGAAAAAGGTCGACGCCCTGATCGAGAGTTCAAAGGCGGTCACCGGAAGGCGCTAACCCGGAAGCTGTAGCCAGATCTTCCCGTCGTCGCCGAGCATCACCGGATAGACCGCGAGCCCGCAGTCGGGCTCGGGGCCTTGGCCCGTGCGCAAGTCGAAGACGCGATCGTGCAAGGGGCAGATGACGGTCTCGCCACCGACGAGGCCGTCGGCGAGCGGACCGCCTTTGTGCGGGCAGGCGGCCTGGGTCGCGAACACCGCGCCGGCTCGCGTGTGGAAGACCGCGATCTGCAGGCCCGCGACGTCGTACGTGCGGCCTTCGCCTGGCGGCAGCTGCGCCACGTCGCCGACGAGGACGAGCCGCATCACGTTAGCCATCCGTTGCGGGTATCGATGTCGCGAATTGATTCGCGGTCTTCGGAGCGTTCGATTCCCGCCACGGATCGTACGCGGCATCCACCGAGGACTGCATCGCGGCATCGAGAGCGGCCGCTATGCCTTCGCTGTCGTCGACGACGATCGCACGCACGCGCTCGATGCCGACACGCTCGACGAACGTGTAAGTCCGCTCCTTGTATTTGGCGTTCTCGCGGTAGTACTGCATGAAACGGCCGGTGAACAGGACGACGTCGTCTTCACTATCGACGACGCAGAGGAGATCGCCTTTGCGGACGTGCGCGCCGCCGGCGCCTCCGACGTAGATCTCCCACTTCCCCTCGCCGATGGCGACCGCGCCGACGTCCTTGATCAGCGCTTCGGAGCAGTTGCGCGGGCAGCCCGCCGTCGCGAGCTTGAGTTTGCCCGGGCTGTCGATGCCGCGGAAACGCTTCTCGATCGTTCGGGCCAGGCCCATGCTGTCGCCGAGCCCGAAGCGACAGAATTCGGTTCCGATGCAGCTCTTACACGTGCGGTAACTCTTGCTCCACGCCGAGCCCGCCGGCATGCCGAGATCGTTCCAAACGGCCGGCAGTTGATCTTTGCGGATGCCCACCAGATCGATACGTTGGCCGCCGGTCAACTTCACGAGCGGAACGTTGTATTTTACGGCGACGTCCGCGATGCGTTTGAGTTCGTCCGGCGTGCACACACCGCCCGGCATCTCCGGTATGACCGAGAACGTGCCGTCCTTCTGAATGTTCGCATGCACGCGGTCGTTGATGAATCGAGCGTCCCGTTCGTCGTCGTACTCCGCGTTCCACAGCGTGGCCAGGAGCGACGCGAGCGCTGGTTTACTCGCCGGATCTTCCACGCCGCCGGCAAGCGCCGCGAAGACGGCCGACACCGATTTGAGCTCGCGTTCGCGAATCGCCGCGATCAGCTCGGGCTTGCGCAGCGCAATGCAGGGCACGTAGTAGTGGACCGACGGGTCCTCTTCGACTTCGCCGCCGCAAAACCACGCGACGACCTCGCCCACGAGGCTCTTGCACGAGCCGCAGCCTTTGCCGGCGCGGGTGGCGTCCATCACGGCCTGCGGGCTGCGCTTGCCGGCGGCAACGCAGGCGCCGATCGCACCCTTCGTCACGCCGTTGCAGTTGCAGACCTGCGCGGTCGCGGGCATCTCGTCGATCGTGATCTTCTGGCTCGGCGTGCCAAGATCGAACATGAGCGACAACCGCTCCTGCGGAAGCGGCGAATTCCGATCGAAGGCCTGCATCAGGTAGGCGGCCTTGCTGATGTCGCCCATCAGGATGCCTCCGACCAGACGGTCGTCGCGCACGATCAGTTTCTTGTACGTGCCCTTTTTCGGTTCGGTGAACTGGATGACTTCGTCGCGTTCTTCGCTCGGCTCGCTGATGCCCATCGATGCGACCTCGACGCCCATCACCTTGAGTTTGGTCGCGAGCTTCGAACCGTGATAAGCCGCGGTCGCGTTCGTTCGCGTGATGTGATCCGCGAACACTTTGCCTTGGTCCCACAGCGGCGCGACGAGCCCGTACACGAGGCCGCGATGCTGGGCACACTCGCCGACCACGTAGACGTTCGGATCGTCGACGGAACGCATATGATCGTCCACGACGATCGCGCGTTCGACGGTCAGACCGGCGCGGAAGCCGATTTCGGCGTTCGGCCGAATGCCGGCGGCCACGATCACCAGGTCGCACCCGAGGCGCTCGCCGTCTTTGAAGGTAAGGCCCGTGACGCGCTCGTCGCCGGTTACCTCGGAGGTGGACTTGTTGAGGTGGACGCGCATGCCCATCTCCTCGATCAACCGTTTGAGAATGCCGCCGCCCGTGACGTCGAGCTGCACGTTCATCAGGTGGCTCGAGAGATGCACGATGTGCGACTCGGCGCCGAGCAGCATCATGGCGCGCGCCGCCTCGAGCCCGAGCAGTCCGCCGCCGATCGTGACGGCCGTCTTGCTCGTCTTGACGTACTCGAGGATCGCCGTGCAATCGTCGAGCGTGCGGTATCCGAAGACGCCCGGCTTCAGCGTGCCGTCGGGCATGAACGCTCCCGGGATCGGCGGGATGAACGCTCGGCTGCCCGTGGCGATCAGCAGCTTGTCGTAGTGCTCGCGAATGCCGTTCTGCGACTTGACCACCTTCGCCGCGCGATCGACGCCGTCGACCAGCGCGCCCAGGTGCAGCGTGATCCCGTTCTCTTCGTACCACTCGAGGGGATTGATCAGAATCTCGTCCGGCGTCTGGCTGCCGTTGAGTACGTTGGAGAGCAGGATGCGATTGTAATTGCCGTACGGCTCGTTGCCGAACATGACGATGTCGAACATGTCGCCGCCGCCGCGCGCGAGCACTTCTTCCACCGCGCGCGCTCCGGCCATGCCGTTGCCGATGACGACGAGCCGCTCTTTTTTCGCTGATGCCACGATCCGCCTCAGAACTCCAGCAAGCCGATATCGAGGACGAGCGTTCCGGTCGCGGCATCCTGAGCCGCGAAGAAAACCTCGAGTCGCGACTCCGGTTCGATATCTTCGACGACGGCGAGCGGAACGTGCACCGAGCCTTTCGCGCCGATCGGAAAGTACC
>Ga0116227_10005066_pt1 | contig 28167 bp, 19 predicted proteins | sample S1TSphgellanicum_FD_89693 | JGI IMG/M metagenome (GOLD analysis project Ga0116227, IMG submission 89693) | Host-associated microbial communities from peat moss isolated from Minnesota, USA - S1T2_Fb - Sphagnum magellanicum MG | ecosystem: Host-associated > Plants > Peat moss > Unclassified...
CGGCATGATCCGGTACGGAGCACCGGGATCGGGACCTGCCGTTGCATCGAGAAACGCTGCGCTGTCACGCACCGTGCGGGACAGCACATGGTCGCAGTTCAATCCGGCGCCGAGTTCCGCATGGTGGGGACCGAGCGGATTCAGGCCCCGCGAAGGCTTCAGGCCGAACAGTCCACAACAGGCCGCGGGTACGCGGATCGAGCCGCCGACGTCCGTGCCGTGCGCGACCGGTACCATGCCGCTCGCAACCGCGGCCGCGGCGCCGCCACTGGAACCGCCGACCGTGACCGCCGTGTTCCAGGGATTCAGGGTCGTGCCTCGATAGACCGGCTCGGTTGCAAAATTGTCAGCAAATTCCGGTGTATTGGTCTTGCCGAGAAACACCGTTCCGGCGCGGCGCCAGCGCGCGACCAGTTCGCTGTCGGGCAGCGGTGCGGCGCCCGCAAAGAATCGCGAAGAATGAGTCGTCGGCCAGCCGGCAACCTGCAGATTGACATCCTTGACGAGAAACGGCACGCCGGCCAGCGACGCCTCGCGCGAGACGCCACGAGCCACTTCGCGCGCTTGCGCGAAATCCTGGAGCACCAGCGCGTTCAGCCGCGGTTCGAGCGCGTCGATCGCCCCGATCGCCGCCTCGGTGACCTCGAGCGCCGTTAGTTCACCGGCTCGCACCGCCGCTGCGATCGCGACCGCATCGAGCGTTGCATACTCATCAATACGCATGCGGTCGAGGTTAGCACGGAGCTTTGCTGGTGCGCGATAAAGGAGTCTCTGCAGCACTGACCGAGAACATGAATGAGCCCGCGCGAGTCGAGCGCGCCGCGTCGCGCGAGTTCTACGTTGACACCCCTTCGCGGGCCATTTCCGAGACCGACGCTGCCTGATATGCCTCATAGTCGGGGTTCACGTTCCATAGATCACGAGTTGCACCACCGCAGATATTTTCGGCGACCATCAAACCCATGACTTGTAGGGGAGTAACGGAATCGTTGGGATGAGCCAGTCCGCCGGCGAGAGCGAAGCTGCCCATTCCCGGATGCTTGAATTTGAAGTAGGGTCGATAATGAATCGCGCCAATGCGGTCGCGAAAACACTAGATTAGGCCCTACCTCGTGGAATCCGACGAATACACTACCAGCCGTGTGCCTCCGAACCGCTCCGTCGCCTGGTGGCGCATCGCGATCATCAACGTCCTGTTCAGCTTCTCTCTCCCCTCGCTGGTCGCCGGCATGGATCTGGCGAACGGCACACCCAGCAGCCGACTCGTCACGGGCATTCTCGCGGGCAGCGCCATCCTCACCGTCATCGCGATCCTCACCAGCATCGTCGGTGCCCGTTCGCGGCTGTCCTCGTATCTGCTGGCGCGCCTGGCCTTCGGCACCCGCGGTTCGATGCTCCTCAACCTGGCGTTCGCGGTCTCGCTCGTGGGTTGGTTCGGCGTGATCATCAACCTGATGGGCCAAGCGCTGGCAAGGCTGCTGCCCGTGATCACGGGCTACCGCGGACCGGAATGGCCCATGGAGATTCTCGTGGGTGTGCTGATCACGACGACGACGCTGTTCGGACTCAAGGCGATCAACCGTGTGTCGAATGTCATCGTGCCCATCCTGATCGCCGTCTGCGGACTGCTGCTCGTCCGTACGCTGGGTCACGGCTCGATCAGCGAGATCCTGGCGCGTGCGCCCTCGTCGGGTCTTTCCTTCGGCGACACGGTGTCCGCCACCGTGGGTGGCGTGATCGTCGGCGCGGTCATCATGCCCGATACCACTCGCTTCATCGGCCCGCTACGCGGCGCCGTCTGGACGTCGATCCTCACTTATTTCGTGACCAACGCGGCGGTGATGCTGATCGGCGGCTTGGCGGCGCTGGCCTTGAACCGCCATGACATGCTCGATCTCATGCTGGCCCTCGATCTCGGCGCCGGCGCTTTTGCCATCGTGATCGGTAGCAGCTGGCTGCTGAACGCCATGAATCTCTACAGTGCCTCGCTGAGCCTGGGCGCGGCGGTGCCGCGTCTGTCGGGCTCGGTGGCCACCATCGCCTGTGGGATCATCGGCACGGCTGCGGCGTTTCTCAAGATTCTCGACCACTTCCTGTCGTTCCTGTTTTATCTGTCGATCGTCTTCGTGCCCGTGGCCAGCGTCGTCATCATTGATGCGTTAATCCTGCGTCCCCGTGACTACTTCGACGCCGCGGATCCGGCGCCGCGCGCCCTCGAGCCCGCGGCCCTCATGGCCTGGGCAGCGGGCGCGACGTTTGCCGTGCTCGGCTCCATGGGCTGGGTCCGCTTGAGCGGTATCGCCGCGCTGGATGCGATGTTCATTTCGGGCCTGCTGTATCTGCTGCTGCGCTGGCGCGCGCGGCTCCAACCTGCCGCTGTCTGATATGTCTCGTGTGACCTATATCGACCGCCGCCAAGCGGTCCCTCGCGAACCTAAGGACCTGCTCGAGCGCCGCACGCGCCGCCTGATGCGGCGTGTGCAAGCCGCGCCCGAACCCATCGTTTGGCTTTGCGCTGGCGCCGGCACTGGAAAATCGCGGCTGCTAGAGACACTGCGCACTGCGGACGCCGGTATCGCGGTACTCGATGAACCCACGCCCGATGCGCTCGCCCAAGGCCTTGCGGATCTGGACGCGGCGCGGATCCGTCGCGTGTTGATCGCGACGCGACCCGAAGTGGTCATCGCGCCGTCGTTGGTGCGCGAGCAGATGTATGGACGCGTGCTGCTGTTCGACGAACACGCCTTGTTCGTTACGACCGAAGATGCCCAGGGCGAGGCCGACGCGGCCTTGCTGTCCGACACCGGCGGCTGGCCCGTGCTGGTGGCCGCGGCTCTCGACGGGCGCAGCGACGAGGCGCGCGAAATGCTGCCGGCGTTCCTCGAGCGCCACGTGATTCCGCACTGGCCTGAAGCCTTGCTCGTCGCGCTGTTCGCGGCCTTGACCGCGCCTCTGTCGCACGCAGCGCTATCGGATCTGTGCCCGATGCTTAAAGTCGGTCACCCGTTGCTTCAGGAACGAGACGGCGTCTGGCAGGTCAGGGGCCGCTGGGTTCGAGAAGCCCTGACGACGTTGCGCGCGACGATAGTGAAGTCGCCCACGGTGCGCGAACACCTCAAGACGTTCTATTCGCAGCTACGCTCGCCCGATCGGGCGGTCGCCGAGCTGGTCGCGATGGGCGCCACAGCCGACGCGCTGGAACTGTTCAAACAGGCAGGCGGGGTGTTTTTCGGCTATCGCAACGGCTACCGTTCACTCGAGGCGGTGCTACGGGTCTTCGGCACCGCGCTGGAAGAGTCTGTTGAGGAGCTGTTTCTGGCACGCCTGTGGCTCCTCATCAAGTCCGGCAGACCCCGTGAAGCATTGCTGAGCCTGGAGGCTCGCCATCCGCGCCTGCCCGTGGACCTGCGCAAAATGCGGTTAACGCACCGCGCGGAAGCCATTCTATTGCGCATCGACATGGCGATCGACATGGATGAGCCGCCGCCGCCCGAAGTGATCGCGAGTTGGGGCCGCCTGCAGCACTTCCTGCCCGCCGGTAATGAGATAGCCCGCGGCATCCTCTTCAATGCCATGGCCATCGGGTTTCTGCAGGTGGACGCGCTGGTCGAGGCGCAACAGTTGGCCGAGGAGTCTTTGGCGGCCTACCAGTCGGCCGGTTCTCCTTACCTGGTGCATTGTATGCAGCTGCATCTGTGCGACATCGCGTTGCGACGCGGCCGCATCCGCGAGGCCACACGCCTCGTGGCCCAGGCGGAGCAGGCGCTGCAAGCATCCGGGCAGGCCTTCAATTCCGAAGCCGAGATCCTGCTCGCCGTCAAATCGCGTATCGCCTTCGAAGCAGGTTGCCTGGGCGACTGCGCGACCGAGATCGCGCCCATCCTCGACGCGCTGCTCGACGGCGACAGCTGGCCGGATCTGATCGAGCGCTTGTCGGTGCACACCGTGCTGACGGGTTACTGGCTCCGGGGGCTGCGCCACGCGCTCGATTGCCTCGACCAGTGTTCGCTCGCGTTGAACCGCCGCCACGGCAGCGCGTCGCGACGTCGCCTGTCGCTATTGCGCATACTGCTGATGCAGGTGGCCCAGCACCATGCGGAGGCCGACATGCTGCTCGAAGAGTACGATCTCGAGCGCGGCGTCGCACGTTCCCCCGCATTGGCGCTCGAGGAGGGTCTGCTGCGTCTGCGCCAGGCCGTGGTGCAGGAGCGCTCGCGTGGCGTCATCGGCAGGCTCACCGATTCCCTGGTGCGACACCCGGCGCTCGAGCCGCGTCAGCGCATCACCATTGCGATCCTCAATGCGGCGGCCCTGGAGAAACAGGGCGCGAGCGCCGCGGCACGCCGGCACCTGCGCGTCGCGCTGCGTGAGGCCGAAGCGGAAAACCTGGTCGCCGTGTTGCTCGAGGACGGCGATTTTGTCGCACGGCTCCTACCGGAATTCATCGCCGCGCCGCGCGCCGGCAATGCTCGCCTCGTGCAGTTTGCCGGGCAGGTATTACGAGTACTCAAATCGCTGCCAACCACACCGTTGAACTCGCGGGCCGTGGCGGGCGTCTCGCGCCAAGAGCACCGGGTCCTGTCCTATGTCGTCGAAGGCTACAACAACAAACAAATCGGTCGGGCGCTCGGGCTGTCCGAGAGCACCGTGAAATTTCATCTGCGGAGTCTGTTTCGCAAGCTCAACGTCGACAGCCGTGCGGCGCTGGCCGACGCCGCCACCGCGCGCGGCATCGCGACCTGACCGTTTTCGACTAAAACCTATCCTTGTCTGCTCGCTAGCATGCTGGCTCCAGTCAAGGCGCGGGCATATGTATCGAATCGGCGTGGATGTGGGCGGCACCAATACCGACGCGGTGGTGATGAACCAGCGCGACGTGTGCGCCGTGGTGAAGGTACCGACCACCGCCGACGTCACCGACGGTCTCATCGACGCGCTTGAACGCGTCTTGCAAGCCGCGCAGATCAAGCCCGCGGATGTGGCACTGGTGGTGATCGGCACCACGCATTTCACCAATGCAGTCATCGAGCGCCGACATCTCACGCCCACCGCCATCGTGCGACTGTGCCTACCGGCCGCGCAGTGCCTGATGCCCATGGCGGACTGGCCCGCCGACCTCAAGGCCGCCGTCGGCGAGCACGTGTACCTCGCGAGCGGCGGCGTGGAATTCGACGGCACGCCGATCCGACCGCTGGACCCGGCCGAAATCACCCGCATCGGCGCCGACATCCGGGCGCGCGGCATCGAGACCATCGCCGTCGCCGGCATCTTTGCGCCGGTGCGTGACGACGTCGAGCGCCGCGCGGGCGAACTGCTGGCGGCGGTGTGCCCGGGTGCGTCGATCACCCTGTCATCGTCGATCGGACAACTCGGCCTGCTCGAACGCGAGAGCGCCAGCCTGCTCAACGCATCGCTGCTGACGCTGGCCAAGCGTACCGTGGAGTCGCTGCGCCGGGGCGTCGCGCGCTGCGGCCTGACGTGCCCCATGTTCCTATCGCAAAACGATGGCACGCTCATGGACGCGGACACGGCCGAACGCTTCCCCGTGCTGACTTTCGCGAGCGGCCCGACCAACTCCATGCGCGGCGCCGCGTTCCTGTCCGGTGAGCCCGATGCCATCGTGCTCGACATCGGCGGCACGACGACCGACGTCGGCCAACTGCACCGCGGGTTCCCGCGCCAGGCATCGACCACCGTCGACGTGGGCGGCGTGCGCACCAATTTCCGCATGCCCGACGTGTTCAGCATCGGCTTAGGGGGTGGTTCTTTGGTGCAGGACGCGACGCCCCACCCGCTGGTCGGTCCGCGCAGCGTGGGCTACGAGATCGCGCGCCGGGCGCGAGTCTTCGGCGGAGATACGCTGACCGCCACCGATATCGCGGTGGCCGCGGGCCGCGCGGACTTAGGCGAGCGCGCGCGGATCGCCGACCTCGATGCCGGTCTGGTGCAGCGGACGCTGGCCGCCATCGACGCCACGCTGGCGGCAGCGGTGGAACGGGCGCGCACCTCGCCGAACGCGGTGCCGGTCATCGCCGTCGGCGGTGGCAGCATCCTCATGCCGAACCGGCTCGCCGGGTTGGCCGTGACGCGGCCAGCGCATTTCGGCGCCGCCAACGCGGTCGGTGCGGCCATCGCACAGGTCAGCGGCGACGTGGATCGCATCTATTCGCTCGACGCCATGACACGCGAGGCGGCCCTCGCGGATGCCGAGAACGAAGCCCGTCGCAAGGCCACCGCGGCCGGCGCGGTGGCGGACACCATCATCGTGAGCGAGCGCGAGGACGTGCCGCTCGCGTATCTGCGCGGCAACGCCACGCGGGTGCGCGTCAAGGTGGTTGGCGAAATGGGAGCCCTGAATCGTGCGCCCTGAAATCGTGACGTCATGCGCGACCTGACCGAATCCGACATCGAGGCGCTCGCCATCGGTGCCGCCATCTTGGGCTGCGGCGGCGGCGGCAGCCCCTACATCGCCAAGCTGCGCTGCCTGCAAGAGTTGCGAGCCGGCCGTCGCATCACCATCGTCGGCGTGGACGAACTCGACGACGACGCGCAGGTGCTGACCCTCGGCGGCATCGGCGCACCCGCCGTGACCATCGAGAAACTCCCCGAAGGCCATGAGGGAACGCGTGTGTTGCGCGCCCTCGAGGGCGTCACCGGCCTCAAGGTGGATGCGCTCATTTCGGCCGAGATCGGCGGCGGCAATGCGCTCGAGCCCATGCTGACCGCCGCAACGACGGGGCTGCCCGTGGTCGACGGCGACGGCATGGGTCGGGCCTTTCCCGAAATGCAGATGACCACGTTCAGCATCTATGGTCACCGCTCGACGCCCGCCGCGATCTCCGACGAACACGGCAATGTGGTGCTGTTCCAGCACACGGTCACCGAAAACGCCTTCGAGCGGCTCGCGCGCGCCGTCGTGGTGTCGATGGGCGGATCGGCCATCGGCGGCGAGGCACCCATGACGGGCCGGTATGTGAAACGGGCGGCGGTCGCGGGCACGGTGACCCAATCCATACGGCTCGGAGAACTCGTGCTGGCGGCCAACCGTGAGCATGCCAGCCCCATTCCGCGCATCTGCAGGCAGGAACAGGGCGTCGAACTCATCACGGCCAAGATCGTCGATCTGAAACGGCACCTGCGCGGTGGGTTCTCGGTCGGCGAGATCGCGCTCGAGGGGATCGACGCCCATGCCGGCAGCCGCGCCCGTGTGGTGTTCCAGAACGAATTCTTGAGCTTCGAGCGCGACGCCCGCATCGAGGTGTGCGTGCCCGACCTGATCGTGATCCTCGACGTCGATACCGGTCATCCCATCACCACCGATGTGCTGCGCTATGGCCAACGCATCGCGGTACTCGCACTGCCTTGTCACCCGCTGCTCCGTACACCCGAGGCGCTCGCCGTGGTGGGCCCGGCCTGCTTCGGGATCGAGGTTCCGTATCGCCCGCTGCCCCGAGGAGAAACCTGATGTCATCGTCCCGCGCCCTGACCCTACTCACCGCCCTTATCGGCGCTTCGGTCGCCGCCCACGCTGCCGACTCGACCGGATCGGAGCTCGAGGAAGTGGTGGTGACGGCGGAGAAGACCAGCGCCCCTTTGAGTAAGATCCCGATCAGCATCTCGGTGTTATCGAGCGAGCAGCTCGCCGACCAGCACATCACCGACTACGAAAGCCTGTCGCGGGCCGTCCCGAACCTGTCCTTCTCGAGCTTCGGCGGCCCCGGGCAATCCAACATCGAGATCCGCGGCATCTCCTCACAGGCCGGCTCCGCTACCACGGGGATCTATCTCGACGATGTCCCCATCAACATCCTCAACATCTACACCGCCGGCGCGTCCGAGCCGCGCTTCTTCGATATCGATCGGGTCGAGGTGCTGCGTGGGCCGCAAGGCACGATCTACGGCTCCGGCTCCATGGGCGGCACGCTGCATTTCGTGAGCAACGCGCCCCAGTTGGACAAATTCGAGGGCAGCATGAACTCATCGGTCGGCAGCACCGAGGGCGGCGCGACGAACGGCGAGCTCGACGGCGTGGTCAACATCCCGCTGATCGACGGGCAAGCGGCGCTGCGAATCGGCGCGCTGTTCGATCACGAGAGCGGTTGGATCGATCGCAATGACGCGGGCACGATCGCCGCCGAGAAGATCAACCACGTCAACACGAGCGTGGTCCGGGCGACGCTCGAGTGGCATCCCTCGGATCGCCTCACGATCACCCCGGCCGTGTTCCTGCAACGCGTCACCGTGGGTGGTCAGGACCTATTCAGCCTCGATCTACCACCGTATGAATCGCCGACGCTCATCCCCGAGGTCGGACGCGACGAATACGCGATGAACAGTCTCACCATCAAGTACGACTTCGGCTGGTCGGACCTCACCTCGGTCAGCGGCTACTTCTGGCGACGCGACGATCGCAACATCGACGGCACGTTCTATGACAGCGTGTATCTCGGACAATACTTGCAGCAAACCTACGGCTACGGCGGCGATGCCATCGGCGCACTGGCGGCGCCGGTGCAGTTCAATACCAACGTCAATCAGATTCACGAGGAGCTGCGGCTGTCGAGCAAAACCGGACCGGACGATGCGTGGTCGTGGATTGGCGGCTTGTTCTATTCGCGCACGCGCACCGGACTGCTCGACAACGAGTACATTCCCGGTTTCAACTCGACCTTTGAATCCACCTACAACAACACGCCGCTCAATCTGCTCGGCGCCGCCTTTCCCAACGATCTGATCTATTACGCCTTCACGGAGTTCGTCAACACGCAGAAGGCGGTGTTTGGACAGGTCACCTATCAGCCGCTGCCGGGGCTCAAGGTGACCGCCGGCGGCCGCTACGAGAAGTCGACCGAAGACTTATCCTTCAATTCGCTCGGATTTTTCTCGAGCGGCGAGCCTTACGTAGGCTCCGCCAGCGGCAGCAAATTCACGCCGCGTGTCGCGGTGTCCTATGAAATTGGCAAAACGATGGTCTACGCCTCGGCTGCCGAGGGCTTCCGCGACGGCGGCATCAACCGACCCGTGCCCGTGCCGCTCTGTTCGAGCGACCTGGCACAACTCGGCTTCGCGAATTCGCCACCGTCGTATTCCGCCGATTCGCTGTGGAGTTACGAGCTCGGCGCCAAGAGCCGTGCGCTTGACAATAAAGTGAGCCTGTCCGCGGCGCTCTTCGACATTCGCTGGAACAACATTCAGACGGATGTGTTGCTGCCGACCTGCACGTTCGACATCAAGGCGAACATCGGCAGCGCCGAGAGCCGCGGCTTCGAGTTTGAGCTCAATACGCGCATCATCGACCACCTGCAGTGGAGTTTGAGCGGCAACTACACGTCGGCAAAGATCACCGTGCCCGTGACCGTGCTCGGTGTGCAGCGCGGCGATTGGGTCCCCGGCGTGCCCGACTACTCCGTTGCAACGAGCATCGACTACAGCCAGCCCATTACCAGCGACGCGAAGGGTGTCGCCAACTTGAATGCGCAATGGGTAGGCACCAGCCAGGGCGTCATCTACCACGGCGATCCCGACTTCGACCGGCCGGCCTACGCGGTCGTCGGGGGCAAAGCGGGCATCCATTGGCCTCGGCTGGAGGTGTCGCTGTTCGTCACCAACCTGCTCGACAACGACAAGATCATCCAGCGGCCCAACATCGCGGCGGTGGAATATGGCATGCGGGTACGGCCGCGGACGGTGGGCTTAAGCGCGGGTTATCGATTCTGATATGTCGGTTTTTCATGAACTTTTCACCGCTCAAAACAGACCAACCACCTGCCCCTCGGCGCCGATGTCGATGTTCTCCGCCGCCGGCACTTTCGGCAGGCCCGGCATGGTCATGACATCCCCGCAGATGACTACGATGAACTCCGCTCCTGCGGCGAGACGCACTTCGCGGATATCCACGATATGTCCCGTCGGCGCGCCGCGTTTGCTCGGGTCGGTCGAAAACGAATACTGGGTCTTAGCGATGCAAACCGGATACTTACCGTGGCCATCCGCCTGAAGCGCGTCGATTTGTGCTCGGACCTTGGCTTCCGCCGTAATGTCGGCGGCTCCGTAGATCTTGGTAGCAACCGCTTTGATCTTGTCCCACAGCGTCTGCGAGTCCTCATACACATACCGAAAGCTCGAGGACCCGCCATCGACTATTTCAACGACCTTGCGGGCCAAGTCGGTGGCACCGGCGCCGCCCTCAGCCCAGCAGCGGGAAAGTACGACCGGTACATCGAGCGCAGCCATCGCTTTCGCGACCACCGCCTGCTCGGCCGGGGTATCGGCAGTAAAGTGATTGACCGAGACCACGCAGGGCAGCCCGTAGTGGGTGCGCACATTGCTCACGTGACGCTCCAGGTTAGCGATGCCTTTCTCGATCGCCACGACGTTCTCGACGTTGATCTGTTTGAGGTCACAGCCACCGTGGTACTTCAGGGCGCGGATGGTCGCAACGACCACAACGGCCGACGGTCTTAATCCGGATTTTCGGCATTTGATATCGATGAATTTTTCCGCGCCGAGATCGGCGCCGAAACCTGCCTCGGTCACAACGTAATCGGCCAGCTTCAGCGCGGATGCGGTCGCGAGCACCGAATTGCAGCCATGGGCGATGTTGGCGAAGGGACCGCCGTGAATCAAGACGGGATTGTTCTCCAGTGTTTGCACCAAGTTCGGCTTTAGGGCCTCCTTCAAAACCACGGTCATTGCGCCGTGTGCTTTGAGATCGCGAGCGCGAATGACACTCGAGTCGGACCGATAGCCCACGACTATATTGCCGAGTCGCTCTTTGAGGTCGGTGAGGCTGCGGGCGAAGCATAGAATGGCCATCACTTCGGAGGCCACCACGATGTCAAACCCGTCCGCCCTCGGAAAGCCGTTGGCCGTGCCGCCGAGACCCACCATGATCTCTCGCAACGCGCGATCATTCATATCGACCACGCGCCTCCACGGGATACGCCTGAGATCGAATCCAAGGACGTTGCCGTGGTGGATGTGGTTATCGATCAGTGCAGCCAGCAGGTTGTGGGCGAGCGCAACCGCACTGAAGTCGCCGGTAAAATGCAGGTTAATATCCTCCATGGGAGCCACCTGCGCATATCCGCCGCCCGCAGCCCCGCCTTTCATCCCAAACAAAGGTCCCAAGCTCGGCTCGCGCAGGCAGATGATCGCCCTCTTGCCGATCTTGTTGAGCGCATCACCCAGCCCGACAGTGGTCGTCGTCTTGCCCTCGCCGGCCGGCGTCGGGCTCAACGCCGTGACCAAAATCAACTTGCCGTCGGGCTTATCTTTCAAACCGTCAATGAAATCCAATGATATTTTGGCTTTATATCGTCCAAAATTCTCAACGCTGTGAGCGGTGATCCCGAGGCCGGCGGCAATCTCACCGATAGGCTTCAAAACGGTATTTTGGTTGATCTCTATGTCTGAGCGCACGATACCTCTCCCCTTATCGAAAGCAATCGAAGCGATGCGAGTTATCCCTCTGGAAAGACAGCTGTCTCCCGGATCTTAGGCTCGCAACCACTCCCGCGCCGATCTCTGCGTTCACGGATAGACCGGGTACTTTTGGCACAGCGCTTCAACCTCAGCCCGCACCCGGTCGATTGTGGATGTATCACCCATGTGATCGAGAATATCGGCAATCCAATTCGACAGTTGCCGTACTTCGGGCTCTTTGAAGCCGCGGGTGGTCGCCGCGGGGGTGCCGATCCTAAGCCCACTGGTCACGGCTGGCGGCCGCGGATCGTTGGGCACCGCATTTTTGTTGACCGTGATGTGCGCGCGCCCCAAGGCTACGTCGGCATCCTTACCGGTGATGTCCTTATCGATCAAATCGAGTAAAAATAAATGATTGTCCGTTCCACCCGAGACGATCTTATAGCCGCGTTCCTGCAACACGGCGGTCATCGCCCGTGCGTTGACCAATACCTGTCTGGAATACGTCTTGAAATCGGGTTGCAGCGCTTCGTAGAACGCCACTGCTTTGGCTGCAATGACATGCATCAAAGGACCGCCTTGAATGCCCGGAAATATCATCGAATTGAACTTTTTGTGCAGATCGTTGGGGCGCGCGAGGATCAACCCGCCGCGCGGACCGCGCAGTGTCTTGTGCGTCGTCGTCGTCACCACGTCGGCGAACGGAATCGGGTTCGGATAAACGCCCGCGGCAACGAGTCCCGCCACATGCGCCATGTCGACCATGAAATAGGCGCCCACCTCGTCAGCGATGGCGCGAAATCGGGCCCAGTCGATGATGCGCGAGTAAGCAGAGAATCCAGCGACGATGAGTTTGGGGCGGTGTTCCCGCGCAAGTTGCTGCACCTGACCGTAATCGATCTCTCCCGTGTCGTGCTTGATGCCGTATTGAAAGGCTTTATAGATCTTTCCGGAGAAATTGACTTTGGCGCCATGGGTCAAATGTCCTCCATGGTCGAGGCTCATGCCTAAAATCGTATCTCCGGGATTCAGCAAGGCCATATACACGGCGGCGTTCGCTTGAGAACCGGAGTGTGGTTGGACGTTCGCAAATTCTGCGCCGAATAGTTCCTTGGCCCGGTCGATCGCCAATTGCTCGGCCACATCGACATACTCACAGCCGCCGTAATAGCGCTTCGCGGGATACCCTTCGGCGTATTTATTCGTGAGTACCGAACCCTGTGCCTCGAGCACCCGGCGACTGGCGTAATTCTCCGAGGCGATGAGTTCGATATGGTTTTCCTGGCGCTTGCGCTCGTCAGCCATCGCCTTGGCAAGCGCGGGATCGAAATCGGCGATTGTCTTCATCGAGCTGAACATCGTGTCTCCCTCAGATAGTTGTGCTGGTCATGCGGCGGTGGGCGTGAAGCGCGTTCAAGCGCGCCCCATCGCATCCGCTTTTTTCAATAATGCTTCCGCCATGCGAATGCTGGCGTAGTCGATCAATCGGCCATCGAGCGACACGGCGCCCCGGCCATCCCGCGCTGCTTGCGCCATGGCTTCCATGATCCGCCGTGCCTTGGCCACTTCGGCGGCGGACGGTGTGTAGATCTCGTTGCACAGCGCGATTTGCGAGGGGTGGATCGCCCATTTGCCCTCATAGCCCAGCACGGCGGCTCGGTTGGCGGCGGCCCGAAAGCCTTCCGGGTCGTTGAAGTCGCCGAAAGGGCCGTCGATCGGTCGCAAACCGTAGGCGCGGCAGGCCACCATCATGCGGGTTTGCGCGGCATGCCAAGGGTCGGTCCAAAAATAGTCGCGCGTGCCGTCGGTGCCTTGATCGGTGAGCACACCGGAATCGCGGTTGACGCCGCCGATCACGGTGGTACGGGCTCGCGTTGACGCCGCGTAGTCGGCGACGCCGAATGACATGGCTTCCAGCCGCTTGCTGGCCTGCGCGATGGCCTCGACATTGGCCATGCCAAGCGCAGTCTCGATCAGCACTTCGAAGCCGATTCTCTTCGTGCGTTTCTGAGCCGCTTCTATCTGGGTCACCAACATGTCGACCGCGTACACGTCCGCCGCGACGCCCGTCTTCGGAATCAGGATCATATCCAATCGCGGGCACGCCTCGACGACATCGACCACGTCTCGATACATATAGTGGGTATCGAGACCATTGATGCGCACCATCATGGTCTTCGTACCCCAATCCACCTCGTTCAGGCCCTGCACGATATTCTTGCGCGCTTGAGCCTTGTCGTCGGGCGCCACCGCGTCCTCGAGATCGAGGAAGATGATGTCAGCGGTCGATTGCGCCGCCTTCTCGAACAACGCCGTGTTCGAGCCGGGCACGGCTAGTTCGGACCGGTGCAGCCGCGCCGTGGCGGGTTCGATACTGGTAAAGCTCATGTGAAACTCCCTGAAAGTCTGACTGGTAACGAAACAGTGCTAACCAGTGGAACCGAAACCGGCAGCGGCGCAATTGATCGACATCAGCAACGCCGTGCGCACCTCCGCATTGCTCCCGGCACGAAGTGCACCCAATAGGTGCACCTGTTCGCGACTGACCTCGTTGAGTGTCTTCAGACGGCGTGCAAGGCGGCGTCGAAATCGCGGGAAGCGCTCGCCGATGCCGCTGTCACCGGTGATATCCAAGATCATCCGGCAGGTCAGCCGATATTCTTCCGTAACGCGTGTGAAGATGGGCTCGCGGACGGATTCATCTTCGATCAATTTAGCGAATTCCGCGCCAATCGACAGATCGACCTGCAGCAGCGTGCGCTCCACCTCATCGAGAATCAATCGAAACAGCGGCGCTTCGCGGAACATGCGTTTGAGGAGCTCCAATCCGCGCGCTCTACGTACATCCAAAAAGGCCTTGATGCCGCTGCCGATGCCATACCAACCCGGCAACATGTGCCGGTTCTGCGTCCAGGCGAAAACCCAGGGAATCGCTCGAAGATCGCTGAGCGTTTGGGCCTGCGTGCGGCGTGCCGGACGCGATCCAATGTTCAAGTGCGACAGCTCCTCCAACGGACTCGATTGCTGGAGGTAGGCGAGCATCGACGGCAGCTCCATCAAGTTGCGATAAGCGGACCATGCAGTGCCCGAGAGAGCCTCCATCGCTTCGGTGAATTCGTGCACCGGAATCAGCGCGACGTCGCCCTCCGAACGCAGGACGTGCTCGACGACCGACGCCGTGAGCAACTCCAGCTGATAAGCCGCGGTGCCGCGATTCGCGTATTTGAAGGAAACGACTTCACCCTGCTCGGTAATTCGAAACTGGCTCCGGATCGACCCGGCGGGCGAGGCTGCGATGGCGCGACCGGTCGGCGCTCCGCCGCGACTCACGGAGCCGCCGCGGCCATGAAAAAAGGCAACCGTCACACCGTGTTCCGAACCCAACCGCGTCAATCGGCTTTGCGCCTTCGACAATTCCCACTGCGCGGTGAAGTAACCTCCATCTTTATTGGAATCGGAATAACCGATCATCACCTCCTGAACCTTGCCCTGTACGTGCAAGCTGCGCTGCACGAGGGGCACGGAGAGCATGTCCCGTAAGATATCGGGGCCCCTGCGTAGGTCCGGAATGGTTTCGAGTAGCGGAACGATGGGCAGCGTGCAGCGTTCGACGCCGGCGACATCCGCGAACAAGCCGCCTTCCTTCGCCAGGAGATAGACGCCGAGGATATCGGCAGCGCTGCGAGTCATGCTCAAAATGACCGAACCAAAGGCTTCACGGTCGATCTCCTCGCGCATGCGCGCGATCGTCCTAAAGGTGGCCAACGTTTCGGCGGCCGGTGCAGGAAGCGCATCGTAGTGGCGAGCCTCGGTACGCGGCGTGCCGAGTTCAGCCAGCAGCCACTGTTTCCATTGCGCGGAATCGGTCGCCGGTGGATCGGCGCCGTTACCGACGAGTCGGAAGATGGCAGCGAGTGTTTCGTTGATGCGCATGCTGTTTTCGCGCACGTCGAGTCGCACGGTGCAGAAACGGAAGATGCTGACCTCGCGGCGTAAGGGCCAGAGAAGCGCATCGGAAAGCCGTTTTGCACCTGCCTCTGTCAGCGCATTGCGCATCAGGTCGATATCGTCAAGCAGTTGGTCGGCGTTACGATATCCCGTGTTGTCGGCCACGGGTTGCCGGCGTTCGGCCTGCCCGATGGTGATCTCGATACGCGCCAGCATGCAACCCAGAAATTGGCGGAAGGGCTCGCCGCGATTCCGGATCTCGATGGATTCCCCGAGGGGCGCCGCTCGAATCGCCTCCGCGACCGCCGTGTGAAAGGCGTCCGGTAGCGCCAAGGCGTGATCCTCGATGCTGAGTTTGCGGATCAACTCCAGCAGCCGGACTCTATATCTGCGCAAGCTTGCCAGCCGTGTCTCCCATAATGCCTGCCGTGTCACTTCGCTGGTGACGTTGGGGTTACCATCGCGATCACCGCCAATCCATGATCCGAAATGAATGAACGAAGGGACTTCGAAAGGCACATCCGCGAATCGAGCGGCGAAGGCGCTTTCGGCTTTGGCGATTACCTGCGGGACGACGTCGAAGAGATTTTCATTGAAAAAATACAAACCCCAAGCCACTTCCTGCGCGACAGTCGGTTTGGCCAATTTGAGTTCGCCGGTCAGCCAGAGCAGTTCGATCTCGTTGCCGGTTGCGTGGATCAATTCTTGTCGTTCGCGATCCGTCCAGCGCGGTGACTCGAGATCGAGCAAGCGTAGATAAATTCTCCGCTGAACCTCCATCACGGTCACGCGCTTCGCCTCCGTCGGATGCGCGGTAATCACCGGCCGCACTCGCAAGCTAGACAACGTCCGACGGATGGCCTCGCCGGTGATGCCTGCGGCCGCGGCCGATGCAAATACGTTGGCAAAGGTACCGCGCAGAGTCTCGTAGCCCCGTTCGCGTTCGGCTTCACGACGGTTGCGCATGTCCCGATTCTGTTCGGCAATCGATAATAGCTGGAACCAGATTCCCTGGGCCTGAAGCGTACGGGCAAGTAACGGCGCAGACATGCCGGCCGTGGTGCGCTCCCCGCGCAGCACGGCGGCAACCTGCGGTTCGTAGCGTTGCACGACGCCCACCAGCAACTCGAACAGCAATGCGGAACGCGAGAAACCTCCCGGCGCCGTGCCCGTGTCAAAGGCGGGCTCGGCGGCTTCGAGCAACAGGCTCACGATCCAGCCTCGCTCACTCCGTGAGGCGCCATAGGTTTTAGCTTACCTTCGCCAAGGCCAGCGCCACGGTGGAGCCCAGTTCCGCAGCGCTCGGCGCAACGAACAACCCGTATGACTTCATGATCTCGGCTTTTTCCGCGGCCGTGTCGCCCTCGGCAGAGATGATTGCGCCGGCGTGTCCCATGCGACGCCCTTTGGGCGCAGTCAGCCCGGCAACGTAGCCGACCACGGGTTTGGTCATGTTTTGTTGCACCCATTTCGCCGCGTCGGCTTCTTGAGGGCCGCCAATTTCTCCGATCATGATGACGACCTTGGTGTCAGGGTCTTGCTCGAACAACATCAGATGATCGAGGAAGGAACTGCCGTTGATAGGATCGCCGCCGATGCCCACACTCGTGGTCACCCCGATGTTCAGCGCTTTCATCTGCGCACCGGCCTCGTAGCCCAATGTTCCCGAGCGCGAGACGATGCCGACATTGCCGGGAAGGTAGATGTTGCTCGGCATGATACCGAGCATTGCCTTTCCGGGGCTGATGATGCCTGCGCAGTTCGGTCCGACGATGGTCGTACGTCGCTCTTTGGGGTAACGCCGCAGATAACGTTTGACGCGCATCATGTCCTGCGACGGAATGCCGTCGGTGATGATGCAGACCAGTTTGAGTCCGGCATCTGCGGCTTCCATCAGTGCATCGGCCGCATAAGGCGGCGGCACGAATACCAGGCTGGCCTCGGCACCGGTCAGCTTTACCGCATCTTTTACGGTGTTGAAAACCGGGCGATTTAGATGAGTCTGACCGCCTTTGCCCGGCGTGACGCCGCCCACCACGGCGGTGCCGTATTCAATCATTTCCTTGGCGTGGAAAGTCGCTTTGTCACCGGTAAATCCCTGCACGATCACTCGCGTCGACGCATCGATCAGAATGCTCATGTGCGCTCTCCTGCACGGGACACCGCGACCACTTTGTGCGCCGCCTCGGCCAGCGTGTCGGCGGTAATGATGGGTAGCCCGCATTCGCTAACGATACGTCTACCTTCTTCCACGTTGGTGCCGGCCAGCCGCACGACCAACGGCACGCGCAAGCCTTTCGCCGCCTGCACCACGCCTTGCGCAACCCAGTCACAGCGGTTGATGCCGGCAAATATATTGACCAGGATGGCCTTGACGTTTTTATCCGACAGCACCAGATTGAATGCCGCCGCAACCCGCTCGGGCGAGGCACCGCCGCCGACATCGAGAAAATTGGCCGGCTCGCCGCCCGCATGTTTGATCATATCCATCGTGGCCATGGCGAGGCCGGCGCCGTTGATGATGCAACCGATCTCGCCGCTCAAGCCGACGTAATTCAGGCCGAATTGCGCGGCTTGCGCTTCGCGGGGATCTTCCTCGGCGGAATCGCGCATCTCGGTTACTTTGGGACGGCGGAACATGGCATTGTCGTCAAACGACATCTTGGCGTCGAGCGCAAGCACGCGGTCGTCCTTGGTCACCACGAGTGGATTGATTTCCACCATCGTCGCGTCGAGATCACGAAAGGCGCGATAGCAGCCCATGATCACGGTGACCGCCTGGCTGACTTGCTTGATATTGAGACCGAGGCCAAAAGCCAGCTCTCGAGCTTGAAACGCTTGTAGGCCAACCGCGGGATCGACCTGTTCCTGCAGGATCGATTCGGGCCTATTGAGCGCGATGTCCTCGATCTCGACGCCGCCTTCAGCCGAGGCGATGACCCGTATGCGCTCGACTTTCCGGTCGAGCACGAAGCCTAAGTAAAGCTGCCGCACGAACGGTTCGGCCTTCTCGACGTAAATCCGATGGACGATCTTGCCGGAAGGACCGGTCTGCGCAGTCACGAGAGTCGCGCCCAACATGCCTTTTGCCGCCTCAGCAACCTCGTGATAAGTCCGACACAGCTTGACCCCACCGGCCTTGCCGCGACCGCCGGCATGAATCTGTGCTTTGACCGCCCAATGCCACCCACCCAGCTCGGTGGCGACATAGACCGCCTACTCCGGACTGTAAGCGACGCCGCCCGGCGGTACCGCTACACCAAATCCGGACAGTAGTTCTTTGGCTTGATATTCATGTATGTCCACGCTCCCCTCCCTCGATATGCACCGGTTCACAGTCCGCATTGCGGACAGCGCTGCTCGTGGCGCTACTTATCTAGTTCCAGCTCCAGGTTTTAGGTGACCAGGTGCTGCGGTTTACCGTCCGCCCACAACTCAATGTTGTCAATCAGTTGGTCCGCCAGGAACTGCATCGCGCCATCCGAGGCCCACGCCACATGAGGTGTCAGGATGAAGTTCGGGCGCCGAACGTCCAGCAACGGATGGCCATTTCTCGGCGGCTCCACGGTCAGAACATCGAAGCCGGCGCCGGCGATCAGCTTCTCGTCGAGCGCTTGGATGAGTGCCTCCTCATCGACCAGTCCCCCACGCGCGGTGTTGATGAGCAGCGCATTGCGTTTCATACGGCGCATGGCCTTAAGGTCGATGAGACCGCGCGTGGCCGGAGTCAGCGGACAATGCAGGGAGATTACATCGGATTCAGCCAACACTTGCTCGAATGGAGTGAATTCCACACCGGCCACCTTCGGCGGCTCGTGGTCGGCGAATAACACGCGCATGCCGAAGGCGCGTGCGATGTTTGCGGTGGCCTGACCGATCGCGCCTTCGCCGATGATCCCAAGCGTCGCGCCATGCAGATCGCCGATGTCATGAGTGAAGAAGCAAAATTGTTCGGACTTGTTCCAAACACCGCTTTGTACATCGTCGCGATACGCCAAAATGTTCCGGCGCAACAGCAGAATCAGAGCAAACGCATGCTCTGGGACCGTGTGAAGGGCATAGTTTCGGATGTTGGCGACGGCGATACCGTGTTGCTTGCAGTAGGGAATATCGACGACATCGTAGCCGGTCGCCGCCACGGCGATCATCTTGAGCTGCGGCAGTTCGACCAGGGTTTCCGCACGCAAGGGGACTTTGTTGATGATGGCGATCGTGGCACCGTTCAAGCGCCCCACGATCTCGCTCGGCGCAGTCTTTTCATACTCGAGGTAGTCGGTGACGCAGGACGGCCTGCGTACCGTGGCCTTGAGCGAGCCGCGATCCAGAAACACAGCGCGATGCGTCACGCGCGCACGCCCTCGGTCGACCCGGTCGAATGTGACGCGTAAACCACTTCGGCATGCGATACCTTCCTCTTTTGAATCGTATCGTGCGCGCGCCAGTAACTCTGGGCTGCACCGACGCCGCTGCCGGGTTCGATCTTGATGCCTACGTCGAGCATTGCCATCTCGGCCCCGGCCAACGCGCCGAGCAGCATGAGTTCATTGAGATCCCCGAGGTGGCCGATGCGAAATAGCTTGCCGGCAACCTTGCTCAGGCCCGCGCCCAGCGCAAGGTTGTAGCGTCGGAAGGCGACGTCGATGACATGCGCTCCATTGATCCCTTCGGGCACGAGGATGGCGGAGACCGTGTCCGAGTTCCACTTCGGCTCCTTTGCGCACAGCTTGAGTCCCCAACCCTCCTGCACCGCAGCGCGTACTCCGCTTGCAAGATAATGGTGACGCGCAAACACATTTTCGAGCCCCTCCTCCTCGAGCAGGATGTGCAGCGATTCCTTCAGGCCATACAGCATCGGCAGCGCTGGCGTATACGGGAAATAGCCGCTTTTATTAGCCGTAATCATGTCCCCGTAGTCGAAATAGCACCTCGGCTGCTTGGATGACTCTCGGGCTTTCAGGGCCTTCTCGCTCACGCAGGTCACGCCGAGACCGGCGGGCAGCATCAAGCCTTTCTGCGAGCCGGAGACGCACACGTCGACACCCCACTCATCCATGCGGAAGTCGATACTGGCGAGCGCACTCACCGTATCGACGAACAGCAGCGCAGGATGCTTGGCGGCATCCATGCCGCGCCTGACTGCGGCGATGTCGCTGGTCACGCCCGTGGCAGTCTCGTTGTGACAGGCCAGCACCGCTTTGATTTTGTACGATTTATCGGCATCGAGAATTTCCTGGTAGCGCTGTACCGGCACGCCGGTGCCCCACTCGCAATCGACGATCTCCACGTCGAAGCCGAGCCGCTGACACATGTCGATCCATAGATGGCTGAATTGCCCGAAACGGGCCGCGAGCACCTTGTCGCCGGGGCTTAGACAATTGGTCAGAGCTGCCTCCCAGCACCCTGTGCCGGACGACGGGAAGATGATGGGAGTACCGGTCGTGGTCTTGAAAACCTTTTTCAGACTCTCTAGAACGCTCCGGGTCAATTCAGGAAATTTCGAGGAGCGGTGATCCTCCATCGCCACCACCATGGCTCGTTGAACCCGGTCGGGAACATTGGTGGGACCTGGGACGAAGAGAAAATTGCGACCGGCCATACTGAATCTCCTGTTGTGATGCGGCATCGTAGAAATATCGAGGTAATTTCGAAGGTGAGCGGATCAGCGAGTCACATGGCCTGATCCGCCGTGAGTTCTCGAGAATCGGATTGTGGCCCGTCGATGAGACTCGCGCGAAAGTCATTTCGGCGGCTCCGGAAGATGTGACGGGATGCACAAGCGTGGCTGCGCCGACGCAATGGCAGCTTCGAACACGCGCAGCAGAAATGCTCGCGCACCCGAATATTTTTGTTCTGTACTGTCCCCCATCGTCCGCAAGCGTGCTCCACAATCAGCTTGTTAGCCACGGCTCAATCGACTGCGCTCGGAAAAACGCATCGTTGTAAATCTTCTGATTCGAATGTGCTATCAAAACACGAATACTCATCAATTAAATAGACCGATTGGCAAACAATATTACAAATATCAGACGATATTGGATTTGCAAGCGCATTATGTGGGATCACCCCCGGAAACAACGTGTCACTTCTGGCACACATATGTATCAATTTGGTACAGGTGTTCAGGGACTTTCCACTTTCGCGCCAAACTTTTTTGTCTGCAATTCTCCGCCAGCGGCAGAAAGTTCACGTCGCGCATCGCCCTATCCCATGAGGGTGGTAAATCGATGTCCTACTGCCGACCTGCACGTCCGACATCAAGGCGAACATCGGCAGCGCCGAGAGCCGTGGCGTCGAGTTCGAGCTCGAGCTCAATACGCGGATCATCGACCATCTGCTGTGGAGCCCGAGCGGCAACTACACGTCGGCGAAGATCAGCTCGGGACGAGGAAACTAAGCATGTGGTGTTGGCGGTGACAAAGTTCACCGCTCAGTTCTAGAAGCCTTCATGTACTTCAAGGCGGTGATGGAGAAGCCGCTGCCAAATTCCCGATTCAGAACGAATCCGATGCGGATTGGCTGTTTAGGAGCTATATTTCAATATGATATTTTATGGTGGAACTACGCAATGCATACCATGAAGCTGCGCAAAGTCGGGGGCTCGTCGTCTCGCCGGCTGCGTGCGAGTGAAATGAAATGACGGGGGAAACTTGGTGGCTCTACGTAGTGATGACGTTCATGTTGTCGGCGACACCGGGTCCGAACATGTTGCTCGTCATGAGCAGCAGCGCCCGTTTTGGGTTTCGTTCTGCGGTCGCCACGATGGCAGGGTGTATGAGCGCGCTATTGGCGATGATGAGTCTGTCTGCTCTGGGTTTGGGGGCTTTGCTGCAGGCGAGTCCGGCGGTGTTCAATGCGCTGCGCTGGGCGGGCGCCGGTTATCTGGTGTACCTGGGGATCAAGAGTTGGAGATCACCGGTTGCCGGTGAGGTTCCGGACGCTCCACCCGTCCTCGAAGTGGTACCCCGCCCGAAAGCTCTGTATAGCCGCGGAGTGATGGTGGCCGCCAGCAATCCCAAGGCGATCCTATTCGCGGCCGCCTTCCTGCCACAATTCATTCATCCGCAGAGTCCAAGGCTGCCGCAGTTCGCTATCCTTCTCTTGACCTTTGCGGTGATCGAGTCGAGCTGGTATCTGATTTACGCCGGCAGCGGCCAACGTCTGGCGTCCTGTTTACGGCGCGCCGCGGTCATGAAGGCGTTCAACCGGATTACGGGTGGCGTGTTCGTCGGTTTTGCCGCGATCATGGCGGCCGCCCACGCCTAACGAAAACCGTGTCAGGATTTACGAAAGGACTGCCGTCTTGGCGTCTGTGATAACGGGTACCGTCATGCCTTACACACCGATTCTGGCCACTCTGGGTTACGTGCTTTCGACGGACCAACGAAGTGTCCTGATGATTCATCGCAACGCGCGTCACGACGACCAGCATTTCGGCAAGTACAACGGCCTCGGAGGCAAACTCGAAGCAACCGAGGACGTCGCAGCAGGCATGCGTCGGGAGATCCGTGAGGAGGCGGGGATTGAATGCCTTGACTTGAGCTTACGGGGCACGATGAACTGGCCGGGATTCGGCCCGCGCGGCGAAGATTGGTTCGTCTTTATTTTCCGCGTCAATACTTTCCGAGGGGTGCCCCTTGGCAGCAATCCCGAAGGCACTCTCGAATGGGTTGAGATCGACAAGATGCAGACTCTGCGCTTATGGGACGGTGACCGGGAGTTTTTACCGCTGGTGTTCGATGCCGACCCGCGTCCTTTCCATGGCTTGATGCCGTATCGCGACGGACGCATGCTCAGTTGGAGTTACAGTCGAATCTGAACCGCCACCGTCGCGCAACGCCGTGCGCGAGACGATGGGGTGGTTTGTCGGCTCAATCAGTGATCATTCACATCGAAAATATATTGCTGATTGTTTATGCTCATCGGGATGGGCCGGCTAGTCGTCAAGAGGCGATCCGTGTGATCGAAAGACTGGATTTGATACGTTACGGACTCTGGCAGTCCACGTGAGTCCAACTCGACCAGGTGCACGTGATCTTCCAGAGAGAAGGCGATCGCGTGTACATTGACCTCGACCCAGTCATCGCCGTGCCGGCTAAACACGCGAACTTTCCCATCGGCGGCGATCTCGATGCGCTCGTTTGGCGCGATAGTTCCGCCACCGGCGACCGAGCCGTCCGAGACTCGTTGTGATCCACCCGCTACCAAAATCTGCCAGTGCGTGCCGTTCGCGGATTTCCAGCGAAAGCTAATCTTCGCCGGCACTGGGTTTCCGGATTCGTCCGTCGATGCCGGCCGACCGGTCGAGTAAAGGGATTGAAGCCCCTGGCTCGCGACCATCTCAGCTTCGGTACTCCAGTAGGTGGGAGGCCCGGCGTAGGGATTGTCTCCGCCGAGATCGGTGACATACAGCCAGCCAGCGCCGCGCGCCTGGCTGAGCGCGAGTATCCGTTCGAGCTGGTCCCGCCCCGGTGCGTCATAAACGATGTGCCAGAACCGCTCAGGCGGATATTCATGAAACCATACCTGGTCCTGATAGTTCGTGGTGTAGTCGGCCAGGCTGCTGGATTCAGCGGTAACCAGGATATTGGCGATTGACATCCAGCAGTCGTTCGCGGGCTGAGTACCGGGATTCAGAATGACCAGTCGTCCGCCGGCCTCGTGAGCCCGCACGTACTCACCGAGTTGCTGGTAGTGGCTATAGTTATTTCCGCCGAAGGGATTTGCCGCCAGACAGTCAGTCGGCGCCTCGTCGAAAAAGATCCCATCGACCAGATAGTTGCGGTAAACGGCATCGACTCGGTCGCGCACCACGGCAGGATCGCGCAGCCCATAGCCCGTATACACATAGCCAACGACGAAGATCCCGTTCGCGCGGGCCGCGCGAATCGCCTGAGCGATCGTGGGGTCATAGCCCGTATCGTCGCCGTTGTCTTCATTGACGATCATGATGCCGATCGACGAGCGCCGAGGCGCAGCCCATGCATTCCATTGCGGACTTCCGGGATCCTGGTAGGACGGGATGGCGAGACGACTCTGTGCCCATCCCGACCCAGACATCAATGCGAGCTGAACGGCGAAACAAGTGAGCAATCTTATTTTCATGGGCCCCTCGCGATCCGTAAGAATACGTAAAAATAAATAATGATTCGAAAGTTATTAGTAGCCTAAAGATAAGTTTAATATTGTCAATACGCAATCAAACGAAATATAATGAAAGCTCATCTATGGAAATATGGTTGAAGGACGCTTGCGCGCTCGGCGGCCGATTGATTCCGGGTGGCCCCTCGAAGCGCGCCGTGCGCCGGGAGTCGCGCAACGCACCCGTGCGCAAGACGTCGAGCTGGGGCGGTTCCGGCGGGACGCTCAAAGTGACGGCGGATGGCGGTGCCGGAGGCTCGGGGGCTGAGGGGCCTGCGCCGACCATCGTGATAGAACCGCTGCCTAGTTTATGGTGGCGCGCTCAGGGATTCGAGGTGATTCTCATTGAGCACGATAACGACCCCCCTCATATCGTGCACTCAGAATCGTTCAGTTGACGGCACGTCGCCAGTGCCACACGCCCGAGGGATCGCGTTCGCGCGCCGCTTGTTTCGAGAAAACGAGATAATTCAGGTGTGCCACCGCTTCGCCGGTGGCCATGTGCATGATGTCTGGCGTAATCGGGCGCTTGAACAGTACTTTGAAAACATCGACGACGCGTTGCGGTTCGCTCAACAGTCCAAGGAGTTGGGCCAAACCGTGTCGATGATGCTCGAGCAACGCATCCAAGCGGGAATGAAGTCCGAGAAAGGGACTGTTGTGGGAGGGCAGCACCAGTACCTCATCGGGAATACGGCTCTTGAGGCGAATGAGCGAGGTCAGCCAATCGTGCAAGGGGTTCGCTTCCGGCTCCGTGGGATAGACGGAAACATTCGAGGATATGCGCGGCAGCACCTGATCGCCGGAAATGAGTAATTTTAGCTTCGGGCAGTACAGGCATGCGTGTTCCGGCGAATGTCCGTTACCCATGACGACGACCCATTCTTGGGTTCCGATCATGATCCGCTCTTCGTCGACGATGCGCCGGTACATTGCGGGCAACGGATAGATTTGCTTGCCGAAAAACCCAAACTTCGATCGATAGTGGTCGATAAATTCAGTGTCCCAACCGGCGCCATGAAGGAAGTCGATTCCCTCGGCGGGTGCTTTACGGCCCGTATCGGCAGCCATTAGCCTACAGGTCAAGTATTCGAGACGGCTCATCCATAGCCGGGCAGCGAAACGCTCGGCGAGCCAGCCCGCCATGCCGCAATGGTCCGGATGCATGTGGGTCACGATGACCCGTGTCACGGGCTTGCCCTGCAACACGGTTTTAAATGCGGATTGCCATGCTTCGATCGTTTCGGGCGACAGCACGCCGGTGTCGACAATAGTCCATCCATCGCCATCGGCGAGCGCCCAGACATTGATCCATCGCAATGGACCGGCCAGCGGCATTCGCAACCACAGCACGCCGGGTGCGACCTCAACGGCGGAGCCATCGCCTAATTGCGGCTCATGTGGCAGCGGGTAACGCACGCCGCCGCCACCCGCCACTTCGACGCCGTCTGGGGTGGCGATCAATTTTGCACCGCACTCAGATTCATCATGTTCCTCCGTGCTCCGGCAGTTGTTCGCAATTCCCAGCCCTCGAGTATACCGCCTCCTTTTCGAGCGAAGCCTGATTCTAAGCTCTCTCATTTATTTTTCAACAATAGTGTTGACAAAGGATCGCAAAATTGCGAATTTCATCGTCGGGGGAACGGGCACCACGCTAGATACGTGAATCAGCTCTGTCCGCCAAATAAGTACCTCAGGCAGGGGCATGTATGAAATGGCGGCCGGCAACGTGAACGACGACTTCAAGAAGCCAGATGAGTCGTGGCATCCGCGGCCGGACGATCTCACGCACTCCAACGTCGCGAGACTGGTCCGCGAACTCGGGGTTGCCGACTACGACGCCCTTTATCGTTTCTCGATCGAGCGGCCCGGCGACTATTGGCGGGTTGTGAGTGAGTTTTGCGGCATGGTGTGGTCAAAGGACTTCACCAGTTTCGTCGATCTATCGCGTGGCAAAGAGTTTCCAAAATGGTTCTTGGGCGGTGAGCTGAACTGGGTTGATACGGTTCTAGCGCGGGCGGACGATCCGACCTGCGCCGCCCGCATTGCTGTCATCGCTGAGACCGAAGGCGGCGCGGTCACGAACGTGAGCTACGATGAGCTCAAGCAGCGCGTGCGCAGCTTTGCGGCGGGGTTGCTGGCATTGAATATCAGCAAGGGCGACCGCGTCGGTATGTTGATGGAGCCGGGCATCGAAGCGGTTGTGACACTGCTTGCCATTGTGTACGTGGGCGCCGTATTCGTTCCCCTCTACAGCGGTTTTGGAGTGGATCCGATCATGGCGCGCCTGTCCTCCGTCGGCGCGCGAGCTCTCATTGCGACTACCGGTTTCAAACGACGCGGCAAGCAGGTGGCGACGAGCGATATCGCCCTTCAAGTGAAGCAGCGGCTGCAATTCGATGTGTTGGTGATGAAACGCAGCGCGGGCGAGCCACTGCTTGCGGGCACCTTCGACTGGGAACAGGTGGCGGCAACCGAAGCTGCACCAACGCTCGAGTCGGCACGTACCCTGCCACACGATCCGTTCATGGTGATTCATACCTCCGGTACGACCGGATTACCCAAAGGCACCGTGCATACGCATGGCGGCTTTCCGATGAAGATCGCACACGACTCGTTGCTGCACTTCGATGTGCGGGGGGGTGATGTGCTGTTCTGGCCGGCGGATATGGGATGGATCGCGGGTGCCTTGGTCGTGGCATCGGCTTTGATTCATCGTGCCACGATGGTGTGTTACGACGGCGCGCCTGATTTTCCGGATTGGTCGCGCATGTCGAAGATCATTCAGCGGCACAAGGTCACCCATTTTGCGTGCGGTCCCACGATGATCCGCGGATTTGCCGCGAACGAGGCGATGGCTCTCGCGGGCGACACCTCGACGATTCGAGTGCTCGTCACCGGCGGTGAGCCGATCGATCCCGAGCATTTCGTCTGGCATTGGCGCCACTTCGGTGATGGAACCGCACCGCTGATCAATTATTCGGGCGGTAGCGAAGTATCGGGCTCGATCGTGTCGAGCGTCGTCGTAAAACCAATACCACCGGCAGGGTTCAATACGGCCTCGCCGGGGATGGAGGTCGACGTGCTCGACGCTTCTGGAAAATCTGTTCGCGGGCAGATTGGCGAGTTGGCCATTCTGCAGCCGTTCGTCGGCATGACGCAGTCTTTTTGGGAGGACGACGAACGGTATTTGGACGCGTATTGGCGCACGTGGCCCGGCAAGTGGATACATGGCGACTTGGCGATTCACACCGACCTGGGCGGGTTTCTGTTGCGCGGTCGCTCCGACGACACGATCAAGGTGGCCGGCAAGCGTCTTGGACCGGCAGAGATCGAGGAGGTGCTGTTGGAGTTGCCTGGAATCACCGAAGCGGCGGCGATCGGCGTTGATCATCCGACCAAGGGCCAGATGTTGGTGGTATTCATCGTGACGACTGGCATGGTGGACGAGCACTCGCTGAGCAGCGCCATTGCCCAGCATGTCGAAACTCGCCTCGGCAAGCTATACCGGCCCGGACGAATTCACGTCGTACGGCAACTGCCGAAAACTCGTAACGGCAAAGTGATGCGGCGCGCCATCCGCAGTGCCTACTGCGGCCTACCCGCGGGTGACTTATCGTCCTTGGATGATCGGGCGACGCTCGACGGAATCGCCAA
>Ga0116227_10005067_pt1 | contig 28161 bp, 12 predicted proteins | sample S1TSphgellanicum_FD_89693 | JGI IMG/M metagenome (GOLD analysis project Ga0116227, IMG submission 89693) | Host-associated microbial communities from peat moss isolated from Minnesota, USA - S1T2_Fb - Sphagnum magellanicum MG | ecosystem: Host-associated > Plants > Peat moss > Unclassified...
GGGGGAAGTCACCACCTTCCCCCTTATAGTATTCTCTGCGGCTGGTTGCGGAGGCTACATCCGAATGGCACATTTTGTTGGGACTCCCGAAATGGAGTCCCGAAAGTGTCCCGGCTGGACTCTCAGAACTTTGAACGGCCATAGCTCCTCGCCCCAAACTCGGATCGAGACGAGTCTTGAATCAATGTTGTAGCTCTCGTCAAGAGCTTTTCAACACCGTGTCGCACTCTTCAAGGCGACGTCGGGAAGAGGTCGATTCCCGACTTTTAGTGGTCGGGAGTCAAACTGCCAATTTGACTCCCGGCCTTTCTTTTGCCCATAACTTGGGCTGTAGATGTCCGAATTGACAATGCGAGGCCAGTTTCGATATCTACGTTTCAAGACCTTTCCAATGACATCAAGAACACCCCAATGCGAGGTGTTTTGGGCCTTGCTGTCGAGCTTTAAACATTCGGGAGTCCCGGAGGACTCCAAACCTCCAACTTTTCCAAGTGTTGGGCTTCACCCCCACAATTGGCCAAAGTGGGGTTGGGAAAAATTTAGTAATAAATAAGCACTCCTTAGACATTTCTAAATACTATATCAATTCAATTAAGGAGTAAAACACTATAGTAGGTCCACATTTAAGGATTGAAGCATTTCACTTAAGAGTAAAACATTGTAGTAGACATCTCTAAATATTGGAGCATTTTAATAAGTAATAAACACTCCTTATAGATTTTTAAGGATTACAACACTTCAATAAGTAGTAAAGCATTCCTTAAGGATTTCTAAGGACTGAAGCACTTCAATAAATAACAAAGCACTCTTTCAATAAATAACAAAGCACTCTTTCAATATTTTGAAAGACTAGGGCATTTTCAATAACAAGCAAAGGATTGTATAATTTATAATTTTAAGGACTCAAGCACTAGACAAGAACCTAAGTACTCCAACAAATAAAGCTCTGTAGGAGACATTTCTGTAAGGATTGAAGTACACGTTTGAACCAAAATCCCACATTTTCAAGGATTGTTAAACATTCAAACGTTACAACATGACATGTCTATTAAAAAGACACATGCACATTGAGAGTTGAGTCATCCACCTTATTGAAGGAGATTAACACCTTAGCATCCAAAACCAAATAAAACAAAGTGACAAAAACATATTAACAACCATGTTCTGAACTTTCAAAAGAAACCCAAAACTTTTACCACCTAATTTGCACATTTCAAATCCACTAAAACTAATTAGTATTTGAACACAAGTATTGGACCTTCAATTTCATCATGAATAAAATCACTAACTACCATTATTCTCTAGGGTGAAAATCCTTTAAGGTGTACCACACAAGATGAAAACAGCTTAATCCCTACTATAGTCCTTTTTGACCCTATATTTTGATCCCCATAAAAAATTATGAATCAAAAGTTGTCAAAAATTTCAAAATGACTATATTTTAAACTATTACAGTTTTAGATTCCATCATAATCATCCATAAATGTGTCTTTACATGGTAAAAAAAGGACTAGGTAAAAAAAATAAAAAAAGGTGACACTATGACAAGATTTTGATACACCTTAAGGAATTTGCACCCTCCACTAACTCATTAACTCATGACCATGGCTATAGATAAGAATATAATCTATTCAAAATCTAGAACAAAATAAAATATATAAAAATCTACATCATGAATTTTTTTACATTTCTAAAATCCAAACAAAAAGTCAATCATCATAATGGCTAGCACTTATGATTAATAGGATGTAATAGGATTTGCAATAAGGCTATCTACAATCCTTTATTGCAAAGAACACTTCAAAAACTTTAGATTTTGTTTCAATATCTTTTTCAAAAGTTAAATAGATCAATGACAAAAAGACCCCAAATCAAGACATTCAACACTTCAGAGGGTGGTAGCTTGAGTCACCTACTTACAAAAAAGTTCAAATACATAGATCTAAACAACCCTATATGTTAAATGAAATAAACATAATTAAAAACATTCAACCCAAATTTCATGGAAAAACAAAACATCATTATTCAAATTTTATTGAAAATTTATGGGAATTAATGTGTAGTCCCATGACAAGGATCCTCTTGAAGAAATTTTCAAATGAACCCCAAAAAATCACATGGTGGTTTTATCTACAAGATAGTTGACAATGGGTATCAACTAGATGAGGTTTTTAGAAATTCCTTTCAAAACATAGATCTAAATATTCAAACAATTGGTGAAAATTCAAATCCCATTAAGGCCATGGTGGATTTCACAAGAATGATATTCAATTACTTGGAGAAGGAAAAATCAAAGGTTTAGAATTGAAAAGTAAAACGCCAATGTCCCTCCCTCCATCTCCACCATCCTTGCTTCCATCTCCACAATCTGCACCTCCATTTCCACCATCCCCATTTTTCAAACTTGATGTTTAAAGATATGACAAATTAACTCCAATGGCCTTTAATATTAGTGAAAAAGATAAGGGCTCAAATGATCTTCAATTAGTTGCTTCCAAAAGTCTCAAATCTCTTTATTATAATGATGTAAGGAACCTAAGGTGAGAGGCCTTTGCACATAATTTTTGACTTCAAAGGTGTACTTGTTGGGAAGCAATATTTCACAATTAATAACCTATTGATTCTACCATTTAACCAATGTCATTACCATATCCTCAATAAAATGGTTATTGGGTCCAAGCATGGTAAAGTGGACCAAAAAATACATTCATCCAAATCCAAATTTTAAATATGGCAATTTTTCAACATAAACATAAGAAAGTAGGTTCATTTTATTTTTTAAGTCTCATTATGGAAGTCTCCATGCTTCCATTGAATTTTTATGAATTCGATACAAAATTTGAAAAATTTTAGTACAATAAAAGTAAGTAATAAGTAATTTGAATGAAACTAATAGGTTAATATTGTATTCATTTTTATTTCTACATTAAATGTTAAATATATTTTGAGTCTAGGTGAAAGCATGGTAAAACATACACAAAAAATAGTGTAAGAAAAAAAAATTGGGGTTTCTATATAAAAGGACTAACAAGTAGATGACTTTATGAAGATATTAATATTATTTTTTGGGTGCATTTCTTAACTTATGTTTGCATGAACTTCAAAAGCTAAATTGTTATAAGCATGTTTTTTTACACTACTTGCAAGTATTTGAATTGGACCCAAAAATTTTGATAGCTTGAACAATAAAGTTCAAGTACTTGAAAGTAGGTGAATTGTTTTTGCAAATATTTGGTTTTCTTTTCATGAACCTCAATATTGATGTGGTGAACATTCCAATATATATATTTTGGTAAATGGAGTTTATCTTCATAACTAAAATCATCCCCAACCCCTAAAAAATGATGTAATTGTTGGGGTACTTTTTCAAGTCAAAATGATATGACACAAATTGTTTTGAGAAGTTAGAAGGAGGTTAGAGATGCCCATGCAAAAAACTAAAAGTTTCATTCATGTTGAAATGTTAGAGGAAGGTTAGAAGTTTTTTAAAATGTTTTTTTGGGTGTTTTCAAGTAGAGAACAAGGTAACAAGTATATACAAAATACCTTGCTTGCATCCATCTATTATGAAAAATATCAAAGTCCACTAGTATATTTAACATGCCATTGACTTAAAAATAAAATAAATCCAACATTTAATGTACTTGTGCTTGAATTTTATCTATTTTGTAGGTTGTGACATTTGCTTGATTTTGATGAATATATACAAACTTTCTTCAAACATGTGGTTTTAAAATATCATTGTAACAAAGTCAAAGAACTTCATATAATTAAAAATTAAAGTAAATAATTTTTTTAATTCAATATACCAAGGCCTACTTGATGGTCATTTTCCATTTATGTAGCAAGGTAATTCTCTAGTTTATTTTACCATGCTTTCGCCCTATTTTGAAACCTAGATTCAAAGAATTTCTCATGAGGTGCATAGAGTAGTTTGTTATATACTTATCGACTTCAATTTTATTTCACAATATGATTATGTACTTGAGGGAAATTGCAAAAAGGTGCAAACAATAATCAATTTTCAAAAGTCTATTAATCAAAATCTATGCAAAACTAACAAGCATATTCTACAAGTTCATATTAAACATGACATCCTTAGGATTCATGACAAAATTATTTACCATAAAAAAAAAATTGGTTTTTTTCTTAAGTATCTTTATATTCAGCTTGGAAACACATTGTTGGTAGATAATATGCCTTACAAATGTTGCAAAAATCTTGCCTTTAATATCATTTTCTTTCATTCCTATGAGGAAGAAAAATAGAAAAAAAATACTAACTTATTGGCATTATTTTCTTGTATTTAGAATTGTCTCATTACCAATCAAAATTGGATAAATATTTATGTTTTGCCATTTAAAGCCATGGCAATCATAGCAAGTTGATGTTTTTTCATTCATATGAATGTCCAGGAATTCAAACGAAAAATCCATTTGATGAGATTTTAAGTTTAAGTTTTAATTTAGTACCTTTAAAAATGAACACCTATGGCATTAGACAAGTGCCAATTTTGCAAAGGAATATTAAAAGGGCTGATATAATATTAAAAAATTGATGGGAAAAAAATTAAGAAGATAAAGACTTATTAACCACATTTAAAAAGCACCCATACCCTAAAATATGTAGAATTTTAAAACTTTAAAAATTCAAAGAACTTTCCAAAACTGATTTAAAATTTTAAAACTTCAAAAATCCTTTACCTTACATAAATAGGGTAAAATGTACATGATGTGTTAAGAAAAGTTGTAATTTATTATACAAGAAAACATAAAATGTAAAAATAAATAAAATGGTTATGATTTGAAATTATTATCATTTTAAAAGACAAAACATTGAATTTACAAGGAATTAAGACATTTTAAAAATTCATATCTATTCAAAAATGATTTTTAAAAAAATTTCATGTACTTGGACAACTATAAGAAATTATTATAACAAGTTGCAAAAAAAATTATTCTAAAATTCATTCGTCTGAAAAAAAAAATTGGGGAAAAAAACATGTGGTCCTTTTTCTAAAGTAATCTTGTTGGTTCATTATATCACATTTTCACCCAACATTAATAATTATTTTGGATCAAATTTGATGTGAAACAAGAATTACCATTTATCCTTTCAAAGTACTTGGCCAAAAATGTTGCATTCAAAATGTTAATTTTTTGTAACTAATCCTATTAAGCATGTTTTCCGTAAAAACCTTGACATTTTTTTCTAAATTAAATATTATGACACTCGCCCCAATAATGCATTTTACAAAGTTTGTTCAATGGTCCATTTAATGCCATTGTTTTGGAGTATTTTGATAGTTCTTGTGGGGACAATAATTTGCTTGGGACTATTCTCCCTTACTTGGAATCCCTTCATTTTTCTAAATATGGTGTTCTCACAGTTTTTGTATGGGACAATCCTTTTAGTAGTATTAGAAGTATTAATTGAGATGCACATGGATAATATAAAATGTTATTTGTGAAATGCATTAGTAGGTGTGATGATTGTAAAAATAAAAAATTGAAAAAAAATTGTAATTTTAAAAAATTGCTCTTGCTACATTTTTTTTCATTTATTTAGAATTCACCTTTCAAGTCTCTAGCATTAAATAATGTCATTTGTGAAAATCATTAAAGTTAATGAATGAAAAATTATTATTTTAAATGTTGGGTTTAGCATATGTCTTCAAAGCTTGCACTTTCAACCTTCTCATGACTTGGTGGTCACTAGGTTGAACTTCATATGTACTCCTTCCTTGTTTTCACTATGTTCATATTTCTAACCTTCACAACTACAACCATTTGGTGGTTGTTTAATGTTTTCTTTTCATATTTTTAACCTTATAAAATCAAAACCACCATGTGCCCACCATGTAATATTTGGTATGTTTTGAATCTAGTTTATTAACTCCCTTTTACTATTATTCTATGGATGTTCAAAGCAGACATTCCAAATTATCCTTTGATGTTTTACATTTGATTCCAATTTTTTTAAAAATTGGTTGGAATCACATTTCTTTATTTTTGTAAGTTGTTTATTTATGTCCGTTTCCACCCACCAAATATTTACATAAGTGTTTTTGTTCATGTTCTATTGCCCGCAAAAAGTTGTTAATTATTTGTGTGAATGGTGTCATGTGTTACTTTTCACAATGTGTTGTCCTAAAAGGGAATCATCATGTTATAAGGAACAATATTGACATTAACAAAGTGAAAGCAAAAGCTAGAGTGCAACATTTCTACTTCAAGTAATCAAAAAAAGTTATATTGCAATTTGGTCTTTGTATGTTGTTCAAAGATGTGATGTAAGTTTTTCTTTTGTTGATACCACAAATATTTACTGATCAATTTGTTTTTATTTGGGGACGTGAACAATGTGCAAGGACTTTTGGTCAACTCATTACATGAACATATTATTATCTTAAGGATTTGAAACATGTGTATTTTGCACATTGAAGATTACCCTATGTGATAAAAAACTAAACATTATTCATTAATGATGAACCAAGCAAGGCCCTTTGAAATTCCAAATATAACAATATTTTCATTAAGTCTTTTAAAGGTTGTCAAAGAATAAAATGGTTGGACATTACATCTTGTTTGTGGTCAACATTGATTGGATTGCCATTGACCAAAACAATTGGCGTCTATTATGAAATCATTTTCAAATATTTGAAGTCTTATTTGACTTCTTATTCATCAAATATTCTTGATTCATACAATATATGAAGAGTGATAATGGGTACGTTGGCATTACTCAATTTCCTTTATGTATGAACTTTTTACTTTATTACATAAGAAAAGTTGATTTCATGTGTTTTCATGGTTCATCCTTGAATTATGTTTATTTATCATCTTCAATTACTGAGTTTTGTTCGCAAACCACATGACAATGTTTATACCTTTGAAAGTAGAAAACATTCAAAATGTTTTTTAATCGGATTTCTATTTTGAGAATGTGTTGATGTAATTACTCATCTAATTGTTGGAGAATCATGAATATTATAATTGTACTAGTAATAATACACTAGCAATTGATGAATTTGTTAAGCTTGCAAACTTATAATCCTAGTTTTCAGTTGAAATGACATAATATAATGCATTATGTATATAATAATTTTTGTTTTAAATGATGGATTCTTGATGATTGCTTTATTATTTTGAGAACATTTTGAATCTTCATTTTTTAATATTCATTGCTTGGTGATCACCAAGTATTAATTCAATTTTCTTTTTACATGTTTTCTAAAAAATTATGCAATCTACACAATATTCAAATTAACCTTGTTTGATGTGATTTTTATGGTCACTATCAATAATGTTTTGCATGGAGCCTATTGACCACTAGATTCAATTTGCAATTCAAAACTTGTTTGAACTATCCAAATTGCTTTAAATTATTTTTGAACTTTTCTAAAGTTTGGATAATTTAAATTCAAATTTGTTTAAGTCCTTTAATAAATTCCTTAAAAAAATGACATCCAGATTATTATGTAAGAAATTTTTTTAAAGGAAGAATAAGAAAAAAAAGGAGGGGGGGGGGAATCGAAATTTATACTTTAAAATTAAAGTTTAAAAGTGTTTTTAAAAACGGGCATCAGCCAGCCAGCAAGAGCGGGCAGGTACTGGGCCCGGGCAGCAGGCGGCGGGCAGGTTGGCGTACGCCGGCATCTTGGAAAAAGATGCCGGCGTTCGCCAGCCCACAGATCCACGGTGATAGGTCCGATCACTCGCACGGTGATAGGTACATTTTCCACGTGGCTTCCGATGATTCGGTAGAGGGAGATAAAACTGCCCAGGTGTGGATGGAGAGCGATAAGGTGTTCTGGTTTGCAAGGAAGAAAGTCTCTTTGAAGTCTGCGTCACGCAGGTCCAACGACGCAGGATTGCTGCGCAGATTTGCTGCGGCGAATCTCGCTCGCGATCGATCATCAAATGGAGCTTCTCTCACCGCCCGGATTATCTATCTGCCCTTGCACCTCGTTGCAGGGACCGTCCTTGCCGTCTCAATCAGCGCAAGTTTTGAACGGGAATTCGCAGTTTCGGATTTTAGGAGCACCGGCAGCAATGGCCGTCCCCATGTCCAATGCCATGAATGTGTCTGGCTTCTCAGGGCGCTCTGTCGTTGAGTATCGCCGTCACCACAAGATTGGTGGTGAGAAGAACCATATGAAGAAGAAGAAGAAAATGGAGTGTTGGTCGAATGCTGGGTGCAGTTGGTGTAGGGTTGTTAGGGTGCGAGGGTTTAGGACTGAAGATGAGAAAGCGCAGGGATCTTCTGATATCTCACTCAGGTCTATGTTCACGGAGATGAAGGGGAAGTACGGTGCCTTTGGTGGTGGTGCTACTTTGGAGAAATCCAAGCTTGATTTGTCTCAGTCAACTTCTAGGGTTTCACCCCAGGTATCCATCCCCGCCTTGCTCCCCTTTTTCCCAGAAGTCTTTCTGGTTGTGGTGAAACCCTAGAAGGTGCATTTTGTTCTCTGGCCACAAAGTTGCATGCGAGCACATTCTTAAAAGATTGCAACCAATATGTGTGCCAATGCCTTGTTCAAGGCATTAATGCTCGAATTCATCATTTCTTTTTTGCACTTTGCTTTCTGAGTCACTTGCCTTCCATCTGATGAGTTCACAAGACTCAAAAGCATCAAGGTCTTGTTGTAGCTTCTTTTCCTTCTTCTTTTTTCTCTATTTCAGGGCTTTCAGATTTTATATCTCAATACAAATGCTTGCTACTGAAGAAGCCTCGTGTTCAAGATGGCAATTGACCATTTAGGAGGGTTTTGCAACTTGCTATTTGAAACTTTTGTTTACAGTGAATGCTATCTGTTCTTCAGTTTTTTAGGGTCATTTGTGTGCTCCATCATCTTTTAAATTCTAGCTTGGTTTTGGCAGTTGGAAGCTGGGGGCGGTGGAGGGAACATTGGTAACAAGAACTTCAATGGAGGTGGAGATGGTGGAGATGATGATGGAGATGATGATGATTATTTTGGTGAAGATGGTGATGATGATGGTGGAGACGATGGAGGGTTTTTTGGACGCAGATTGGCTCTCCCTGAGGTAATTTACATTCTCAATTTATTCAGAGCATCAAGATTCAGCAGCTTGCACATTAGTAAACTTCTGTCTCAACTTGAAACATTGACTAGTCACCTGTAACTCTGAATGGAGCCCACAGTAGATCACAAAGGCAGTTGTATCTATGCTCTCAATGAATATCATGAACTCATTTTTTGGTTGTGCATTTGCAGGTATTTGACCGAAAAATTGTAGCAGCTGTTTTGCAAGAGTGGTTCAAAACAATGAATGATTTGCCTGCAGGCATACGTCAAGCTGTTGAATTGGTGAGTTTTGCCTGAGGACAGCAGTGGGCTTAAGTAGCAGACCCTTGAGGGCAGACACATCCTGTAATTTGGGGAAATTAGGTTTAAGGTTTATCCCTATATGACCTAATATGGAGGCATGGATGTTGCCCTTGATTTCAGTGGAATGTCAAATTTGTTTACCCATCACACTAGAATATGTGAAACTGGAAGTAAATATTTTTGTTCTTGTAAACTTGCCTTGTTGATGATGTTTATGACCTTGCTTGCTTGGTGAAACAGGGACTTATAAGTTCAGGGCAGATGGTGAGATTTTTGTCAGTCAATGCAAGACCGACAGTCTCAAGGGCCATATCACGAATAGTTCCTCCATCTGTCTCTAGGGCTTTCATTGGCCGGTAAGTTTGGCTTCAAATGGCAGTGAGTATGGATTGTTATTAGGCTCTCTGCATATCTGTTCCTATAATATTTTAAATTATTTTGACAAGGTTACATTGTCCAGGCTTCTTGCAGATCCAGCATTTCTCTACAAGCTAACACTGGAGCAAGGTTTTACAATTGGCTATGGTATATGGTGGGAGTGTCAACACCGTGGGGATAGGTAAGCAGAAGATTCCTTATGTGCTCTGTCATCTGGACAAGACATCTCTTTGATTATGTCACATGTTATCAAAGGACTCATTTTCCTTTGGGATTGGGCAGGATAAGACAAGAGTGGGATGTGGCAGCAGCAAATGTGCTGACATTAGCAGTCTGCAATGTGGCCATTTGCTGGTCTCTAGCCCCTAGCCGGTCTTATGGGTCTACTTTCAAGTATGAGTTCCAGAATACCATTCAAAAACTTCCCAATAATGTCTTTGACAAAAGCTACCCTCTCCGGGAATTTGATCTGCAAAAGAGGATCTACAGCTTCTTCTATAAAGCTGCAGAGCTCAGCCTTGTTGGCATGGTCACTGGGGCAGCAGGTGCAGGCCTTGCTAGAGTCATGCCTTCATCCAGAAATCAACTGCAGTAAGTTTTTTGTTCCATCCACCAAGTATAGCCTTTCTATCAATTCAAAGACAACTGATCTTTAGTGGTTTGATTATCATGAGTTCCAAAGAAATGAGCTTTAGGGTGAAGACCTCAATGCTTAAGCATATTGTGAGCATCTGCCACTACCATAGCTATTGCTATGGTCACAGAGCATGTTTTCCTGTTTCTGACAGATTGCATAAGGGATTTTCATGTAGTAATTGTTTAAGTAGTGCCTGTGTGATTCCTCTTAGCAAGCCATTGTTTGGAAAGTTAACTGTTCTATGGTTTTGTTTGAGTGTGCAGAACATCAGTGCCAATACCTTCAGTGAGTACCAGTGCATTAAGTCATGGAGCCTTTCTTGGAATATCTGGTAACCTGCGGTATCAGCTGCTTAATGGAGCAGAGAGGGTCATGCAACAACACTTCAATCATTTGGGTGTTGTCTTGTTTTTCTCCACAGCACTCAGGTTTGTGATCACCTTAGTCAACGATATCACCATTTTGTTCATTAATTGTACTGTTCCTCTAGGGAACTTGTTAACTTGATTGTGATGTGTGTATCTAACCATCTAATAACAGGACATACGCATTAATCCTCAGTGAGAAATTATATATATGCTTCGGTGCTTGTTTGATTTGCTAAGTTTAATAATGTGTCCAGTTGATAATGAGATTTTTCCCTGGCGTGTGTTTGTGCATTCTTTGTCTTTGGTGTCAATTTTTCCAGTATTATTTCCATTATTTTGCAGAAATTTGCATGGTTCAGAAAACAGGCTGAAAAGTACTTAGACACTTTGTGTGGTGTGGAAATAGCATGAGCTAAACATTAATTTCTGCTTGGGTATCTGCTTTGCTGGCCACTAGGGGTTTAGAAAAGTGGTTTGACACAGTTTTGTTTGCAGGGTGCTGAACATCCAAATTGGGGATGTGACCCGCCTCACTTGGCTTGGACTCGGAGAGCTTGCTACAGTTACACCTGATGGATTGCAAAAAGCTTATCATCGACCAACTTTATCATCTGATTCAATCCCTGGGTGGTTTATCCCCACAAGGGGACTGATTTCAGGCTTTTTTGAGGGCAATAAGAATCAAGGCAAAGAAGGCAGGCAACATCAAACACCAAAAATGTTGGGCAAGAGAAAAGTCAAGCGAAAAGTTACAGCAGGGCGCTGATTATCACTTTTTGACCACAGGCAACAATAATTTATATTTAGTACAGGTTGGCCTTTTGAGGGAAGTTCATAAGAGCCACTGCTACAGCATATCCCCTGGTCAGGAAGTTGATAATGCCTTCAGCTAGATTCTAAATTTGTTCAGAACTCATGAAGGTGTAACTCTGGTCAATTGGATTGCCATTGAAAAGAAATACGTCAGTCAGTACAGTCAAGAGCTTTTTGCTTCACAGAAAATTCACGGATTTTTTTTCTGGAATTCCATAATTGGGAAATACTTATGATGTATATGGAGCACTCCATATACAGCAATGTGCAAGGCCAACCCTTGGAAGCAGGTTATTTGCCACCTCAAGCCCAAGTACATTGTTGAAATCACTAACATTTGTGCCTTCACGCATTACCATGGCCAGTCACACTGTGTGACATTATGCTGTTTGTCATTTTTGCGGTCCTGTGGAAGATTCCAAGGGCACTCCTGTACTGGGAGATTTCTGAATTTTGAACTACTTAGTGATTTAGTCTGCAGGTACTAGAACTGCGGAAGATTTTCAAATTGTTGAATTCTGGGGAGACAAGGTATTGATGTTGTACAATGAAAGCACACATGGCTGTTAAAAGGGCACAGCAAAGAACCTAATTGAACAGAGACTGTTCTTGCCACAGGAATATTATGGGCATAACCACTGGCTCAGTTGGACAGAGCAAGAGGAGGAGCAATTGAGGCTGCAGAATGCAAGAGACCAAACTGCTGTCAGGGTCCTGCAGGTGTGTAAAATCTCCCAGGTAGAAGGAGCTTGTTGTCAAGTTGGTTATGGCTTTAGTGGGGGAAAATGGTGACCAATGAAACTTAATACAGATTTTCTGGATTTCTTCGACAATCTAGTTTCCCCAGGAGATTGGTTTGCTGGTCCATTTCTTCCATCTTCCTCATTGATTTCAGTGTTGACATGGACACTACCATCCCCTCGTCTTCCTCTCCCATCAATTTCCCAACAAACTCTCTGTCATCAAGTATCCACTTGTTAAGGAAATCTTTATCTAGAGGAGGTGTTTCCTTGTGCTTTTTGTTTTTCCCATTTTCCTTCCCTTCTGATCTTTTGGCCCTAATGTAACCATGTCAATTCTCTCTTCATCTTTCACCTTTAACCTCCCATTGCTGATCCTAAAATCCATTCCAAAGCTCCCGTCACTGCTTCCCGAACCTTGTGTGGGATTCTTCTTCTGCTCCCTTTTGCTGTGCTTCCAAGTTGTTCTCATCAGCAATGATGGAACTCTTGAGTATTTGTGACCCTCTGAGCACCCTTGAACTTGTTCTCAAAAAGTGTTTCTGCATTTGATTGTTGGTCAAAATAAGGACAAAAAAAATTTCTTTCATCCTCCCAACCAAGAATAGCTTTGAAATTTGTCATGGCTTTGTGTGCTCTTGTTTGCATCCTTGAGCTGCAATTCAAAATCTTACTGCAGCTCCTCAGATTGGAAATTTCTGGGTCTGAAAATCTTTGTATTAGGGTGATGTCCACCCTCAAGCTAACTGGAGATTGTCAGACGGTTTCTAACCCTTTCCTTCCTGACATAATTGCCCCCTCTAACTTGAGAATAACTGCTGCAACATCATTGCAGATTCTTCCAGTGAACTTTGTGACAACATCAAGCCTCTCACTGGCAATGGTGCCACCATAGCTTGAAATCCTTTGCCCCTGATGCAGAAGAAGAAATACCACTCTTCTTATGCTCCAAAAACAACCTGGAAATGTGTGCACTCTGTTTGCAGAGAACATCTCTAGCATGTCTATCAAATTGGAGTTGGGAAAGAAACTTCAGTCCACAGCAACCCTAATATATTCAACCCCAAATACTAGAGTGCCATACTCTGAAAATTGCATAATTTGTTCCTGTCCTCGCTCCCCCTACACCATGACATGTTTTATGGAAAACCAAAAACATGTATGAAGAATTGATACAAAGTAAAGCAGCTACCCCAATGTACTTCCAACACTATTCGAGGTATAGTTCAAATGCTGAAAAAGGCAAAGACTCTTCTCTTTCTGTTCATGAACTCAATTTCAAGACTATATAGTTGGACTGATACTAAGTTCAATATTTACTATGTGGCATGAGGATTGAATCACTTATGCCTTGTTGGAAAAGATTAGTGCTAAGCCCGGCCTCACACTAAAGCCTGAAAGGCCATGACCATCAGGCTAGAAAATTTCTAATTGAAGGAAAAGGCATGTCAAGGTACAAGTTCACTTTACACAAAGGTTAAAGGCCCAAGGGACCAAGGAAATGTGAATGGATGAAAAATGAACATTAAATGCACTATGGATAATGTTTCATGTTCTAATGGACTTCATGCCAAGCCCACTTATTTTCAAATAGGTGGGCTTGACATGAAATTTGTTAGACCAAGAGCCCAAAAAGCCATGATTAGTCCAAAAGAAAGTTTTTTTTTTTTTTTTGTTTACTATTAATTTTAGCCCAATACCGATTTCAATACATTTTGGTCAAAATTGCATAACAAGGAGGTTGTTGCTAATTTTAGAGGTACTTAGAAATAACTAGTTTGGACCTATTCTATTCCATTTCTTCAACAATTTTCTTTTTTCACTTTGTCCCCTTTTGGAACTTGTAGCAACTTTTTTCTCTTTATATTGGAAATTTTATAGGTCAATATTCCACAAGTGCCAAAAATCTGATTTTGACTTATACGAAGGATTTTTTTTATAATTAGGATAATTGTCAAATGAGGAGGTCCTTACTACTAATTTTGGAGGTAGTTAGAACTAGTGTTGGCCGATTATGGTATTTTTTATCAGTCTTGAGGATATGAATAAAGTGTATTCTTTTCAAAAACTTAACAAAAGATATGCATATGATATTTTTAAAACTTATTGGTATCACAGTTATGCACTCATTGAAAAAATTTCATTCATTGCCAATTATCTATTTGCCGGTTTTCAAATTCAAGGTGACCTATAGATATGCATACAAAATACCTAAAACGTAGAACCTCCCATCATCAAACATGTATCTATCACCAAACACCTTCCAATATTTTCCTCCTTCCCTAGCCAAATTGAGCGATTTTTATCATTGGATGCACAAACTGGAAGGCTACAAATGTTCTTGGAATGATAAAAATAAAGGAAAAACACAAAAGACATAGGAAGAGGATCAATGATAGTTTGCTTCAAATTTTTTGAAAAATAGCTCTAGACTCTTCTATGGTTCCAACCCCATATCTTCCTCATTTTTAGTTTGTTTTGAGTAATTTAAAACTTGATGGGTGTGTCAACTAGAGATTTACAAAAAAATTTAATATTCCAAAAGGAAAGATGCAATGGTTAAGGTTCTCAAGGTCGAAATCCTGATCTGTTTTAAGTCGCACTAAACCCTCTAACACCAAACATCCCATATCTTTTTGCTAAAATGGTTTAAAGGACCTCATTTTGAATTGCAAACCAAAGTTCAAAATTTTGGAAGAGTCCATCTAGATTATTTCATTACACCCCAATCATAGTGAGTCCATTTCCAACTTCTACAAGGATTGTGACAATGCAATTGGTTTTTAATTAAAAGTCCCCCATTTGATCTAAAAGTTTTTGTTTCAAATGATTCCACTTTTATATCACACTAAATTATATGATAATCATATGATTAAGTCTCTTTTTATTAAAGTAATTATTTTCTTGACATGAGACACATTGCAATCCATAAAGGTACAAAAAAAACGACATTGTGACATCCAAAAATGGACACTCTAGCTTGTAAACACCCCAAAATTTAAACTTATTGCATATTATGATACTAGTTATACATGATTTTTTTGGTGAAAATTGGCTCATCTGTAGTGTGTTTGCCTCCGACATTGGTAGAGGATTAACTTGTGTAACCAAATATTTTCACATGAAGATAGAGGATTGTAACCTTTGCAAATATGAAGCACAAGGTCTTCAAGAAACATTTGTTGTGCTTCATCATTAACCTTGTGAGGGTTTGTTTGGTCAAAATATGCAGTGATTGCAAACCTTATTAGCCCAACCTTTTTTTTGCCTTGCTATGAACTATGACCTACCTGATCAAAAATTTTAATAATAGAACTTTTAGTTATTTATAATTTTATTTTTGCAATTAAACGAGGATCTACATATTCAATATGTGTTTTCATATGAGTATTGTCATTAGTTTTGGTATATTTGATGAAACCTTCTCCTTATAATGGAACTAGGTTGGTTTAAATTGTTACCAACTTCCTACTCATATTGGGTCCAAATTTTTTAAGGTTGTACTAAAAACTTGTCATAGCATCACCATTTTTTATCTTTTTCACATGGTCCTTTTTTTCCATGTAAAAACACATTTATGGATGATTTTGATGGAATCTAGAATTGTAATGGTTTAAAATATAGTCCTTTAAATTTTTTTGACAACGTTTGATTCATTATTTTTTGTGGCGATTAAAATATAGGGTAAAAAAGGATTACAATAAGGATTAGGCCCTTTTTGTCCTATGTGGTATACTTTAATGGATTTTCACCCTAATATCAAATGATAAAACATAACATTTTGGGTTTTTTAGATCAATAGGCAAGTTATCATTGATAGGGTAGATGCAAGTTATGGTGGTTCAAAAGAGACAAGAATTCTAGTTCCAAAAGTCCATATAAATGGAAAAATTAACACTAGAATGAAAAAAACATTTAAAAACAATGTTTAATGGGCCCTGTGTGGTGATTAATCAATCAATAAAGTCCATATGAAAGGATGCCCATTTAAAAAATATTTTATTATACATGTTAAGGGGGAAAAAATGTCAATCCAACAAAAAATGACAAAGATTGGGACTTTTGAAAATATGACCCAAATCTAGTCATTCAAAAGTCCATAATTATTTGTTCATTAAATTTTTTGTTGTAATGTTTTTCAATCCATTTTTTTTTTTCCATCGTGTATCATATATTAAATCCCTATAAAAAATATTGAAATGAAATCATAACAAAAAAATGCATTTGAATGCTAATGTAGAACCCAAATTATAGTCCATATGTCCACTTTAAAAGTCCATTACTATATGATTGGTGTATGTTTATTGAATTTCACCTTTAAATAAATACTTTTATTCAAGTTGGCAATCTTAATCCATAAATATTTTTGTCAAATTAATGATTTCATAATGTGTTTGTGGCATTTGAATAGAGTATATTTTGTAGAAAGTCCATAAGGTCACAAAAAATGAGCCACCGTAGCTTGCATCCACCCAATAGCAAAAAAACCCCAACACATTGATATTATGTTGTGTGGTTTTATAACTTAACTTGAGTTTCTATCATTATAAGTTCACATCATCATTTTCTAATGATAGGTTGTTGTCGAATGGCAAGTGCATGCTTTCAACATTCAACAAGTTGCATGTTGGATTCATGTTTACTTCACCAGGTACTTCACAAGCTCCACCCACATTTTCAATTATAAAAACCTTGTTTTCAAATATTTTAAAGGTACCAAGTGAGTAGAAAACCCTAATTACTAGGTTAAGGTTGAAAAAACAAACATGTATAAAATCAAAAAACAAAAGAAATGAAGAACTTATAGGACACAAAAATTCTTCAAATCCAAAGCAATTGAACTTCATAAACAATGCCAAGGAAAAAAAGAACAATTGAAAGGACAAGATAAATAATCAAAACAAGGATAGGTTGAAAGCTCAAAATGTAGCAACAAAATAGCTAAGAATTTGAAATGTTGCAATGAATGTAACAACCAACAACTTGAAATCACTACTATAAATCACGGTTTTTTAAAAGGATCAAATTGATTAACTTGTCATTTTGACTAACAAACATGTACATTTTGACTGAAAGCTAAGGACTTGAATGACACATGTATGTATTACCTGATCAATTTGACTATAATGGTTTATTTGACTAAATACACATAGTCAAATTGTACAACCTTAATCAAAATGGCCAATGGTCTTTAATCAAATTGAATAATTAATCAAAATGGCCAAAGATCTTTAATCAAAATGACCAATGGTCCTTAGTCAAGTTGAACACTTACTCAAAATGGCTAATGATCCTTACTCAAAATGACCAATGGTCCTTAGTCAAGTTAAACACTTAGTCAAAATGGCTAATGATCCTTATTCAAAATGACCAATGGTCTTTAGTCAAGTTGAACATTTAGTCAAAATGGCTAATGATTTTTAGCTAAATATGACATGGTCTATTACCTTATGTATCTACCTCCTACCTATTCATCGACCTATTTATTTAATTACCTACTTGCCTACCTATTACCCACCCACCCACCTACCTATTATTTATAGACCAACCTATTTACTTATACCTTCACACTTACCTACCTACATACCTACTTATGTTTTTCACCTTCGTATGACCTACCTATTTACCTACCCACCTACCTACAAATATTTACCTACCTATCCACCCATTTACTTATTTAATTTTAACCACTAGGTGTAACCACGAGGTTTAGCCACTATATTTAGGTTTATCAATTATATTTAGTCACTATGTTTAGCCATTAGATTTAATCACTAGATGTATTCAAGGTTTAATCATTATGTTTAGCCATTACTCTAAGTCATTAAGTTAGCCATTAAATTTAATCATTACTTTAAGTTATTAAGTTTGATCACTAGGTTTAATCATTATTTTAAGTCATTAAGTTTAGCCACTAAGTTTAACCATTACTTTAAGTCATTAAATTTAGCCATTATGTTTAGCCATTACTTTAAATCACTAAATTTAGCCATTATATTTAACCATTATGTTTAGCCATTATTTTAAATCACTAGGTTTAGCCATTATGTTTAACCATTATGTTTAACCATTATTTTAAACCACTAAGTTTAGCCATTAAGTTTAGCCATTACTTTAAGCCACTAAGTTTAGCCACTAGGTTTAGCCATTATTTTAAGCCACTAAATTTAGCCACTAGGTTTAACCATTACTTTAAGCCACTAAGTTTAACCATTACTTTAAATCATTAAGTTTAGCCACTAGGCTTAACCATTATTTTAGTCATTAAATTTAGCCACTAAGTTTAGCCATTATTTTAAATCACTAAGTTTAGCCAATAATTTGAACAATTATTTTAAATCATTAAATTTAACTAATAATTTTAACAACTATTTAAAGTCATTAAGTTTAATTAATTGTTTTAACCATTACTTTAAATCATTCAATTGGCCACTATGTTTAGCCATTATTTTAAGTTATTAAGTTTAACCACTATGTTTAACCATTTTATTTAACCATCACTTTAAATCACTAAATTTAACTAATAGGTTTAACCATTAAGTTTAGCCATTATTCTAAATCATTGAATTTAGCAATTAGGTTTAATCATTATTTCAAATCATTAAATTTAGCCATTAACTTTAACCATTACTTTAAACCGTTAAGTTTAACCATTATTTTAAATCACTAAATTTAATCATTACTTTACATCACTAAGTTTAACCACTAAGTTTAGCCATTAATTTAAATCACTGAATTTAACCACTAAGTTTAGCCATTAGTTTAAATCATTGAGTTTAGTCATTAGGTTTAGCTAATACTTTAAATCGTTAAATTTAGTCACTAGGTTTAGGCAATGCTTTAAAGCATCGAGTTTGGCCATGAGGTTTAGCCATTATTTTAAACCACTAAGTTTAGCCATTATTTTAAGTCACTGAATTTAGTCACTAGGTTTAACCAATAGTTTAAGTCATTGAGTTTAACCACTAGGTTTAACCCTTACTTTAAACCATTAAATTTAGCCATTAAGTTTAGTGATTAGGTTTAACTAATAATTTAAGCTATTGAATTTAGCCACATTACTACAAAAGTGGGGTGTAATTCACTAGCTTAAATCACTATGAAACCTTTAAAATGAAATATATTCACTACACTTTAGTGACTTTACCATGGTTAAAGTTATTTCACTATAACAACATTATGTAAACATCGTGTTTCACTATTAGTTGACATAATTCACTATTATAATTTACTATGGTAAATAGGTTTATTTTTATGTTATTTTAAATACCTTATATATACTACTTTATGATATATCTTATATTATTTTTGGTTACTTTAGTTATTCTAACTTATATCCTACGTTACTATAAGTTAGTATAAATTATTATAAATTATTATAACCTAAATTATTATATGTTATTCTACCCTTAAGGTATCCTATATAGCTTATTATACGCTTTTAATTTATTTTTAATTAAATTATTCAACTAACATTAAGCTATACTTTAGGTTATTTTATTTTAAGTTAATATATGTTATTTCAAGTTATATTTTAGATTATTCAAGGTCATTCTACTTTATGTTATTATGATTTATTTTATCCTAAGTATAATAACTTAAAATAATCTAAAATAAAATATAATGACCTAAGGTAAAATAATTTAGAATAGCCAATAATAGCCTATGAAAATAATTTTAAATAACCTACAATAAAATAACTACCAATAGTCTATGATAATGATAATATAGCTTAAAATATTCAACAATAATTTATAATAACATAGTCATCAATAGTTGTAATATAACATATAATAACCAATAATAACTTGTAATACAATAATCACCAATAAAATAACCATCAATATAATAACCACCAATAGAATAACCACAATAACCATTAATAAAATAACCACTAATAACCATTAATACCCACCAATAGAATAACCACCAATAGCCATTAATATAATAGACATTAATAATCATCAATGGCCATTAATAGAATAACCAATAATAGAATATCCATCAATAACCATTAATAGAATAACTAGTAATAATCATTAATAAAATAACCACCAATAGCCATTAATAGAATAGCCATTAATAACAACCAATAGCCCCAATAAAAGAACAATTAATAGGCACCAATAGAACAACCACTAATAATCATGTATTAAAATTATTTAAAACTGCCAAAAATAATCTACGGTGAAATAATCTACAATAAACAAAAATAATTTAAGGTGAAATAACCTATAATAACCTAAAATTGCTAATAATAGCATAAGGTGAAATAGCTTTCAACAACCAAAAGTAACCAACAATAGTTTCACATAATCGAAAATAGTTTAAAATGAAATAACTTATAATAATTTCAAGTAGCTTAAAGTGAAATAACCTACAATACCCAAAAATAACTTACAAAACTAAAAATAACTTAAGGTGAAATAGGCTAAAATAGCCAAAAGTACTTTAGAATAACCAAAAGTAGCCTAAGGTGAAATAATAAAAAATAACCAAAAATAATTGAAAATAGCCATAAATAATGTAGGGTGAAATAATTTAAATTAATGAAAAGTAGCCCTATAATAGCTAAAAGTAACTTAACATAGGTAGTATTATTATATTAACAAAAAAATTATCCATTTATTAAACATTTGTTTTTCAAAAGAATGGTCATTGAAATGTTAATGAATAGTGATATTCCAAAAAAAATTGTTCAAATGATTTTACACTTTCAAAAGGAAATAAATGTAATTATGTACATTATTGAAATTTTTTAAAAATTAAACTTGAATCATTTCATTCGGACAAAATCTCAATAAAATATGAATTTTCAAAGTTTATGTTTTTGTAATTTTAAAATGAAATATTTGATAAATAGAATGTAATGTAATACATTATCACAACAAATGGGGTGGTTTGATGGTACAGTTGTTTGCCTCCATTCTAAAGGTCAAAAGATCAAACCTCACAAGTGGTATATGCATGGTCAATAATGGTAAATTGACCGAATATTCTCCTATCTAGTTTTTTAAAGTAGGTGTTTAGGTTGATTGTGTGGCCTACATACCTAGGCTAAGTAATAACATATGTCAACAATTCATAGGTTGAAAATCATAAAATTATCAATAACAATATATATTTTAATTGGTTTTCATGTTGCCTAATTAATTAATTAGCAAGTGAATGGCTAGTTCACTATCGGTAGCAACTAATCCCCATTCACTAGGGTGTCGAGTAGTTTCACCATGGTAATGTCCAAATTCATTCAAATGTAATGAAACCCAAAGTGAAATAGGATGCATTTTGGTGTAGTGCCATTAAGTTTCGTCATTATTTTAAGTCATTGAGTTTAGCCAATAGTTTAAATCACTAAGTTTAGCCACTAAATTTAATTAATAGTTTAAGTCACTGAGTTTAACCATTAGGTTTAGTCATTACTTTAAATCATTAAATTTAGCCGTTAAATTTAACCAATAGTTTAAGTCACTGAGTTTAACCATTAGGTTTACCCATTATTTTAAGTCAATGAATTTAGCCATTAGATTTTAGCTATTACTTTAAGTCATTGAGTTTAGCCATTAGGTTTAACCATTATTTTAAATCACTAAGTTTAGCCATTAGTTGTCACGTATGAAATAAAAAACATCATAAAAGTTGAATACCTTTGATGGTGTAATCCATTAATAAGGACTTGGATTATCATTGGGAAGGTTTAGGGTTCAATTCCTTATATTTATAGCCTATGTGCATGTTGAGAAGGCTAAGGTACGTAGGTTAGACTAAGGTAGTTAAGTTAGGCTATGCTAGGCTAAGCTAACACCTACCTACCTAGGTGATTTTTTTTAACTTACCTAAACCTATTTCCTAACTACCTACCTACCTACCTATCTACCTATTAATTTTAAAAATAATAATCCAAAAAATGATTTTAATTTAAGTATAAAACTGACCAAGTCAAATGATGCGTTATCCACCAACAGTCAAATAATCAATCAAATAATTAGTCAATTTGTTAGTCACTCCATTAGTCAAAATGACAAGGTCCAATTTGACTACCTAGTTGTGCTAGGCATGTACAAAATGACTTGTTGAAATTGATAAGGTGATTTGTTATTAGAAAATTTAGTCAAAGAAACCATGAATTATAATAATGAATGTAACAACTCAACAACCAATAATTCAAATGCAATAACACAACAATGTAACAATCATGGCTCTTTCCTACAAATGTAACAACACAACAATGAAATAATCATAACTCTTTCATGCAAAGGCAACAACACAACAATGGGTGAATGCACAGTACAATGATTTAATAACAACATAAAATACATTGCCTATAAATTCATAGTAAATTCTTTAAAATGATTCAAATGGACATTGTTGTTACTTTACAAAATATTAGTATTCTATATATTTGAATAATACATGTTCAATCACCTACAAACCTTCTCAAATCTATGTGAAAATTAGTAATTAATGTAGCTGATGTCATTTTTTGATTTGGAAGTTCTAAAAGATAAACCCATAAAGTCCAAAGGAATAATGCCCCATCTGAAACTTTCAAAAAATATGTTTTTGGGACAAAAAATTTGAAAAATAAACAAAAATTGCAACTCATATGGACTTATGAAAATATGGTCAAATTTTAACCATTCAAAAGTTCCTAATTATTAAATGGTTAAGGTTTTCAAAGAAAATATTTTTCATATGAGTTTATCATTTTGTATTACATTATATATTGAATCCCAATAACAAATTTAGAATGTGAATCAATATAAAATTTTCCATTTTGTGATGTTCCAATCAAATGACTAGTATTTTTTTACTTCAAAAGTCCATTACTATTAACAAATGAATGTTTTATCAATAAATAATTGCGAAGTTCTTTTCATAATGAAGTTGTTAATTTAGATCCAAGTCTCAATTAGTAGATCTAAAGATATATTAATCACCACAAGCATTTGAATAAAAAATACTCAGGGAAAAAACATTGTTTCATCACAAAAGTGAGCCACTATAATTTGCATCTACCCCAATGCATCAACTAGTACTTGAACTACAACAACATGAAATGCATAACTCTCCATTGTAAACCAATGTAGTAACACGAGATGTGTAGCTTTCTCTTGCAAACCAACATAACAATGTGAAATGTGTAGCTTTTTCTTGCAAACTAGCACATTGATGCCAAAAACCAATGCAACAATGCATCACCTAATAGCAAGATGAAATGGGTGGCTTTCTCCTATAAACTAACACAACAACACGAAATGCATATATCTTTCTTGCAAACAAACATAACAATGTTAATTGCATAGCTCTTTCCTACAAACTAGCACAACAATGCAAAAAAAAACTTATGTTCTTTCCACTCATCATCCCTAAGTTGTTGCTTGATAACAATAGAAAAAATTGATAAAAAAAAAAGTTTTGAACACTTGACAAAGGTAATAAACTTTGCATGCTTGATATTGATAAAAGTTTCGTGCTTTCTTTTCACTCTTAAACCTTAAAATTGCCCCTTGATAATGACAAAAAGCTTGATAACGACAAATAATTTGACAAAGCCCAAAAGCTTTGTGTTTAGTCTTTGCCCCTCAACCCTAAACCCTACACCATACAAGGAAATCACATCTAGTGTTCTATTTACGATAATTAGCAAATAAAGTTATTTACTACAAGGTCAACCTTATGGATATGATTATGATAATGTTACTTGCTTAAAAGACCTCTATTAGTTTTAAGTAGGGCTAGTTAGGAAAAAAGATACAAAGTTTGGATATGATTTTATGCATATTCAATTAATGTGCATCTAGATATTTAACCAAAAACACATATCCAACCAACATTAATTTGGACCTTCACCTCTGTAACCAAATGGCAAATCCTTAACCATTTGACCATCATTTTTCACGATGACAAATTGTGTAATCACATTAATATAAACACATTAATTTTCAAAATTTGAACATTAAGATGTTATAATATATTTGTTTAAGTTCATAATGAAGTTTATTTCATATGTAGGTAGGTAATAAGTAATGTTTGATTAGTAGGTAAGTAAAAGGTGCATGGTTTTTACTAGTTAATACCTACCTACTTACCTATATATTTACCTATATGTTAATTCCATTATTTATTTTCATAATTACATTTCATTTAATAATGGAAATTAATTTCAAATATTTATGTTAACATTTTCAATGTGATGTTTTTAATATAATACTATAATTACGTGTATTTTTGTTATGAAATTGATTCATTTCATGTGTGAAATGCAAAATTATAAATTAATTATAAAATTTCAAGTTTTGAATTCATAATCACATTTAATTTAAAATTAAGGACATCTTATACATTATGTCATATAAAACAAAAATAATAACACATTTTGGTCACAATACCACATAAGACAACTGGAGTAGGGTGCAAATGAGATAGGGTATAAACGGGCTAATAGGAGCCATTACCACCCCCTTAAGTGATTTTGTAATACTTTTGAAAAAAGATTTCAAAACAATCTTTAAATTTTTTAAAAAAAACTTTGTATTATTTTGTTAAGGTTTGTGTTAAAAATTTGTGAAGAATTTCCAAGTCCATTCACAAACCTTAACAAAATAATACAAGGAAATTCTTATAATTATCCAAATACATGACATGTTTTTTTTTGTTTATAAAATTTGAATAAATATGAATTTTTGAAAATATGTTGATTCCTTTTAAATTTAGTGTTTCCTTTTTTTTAAATGATAACAATTTCAAATCATAACCAAAAATTGATTTTTAAAATTTTAAAATTTTCCTATATAATAAGCTACAACTTTTTTTAACACGTCATGTACATTATAGCCCATTTATATGTGGTAAAAAAATTTTGAAATTCTAAAATTTTGGATCAAATTTGGAACTTTGAATTTTTATAGTTTTAGGTTTCCACATATTTTAGGGTATGAGTGCTTTTTGAATGTGGCTAATAGGTCTTTATCTTTTTAATTTTTTTCCCATCAATTTTGTTTTATTATATGAATCCTTTTGATGGTCCTTTACAAAATTGATTATTTCTAATGCAATAGGTGTTCACTTTCAAAAGTCCTAAATCAAAACTTAAACTTAAAATTTTATCAAATGGATTTTGGGTTTGAATTCCTTGACATTTATATGAATGAAAACAAAACAACTTAACATAATTGCCATGGTTTTAAATGGTAAAATATAAATATTTCTCCAATTTTGATTACTTTTTTTTGTCATCCAGTGTCCTTTTTGCTTCGTTTTATTGTGATTGCACCCAATAGCATGTTTTAGTCACAATAGTCCTACATGATGACACATCATTATCTTTGTCATATTATAGTGACCAAATTTAATCATAATGTTAGCATTGTGATTTCCATGTAAATTCTTCATGGTTCACATTTCACCCGTAATGTTCATTTTGACTAAAATAAAAATTAAACTTAGTAAAATCAAACATTAGTAATTTTTGAATTTAGTAGTGTTTGATTCAACTAAGTTCAATTTTTGAATAGTTATTAATTGCATGACTTATCCCTTTCATTTTTTGTTTATTTTATTAAAAAAATTCCATCATGCTTGAAACCTAACTAGAGCTTCATGTCCTTTAGAAGCATACTTTCTTCATAGTGTCATGTACACAAACCATTAATCCATCGTGCATATACACATTTTCACAATGGCTACAATGGTTTATTTTGTACATTATCATTAGATATAGATGGGAGAGACTTTACAACATGTTATCATATTATTGAAAGTTCTAACGATTATGTTAATTATTGAATTTGAGCTCCGCATTGCTATGCATTATGAATGATGATCGACTATTTTTTTAAAATTTTTTATTATGGTTTTCAATAATTCATCATTATTTATGTCAATGTCAAATTTAATTTAAATTAATATACAATTCATGGACATGAAAAAGACACATGTTAATTTTTTTTCATATCCATGTTGGTGGATAAGGAAAAAGAGTGAAGTAGTTATAAAATGGAGATAGTTATTAGGAAAGGTCTGAGATAGTTATTAAGAAAATTAATATTAAAAAAGTAGTTATTAAGAAAGAAATGAAATAGTTAGGCTTGAAAATGAAATAGTTATTTTTAAAATTGGTTTTGGAATGGTCCATGGATGACTATATAAAGGATTCCAAAACATTCCCCATTTATGAATCCCAATTACTCATCATTGGAATTTTCAACATTTACATTTTCATTCTTCCTATGATGGATGATAAAAGTTGTACTTTCATACACTATCATGCTTTCTTCATGTGGATTAAAATAACTTTCATCCTCCATTTACACTTTTGCATTGTTTCATTTGTTTAGAATATGTTGAAGCATTACAAGCATAGAAGCTTGAAAAGAAACTTGTATCCTAAGGTCTTCATAATATGCCCATAAATGATATGATATGATTGGCTTGTGTAAGATGTGTGGCTCCTTCACACTTCTTGGCCAAATTTGCTCTGAGAGCTCCCCATCATGTACCCAGAAGAAGTGTTGTGTTTTGGTGAGTCACGAATGTGTGACTAGTTTCATATATGTTGGAAATCCTTTGTTTAAAAAGGTGCAATACATTCCAAAATGATTACCAAAACATGGAATCTTTGCATTTCAATGAAATGAAGTGAGTTTTAGGTGATCATTTATGAACAATCCCACATTCATCAATGGGCATGAAATCGACATACATACTAAAACCAAATACTAAAGCCCAAAATGGTATGTGTTGACCACTTCCTATTAACATTAAAAACAATGCACAAGCCAATGTTAGGGGGCAAATCGAAACTTTAAATTCACAAATGACTATTAATATTACAAGTTTCATAAATTTTCAAAGGTGATCCCACTCATTATCCAATGTAATTAAAAGGGCAATTAATTGGATAGAGATGTGAAAAATGATATTTGAGAATTCATGTTTCGGTTACAAGTGTGGTGGACATTTTCCAATATTCATCTTCCCAAATGATGATGAAGGAAAGTTTTGATCTAGCCATAAATGATATTGAAGCCTAGTAAATAATTTTTCAAATGTGAGCAAGACCATCAATCCAAATATTGTTGATTATAAGAAGGAACCAACCCTTGATGTCACAATAAAAAATCAATGGACATGTGTTACCAAAAAAAATACAATGAGTATCTAGTAGCTATTAATTTAAAGGTGAAGTGTTGGTTGAAAGCACCATATTTGTGGCTTCTTTAAAGAAAAAAATCAAAAGTGTAATTCCATAAAGGAGAAGGGAAAAAAAAAAGTAAACATAGTGAATTGACTTCTTAGACGCTGGAAGCATCTTTATTTTCAAAATCAAATATTAAAGGAAGAAAGACATATATTTCTTACCTTCATTCTTGTGCCCAAAATTAATGGTGATTTTCATCCCATTTGTCAAATCTTCCACCTAATTCCCAGCTGGCACTTGCAAATGCAATCTATTTTTGCACCATGAACAATTTTGTCGCATGTTTAAGGAATGGACATAAATATTTTTCACCATTGCAAGTGATTGAATATTTTTTCTATATTTATTTGTTTGTGTCACTCATACAGGCTATCTATTCCAAGCCTAACTACCTAACCCCTTTCTCCTACCCACCTATATATACATGGACATGAAAAGGTACATGTGGTTTCAAAATGTTCATTCGTAATGAGTTTCTTTTACAATTTGTGATTGCAAGAATTTTGAGGATGACCAACTAGTGGCTTTAAAAACTTTCCCAATAATGATAACTATGATTTTAAAAATTCTTTTACCATTGTGTCTTTTTTTTAATATGCTTGCATGCTGTGAAGGAATACCCCCCCCCCCCCCCCCCCCCCCACCACGACCATCCCCCCATCCCCTTCGAC
>Ga0116227_10005068_pt1 | contig 28158 bp, 22 predicted proteins | sample S1TSphgellanicum_FD_89693 | JGI IMG/M metagenome (GOLD analysis project Ga0116227, IMG submission 89693) | Host-associated microbial communities from peat moss isolated from Minnesota, USA - S1T2_Fb - Sphagnum magellanicum MG | ecosystem: Host-associated > Plants > Peat moss > Unclassified...
TCCCCCCAAGATGAAAATGAAGGTGGTGAGGGTGGTTTAAACCACACCCCATATTCAGTAAAACCATTGGTGATAATAATCATGTGGGTGAAAATCACATTACAATGGTGAAAAAATTATTGTCACAAAAATTATTTTTTGAAACTACGTATTTTTGAACTTCTACCAAACTAATATTAAAAGGGTTTTTTGCAAATGATACTTGGAATAAGGTAGTTCGAAACCCAAAGAATAAGATTGTAAAAAAAATCCCATTTTGAAATTGATATTAAATGATTAAAAACTATATTAATGAAAAAATTGTAATCGTCATGATATACTGCAAAGGGCAAATATATTTGAAAAATCATTCAAAGGATTACCAAATTTGATGAAGATGAATAACTCAATCATCTCATATGAATTCATTGTCCCATTTTAATTTTATATGAAAAATTCCATTCATGTGATTTCACAAAAAACATCTAGATGAGGTTTTTCATTCAAACAAACATAAATGTGTGGATACATAAAAGTTTGTTGGAAAACACTATCATTTGAAAAGTAACAAGAATTGTGTTGGAGGATTTGTGTCAAAAATCCATTTTGTGTTTTTGAAAACATTAGATGAAATGAAAGAAAATTTGCCCCCAAAATAATACAAAATGTATGCAAAAGAAAGTACATTTGCTCGGTTGAAATGTACTATTGTAGTGTGCTTTCACCATGTTCCCTATCCTTGAATCATGTGCCTTTTTCATGGTGAACCCTAACTCTAATTTGGGTGTCCAATTTGGAACTTTTAGTAACCAAGGTTTGCTAAACCTATCACGACTTACATTAAACATAAAGGGAACTTGTAGTTTAACTTGCCTTTTAAACCACAATTTTCATAACATAAACCCAAATGGTTAGGGTATTTCCATCTACAAAAAACATTTCATAGGGTTAACAACATTTGGGCACACTATGAATATGACAAAAAATATTTATTGTTCATCAATTAGATATCACCACAATGCCAAACAATGGGACATCTTAGTGATCGAATCCATTAGATGTGGGTTTAAGGAACATGTTGGTGGTGCCCCCTTCCTTTTTTTTCTCATGTTTTTTTTTCTCCTTCTTTTCCAACCATTGTTATTGTTATTATTATAATGTGCACCCATTGACGATGACTACAACACTTGATGAAAATGGTCCTTCAATGAAAACTTGATCCACCATGATGATGATTACAACAATGGGTGTTTTAATTCAGACAATTAATGATAGTGGCGACAATTGGTTGTTATCATTGATGTTGCTTATTTTTGTTGTTAAATAGATGAATGTGAAAAAAAGAGGAAAAAAAGAGGGGGGCATGTGATAGAACTAAGGACCTTTTCCTTTTGGTTGTTTTCAAAAAGACAATTCAATGTTTCTAAAGGTGTTCTTCCAATAGCTCCAACAATTTTCTTCACGTTCTAAAATAACCAAGGCCCGTTGGGATTCAATTCCCCAAGGAGTGATACAATTATTAGTCACAAAACAAACACCTCTGCCACACAATGTTAACAAGCAAAACTTGTAATCATAATGATTACAAACACCAAAATTCCAATGTTAAACTAACTTAGTTGCAACACAAACAACTAGTTACATTTTGGTGATTTCAAATGGTCACTCACCTACAATGAAAACATGAATCCAAGCCCAACATTTTCACAACATAGAAATGCAAAAATTAACATTGTGCACAAAACACATAAAAACTTGCATATAACAATATAGAATGTGAGAATTTTAAATGCCCAAAAGTGATTTAAAATCACACAAATTGGGACTATATCTTGGGATATCCTAAATGTTGTTCACACTTGAACCGGTTCAAAATAAAAACCCAAACCCTAAACCAACCCAATTTGTACTTAATTAATTGGGACCTAACCAAGTAGTTAAACTAACACACATGACAATACCCTTTCACTCCAAAAACATTCACTAATTCATGTCACATATGGGAAAGGATCTTGATGCCCAGTTATTTGGGGTTTGGGTTCGATTGGGCATTTTGTTTGTTCCTTTTACCTTTTTGCATTGGGGCACCTCTAAGAGTTCAAACTTTAAATGGCAAAACCCAAATGTTTCATTCATTATTAACTAGGGGTTTGATGGGGAAAATAACATATAATAAGTCATAAGAGTTAAAATAACACAAAAATGGACAATATTCCACCAAATGTGCACCACTTAATGCCACATGGTGTAATATTATAAGTAGAACAAGTAGTCCAACTAATAAGCGATTGTCCTCAATCCACAAATAAAAGAGTGCAAGACAATGTTAAAGAATAGTGCCCCTTTAATCTTGAAAGGTTCAATGTTGCCTACACCCCCTAGTTCGGACTCATTGTTGTCCATAGTAGCCAATTGCATGTAGACATGTGTGCTTTGGAACAATAGTTTAACTTCATAAAACAAGGGAAAATGGTGGGGAGCTTTAGGAATGATGGCAATAGGTTGGGCTTATACCAACACAATTTGGGCCCACATCAGGATTGTGCCATCATGTTTGAAAATGGTGGGATATATTCCCCCACTATCCTTTGATGTTTGTTGTGAATTCCTACCATCCCCTAGTTTTGTTCGGTTTTCTTCACATTGTTTTGTCATTTTTTGACATGGACTTTTCATTCCTCGGCTTGATTTTGCCATCTTTCATCAACGTGTGTTTGGTATTTCTCACCATTCTTTGTTATTCCATGTTGTTCCTCATTGTCATTAGCATGCCCCCAAGCTTGGATGGGACATCCCCTTAACCAAATACCCCTTTTTTTGAACCTAAAAATTATCAAGGATGTCCTTGAGGTCTTAAAGACACTAGCAACAATACTTTTAATAGTGTTCCAAGTCAAATCATATCCTTCTTTTGGAATAAACTAAAACTAATGTTGGATAATGTGCTTGAACTTGGTCCCAAAATATGTTAAGGGCCATTTTAGACAAGGGTCCATGGACCAAAAGCTTAGGGATAAATTATAAGCAAATTGAACCTTGAATTGGACCTTTTTCACATTAAAAAAAACATTTTTCATAAGGTACAATGAGTGTGTATAAAGCTTGGGGTCTAATTTGACGGCCCAATATAAAAAATGTGAGACTGACATGTGAGAAGATTAAGTTAACATTTGGTCTTGTTTTTTTTTTTTTTCTCACCCTTCCATGGTTTTTAGAATTTTGGTGTTTCAACCTTTCACTTTCTACCCACCTTCCAATTCACCTCCATTTCATGCACTCAAAACTGAAAATGCACTCATTCTAGCAACCATCTTGTAAGGATTTACAAAACCAATCATGTCAACTCTAGAATTGGTCAAAAATGAAGGAGCTAGTATGCTCTTAGTAATGTTTTCAATCCATAACATGTCTTTTATTCTCACATAATTTGAACAACAAGGCTAAAAAAATAAATGGAAATGAACAAAAAAATTAAAAAATAAGCAACCTTGGACCTAGTTTACACTTTGATTCTCCAAGCCATGAACTCTCCTTTTAAGCTTTTTTTTGGGTCTAGACCAATTGGCTTTCCCTCCAAAATGATGCCATGTAAGCTAAATCACAATTTGATTTGTCTTGGTCTTGAACCTTCATCTAAAGGACTTGGGACCAATTTAAAGCTCTTGATCGATAGGAATGCTCAATTTCATTGGACCTTACTCTTTGTACCCTTGTCTAAAATGGCCCTAAAACTCATCATGATTACCTTATTCCAATTCTAGTTTCACATTTAAATCAAATTTGATATGAGTCTTATAATCGATTGCATATAAACTATAATTTTAATTCTGATTTTAGTTTTGAAATTTGTCTTTAGTTCCAAATACTACATACTAAAACTAAAATTGAATTGGGCAACCTCAATTAACTAGTTGATTTAGTCCCAACATCAATTAAGACTTAATACCTTGTAAAAAATGTCAAAATTCTATACTATAAAACAAATTATTGGATTAATCATGATTAAAATTTTAACATAAATTTAATTGCAAGCAAGTGATACTTTTTTTGCCAAGGACAATGACACATTACAAATGAAAAATAGTTGATGATGTCACTTCAACACTTACACACGTAGTTTTGACATAATTTTAACAAAATTATACAATGATGTGTTAAAATGGCTATTATTAAATTTGTGATTTAACCTACAAATCATGGAGTAGCATTAGATGAAAATAAATAAGTAAATAATGGTTCATGAAAGACATTAAATTAATTGATTTCGATAAATAAATAAATTGATGGAAATGTAGAGCATGAATTTTTTAAAAACTAAGTGAAATAGCACAATTATTTGGAAACTATCAATTAGAAAATTAGATTTTTTTAATTGACAACTATATTAACATGATTATGTCAATTCAAAAACTAAATCAGCTTCAGCCTCAGCCATTAATCATGAAAAAAGAAAAGAAATGAAATTTTAGTGATGAATAAGTTTTTCTTTATTCTAACCCTTTCAAAAGTGAGAAAAATGGTTCTGTTGTGACAGGATGAAATAAACTCCCCAAAATTGACTAGCATTTACATTTTTTTACAAACAACTATCACCAAACCATAACACAATATACCGTAGTATTCATTTCCTAAATTATGCATACAAATTTCTCATTTGTGAAATAACTGATTGCTTTTCAAATTGTAGTTCAAAACTAATGTTTCTCTGCACTTTGATTTGAACAAAATCAAATCCCATTGATAAAACACAACCAAAAAAGAAAAAGGAAGAAGTGATTTGATCTTCAAAAGGAAAAGAGCACTTTGTTCAATTGGAAAATGTCAAAGCATTTATATTAAGATAAATGTTTGTTTGTTTGGATGTGACCACATTGCAACCCTCCCAAACCATGGTGGCTCCCTTTGCTTTTGGTATCATCAAAAACTCCTTGACAAGACAATGTGCACATTTATCATTTTACAAATTTTCAACCAAGCTTGAGCAAAACTTATTAAAATTAGAGTGATTTTCATCTTTGTACTATATATTAAAATAGGTGTTTGTTTGGATGTGATTTTACGGTTGTAGAGGAGTGTTGAGTGGGTGTTAATTGCACTAAAACCCCCTTTTATCAGGATGGTTCTTATGGTTCATAGGCATGGTTCTCAAATAATTGTAAATCACCGACTCATGAAAAATATTATAATTGAGAAGGGCATTACAAATAATAATTTCCTTCCCATTGCGTGGTACAAAAACCCAAAATTCAACAATACCTCCGCATCTTCATCCTCACCAATAGGACCTGTCACTTCTTCATCCTCACTCGGAGAATCCCCCCTTCTTCATCCTATGCCAATGCTTATGCTGTGTAAAGCCCATGCACCAGGGCTTTACTGAAATTCAGGACACCCATGTCCTAGGACTTTACCCTGCACAAAAAATCAGTTTTGATGTATAAGTTGATACAATCTCAAGTTGTGAGAGACAGTAACATGCAAAGTTTGTTTTGAGATCTCCCAATCCAGTGAGCCCTGGGTTGTGTTCTTGATACCACTAGGAAGCCCCTTGGGTGAACAAGGGGTGCATGTGGTGGTTTCACAATGTTTAGACTTGTAATGCATGAGTTATTGAATCCTAATAATTTTCAACTAATTCACTCAAAATTAAATATTCAGGAAAATGGGGACTTGTAATGCACGAGTTTATTGAATCCTAGTAATTTTCAACTAATTCACTCAAAATCAAATATTTCAGGAAACAGGTGGTTTCACTCCTGGTACTGTTCTAAAACCCTCAATGAGTATGGGACCTTGAGTATGGGCACCAAGGTTGAGTTTCATAATTTTCACATCCATGCTGCAAGGGTTATTGAATTTTGAGTAATTTTTTTCATTGTAAATTCAATAAAAATTAATAATCAGATTTTTTTTGAGGAAATTGGAACATATAGTTTAAAAGCATATATACTTTGTAAGATTGAGCTCCAATATGTGCTCAAAGGCACGAGCCACACTTGGTATGATCAAACGCACAGGCTACACTTAGTACAATTGAAAAGTGCTTCGATTTAATGTTTGTAGAGCTGAATAAAAAGCAAGTAGATGCACCATCCCTGATCATCAGTCATTCAAGTAAAATGGAAGCTACAAAATACAAGGTCCCACAACTATTCTGGTGTCCAAGAAAGTGATAGCCCATACATGCTTTGGTTGGACATTATAGCTGGTATTGGGTTTTTGGGTTCTTTTTTTATCTCCAAATTGGCACTGCCCAACTCAAACAATTTTCATGAAACTTACAGTTGGCATTGCAAATGGGAGGTGTCACACCAAATGGGAGCCATTCCACATGACAAAATGTGAAATCCACCAGAACATGGACAAATTGGTAACTGCCATTCCACAGTAAGGAAGACACACAGGTTTAAGAAACAGTAGTGTGAGCATTTTGTACTGTAAAAAATAGAACAGATTAGAAAACTGCCTGATAAATATCAACCTGCATGACAAGAGCATTGATGTGTCTCTGTAGAACTATCCAGCTGACACATTCGTGTGTGCATGTCAGGCCAAGAAACCACCATGACATTTTACTGCTGCTGTCACAACAGCCTGCACTCCTAAGAAGCAAACTGAACTGCAATGAAAGTTTGTCACCTAACGATCCACTCAACAGGAAACTTCTCACTACCACGTCCAGGAATTGTGGACCACCGCAGTACCACCCAGAAGTCAAGAGTCTTGACTGCCTCATTCCAGTCTCTCCATATTGTTTCTTCCTCATATGCACTCCATCTTGCCTCTGAACTGAGTCTATGAACCAATGCCATTTGCATTTTTTTAATCTGAATTCTTACGTCTCGCACAACACCAACAAAGTCGCCTTCCTTTCCACGTAACAGAATCACATCCCCTTTCACTGGCCATGGTGGAATGCATTTTGGGTTGGTGCCTATGGCATGAGCTCCTGGTATTCTGGTCTGCTTACTAACACGTGTGGACATATTTGCTGGTGGAGGTAGAAGTGACTCTGGCCTGTTACCTGCTGCCGGACTTGGGTCCTCCATCTCATCAAGTACTACAGGTGACATGACCTGGATGGAGGTCCTTGGGGATTCCATCACTTCGGGTGATTCCATCACTCTTGGGGATTCCATTACTCTTGGGGATTCCATAACTTTTGGTGATTCAGGTGGGACACGAGAATTAACTGCAGGCCTGACAGCTTGGGCCTGAGTCACTGCCTTGGAATCAATTTCACTCATGCTAGCAGCAAAGGCTGTGAGGAGGCGGCGTGGGGGTTGAATGGCAGTCTGATTTGCATTCAAAGCCTCTGGTTCCACATGGCCCTGCAGCATGTGAACTACACGGCTCATTGGGGGCCGTAAGGCAGGATCATCTTGGATACAGAGTAGCGCAATGTGGATAGCAGACACTGCATCCTTCTTGTGGAAGTACTCAACCTCCTCCAAGTGCAAACGCTTGTCCAATAGCTCCATTGTACGACCTTCACTCATGAGCTTGTATGCCCATGCGGGGAAGTACCACTGTTCTTTGCCAAGTGAAAAATTTGTGTTCTCACGACCACTGATGAGCTCCAGCAACACCATACCAAAACTGTAAACATCAGTTTTTGCAGTGACTGCTGCATGAGGTAGTAGCCACTCAGGAGCAAGATACCCAGGGGTGCCCCGCATGCTTGTTACCACTCTGCTCTGTTCCCTATCCATCAACTTGGCCAGCCCAAAATCTGACAACTGCCATAACCCACCATCATCAAGCCATATTAGGAGACTTGCAATCTGGGGTCAAAAGTGAATTTCCAAAACCCAGTGTTGAGGTAGCTGGTTCACCCAACACAGTACACACATGAGATCAGAGAATCAACACGCATGATCACACAACAGTCCATAATGAAAATCTGAAACCCTACAAAAACCTGCAATGAAACTGGGTGGCCCCAACAACACATGCAGACTTGGAAAACTGGGAGTTGTTTGGCTGCAAACTCTGATTTAAGGGATGCGGACAAACCTTGGGACAGAACTGGTGATCAAGTAGGATGTTCCCAGGCTTGACATCCAAGTGAATGATGTGATCACTGCACTCTTCATGAAGATATGCAAGGGCTCTTGCAGTGCCAAGGGCGATGTTGAGGCGTTGTTCCCAATCAAGCATCTTCTCACCCTGCTTCTTTTTAAAGAGCCAGCTATCAAGACTTCCATTGGCCATGAACTCGTACACCAAAAGGCGGTGTGAGCCTTCAGAGCAGAAACCATGGAGACGCACAAGGTTAAGGTGACGAATGGCACCCATAGATGCTACCTCAGCCCTGAATTGCTTCTCCCCTTGCACAGAAGCCTTTTCAAGCATTTTCACAGCAACACGTGAGCCATTCGGCAACGAACCTTCATATACAGACCCAAATGCACCGTCTCCCAACTTCCGACCAAAATTCTTGGTGGCCTTTTGTAGCTTTGCATAAGAGAATCGTGGTGGCAAACTAGGAACTGATTCCAAAAAATCTGCTGCAGCTTCCTTTGTGCCATGTGCACATACCATAAGTGCTATCACCAATCCAGTCACACTAACAAATGCCCCCATCATGACGATCGCCCACCTCCTCTGCGCCCATTCGCCGCACCCATGCCTAAATAACCCTTCCATAAGGACAATGCACCCATCAAGAACTATCTCAGAAATTTCAAGTTCACATGACTCACAAGATAAAGTGGCCACAAAGGCCAAACATTGTCAATGTTTGCAACAACACTCATCAGAAGCAAGCGAGCAAAATCCTCCAAATCTAAAAAGAAGAAATTTGCTGCAAGAAGATGCCACATATACATACTCCAATATTATAAGTTGCCATAAAAAAATAGGGAAACAAACAAACAACAGAAAAAAGAAATGGTGTTGGCCTCACACAAAAAAACCAATGTGAGTCCTCTTGAAATTGGAAGAAGCCCGGCTGGAACCCTTTGCAACACCTCCAATAGTATGGCCCACCTGCAAGTGCATTCCCTGCCATGCCAGCCATATGACCACCTCATGCACAAAACTTTAAACCCTGTCCCTGAATCACATGGACCTGCTTGGGGTTCATAAAAATGCAGCAGGTAGTCTTCGGAAGAACCTTAAGGAGCATTCATGAACTGGAGTGGTGGGGGAGGGGATTGTCATGGGCATGCGAACGGTATCCCTAATCCTTTTCACGAGCAAGAGAGGAAGAAGATAGGCACAACAATGGCCTAAGGCACATACCAGTAAGGATCTTCGAGAGCTCGAGACCTGATCTCCTGGATCTTTTGAATAACTACTACTCCTGTTGACCGCATTGCTCTGTGAGCTTACGCATCCGAGTGCTTCGCAGCCCGGCCGCTCTGGTGATTTTCCTGGCAGCCTGAGAGTGATAGTACTCCGGCTGGATTCGAGCAACGGCACCGGCTGTCCTCGAATGTAGTATCCATTGAACTTGCTAGATCCGGGTGCTGCAGCAACGGGGAGAATGCTGCTGTTGCTGCGTCCACTACTCAAGCTTCTGCGACGACGTCCAACAAGAGCACCTTCGGTACCATGCCGCTGAAGAAACAAGAGCAGCAAGAAGAGCAGGAGCCAACGAAGCATTAAAACGGGGATTGTATACTCGACCCTCTGCATCCTGCTGCTGCTCCTCTCCTCCTGCCCACCAAAAGCTGTCTTCACCCTCTTTTCCCCTGCAACCTTCTTCATATCCGCCAAGAAGTAGTAAACTCTACTTCATGCATGAATCTCCTTCACACAGTTCTTCGTCTTCACCCGTTAGATCTTATGCAAATGCAGCAGAGTTCCTTCCAGAATTCATGGCTCCGGGCAGCTCCCGACGTCCCCCCAAGACAAGTTCATCTACTGCAACCTCCGAATCCTCCATCTGAACCCCTCCATGTTGCAGTCTGATCCCCGAGAGATTCCCAAATCGCTGAAAAGCAACAACCAGAAATCAAGACCTCACATGGAGACGACGACGACGACGACGACGACAAAATCGAGCAACCAGGAAAAAGAGCGACAGAAGAAGAGAGAGGAGCTTGGGGGATTCTGGCGCAGCAGGAAGAAGAGGGGGGAGAAGAGAGAAGGCGAGAGCGGCAGCCGAGGCAGCACAAACAGCAGTAGTGTGGCTGTGCGGCATGCGCCTGCATCCTATCTTTATCCTAACTTACTATCTTTCTGATATTCCTTAAGGTAATTCGGTATTTATCGGCCTTTCTTTTCTCTTAATGTATTTATACAAAATCCCCCAAATGTATGTATCCTCCACCACCGTACGTATTCAACGCATATTTATCCGCGACCGCGCCGAGCACACCGCCAGCACCCGTCATTAGTGCCGGTTCGGTAGGGGGTAGAACTGTTAGGGGGTAGCAAGCAGGTGCTACCCTTAGACTAGGGGTTAGTCGATATATAGGCCGTAGGACTGTACCAGTGGAACAGTGGGTCGTACATAGGACCGCATGCAAAAAACATTAAAAAAAATTGAATTTTCACTTTATTCGTGAAATTGACAAATACAGGGTTTTGGAGCAGTGATTTTATTTCTGACAAATTTTTCCTTTTTTCGAAAATGTTATTGGTAATTTTTTGTTCTATCATAAATTTCACTAATTTTTCTAGTTTCAATTCAATTTTCCAAGTGGAAAAATGACCGAATTTATGGAAAGAGTGTAGGATTGGGTTTTGCTTCAATGCCATAAGTACTCTGGTGCCAAATGCAAGTTGTCCAGGTTTCTTCTTCTCCAATGCTGGCTGTCACATTGCACCACTACTCACCGCAAGATGCTAAATCCCCCCCCTCCCCCCACATTTTGAATATCTCCCACATTTTGAATCCAAATCTTACCAAATAAATTCCATTAAATCCTGCTCATCAAGATTGTTCCAACGCCACTAAAGGCACATTCCAAAAAAATCCTCCAAAATTTTCAGCTACGATTTGATTTAATTTTTCAGTGAAGAAATCATTCAATATTCAAGAACTTTTGCACGGCAAGTCCAAACATCATGGAACCAAGCCCGTGCACCCCTCCTCATCGAGAGCTTTCCAAAGACACCAAGAACACGATCTGAAGTATCCTGGTTCAGTGGATCTCATAACTACAAAACAAAACAAACTACCTTCCTTCATAGATAGATAATTTGTGATGATTTCCTCCCCCCCCCCCCCAATCAATCGAGCTCTATCTGGCGCTTGTTTTTCTTGTCTTCTTGCACATGTTTAGGCCCTGCATGGTTCTGCATAAAACCACACTGCATGGTTCTACATGTTTTTTTGATTCTGAAAAAGGAAGTGATCTATTTTGTTTAAGGACTTCTTTGTTTTTTGCAGCAGCTGCAGATTTGAAATCTGAACCTCCGAGGCATAAAATATGTTGCACACCACTGGCATAGATTAAATGGCTGAAAGGAGAGGTTTCTTTTCTATTTCCATAACTTCCACAGTTAAAAAGTCAAACCCTGCAGCAGGATCACACAGTTCTCCGCAGGGCTGCACACTCAGGCCCAGAAAGGGCGCCGGACAGTGTTCTAGATGGGGGTTATTTTGCATCTTGGCTACTCACCTTGTGGATGTTCCAATACCCAGGAATAAACGAACAAGCCGATCTAGATCTATGGTCTATACTCTAAGGGTCAGAGAGAGGGATAAAGAAACAAGAACCTCCAAAGGTGATCAGTGTGTGGACCGGAAAAAGGACAATTGGATGAAAAAAGGTCAAAACATGCCGGTTTGGCTGACCAAGTGGTTTTGGCTGAGCATTTTTCCAGAGGATCCCCAAGGTGAGAAAAGGCACAAGAGAGCCTAGCACGGCTGTTGATTGCCTAAATAGTTTGATTGGTCCAAGTGGGTTGCTATTAGTATTTTCCCATCTGTTTGCAGTCCCAATTTTAGTTTTCTGGATGAAGTTGGGAAAAAAAGAAGTAATTAACTAATCTTGAATGTGAAATTTTTTTTTGCATGGTCACATATCAAGCATCTGTGGAGCTGCTCTTAGAGAATAAGAACCAAAGACCCTCTATCAATATTTAGGACATCCAGTGTGCACTCTTTAATTTCTCCCCCATCCCCAGTCACAAACTTGAAAAGATGAACTGTACAATGTGCGTGACTATTTAACTCTCACCCTTGGGGTTGATCATTGTAGTTGGCAAATGAGAAACAGTCATTTCCTACTATTGACATTTTAGGAGGGCCTGGTAACATCTGTACATTTTCAGGCCCCAAGCAGTCTCACAGTGTTTTTCTGCAAATTTTCATCCAAAAAGTATTGTACATGGGCATTTTAATGCTGCCATTGCCATGTTCTTAGCCATGTTCCCTTTGGGCCTAGCTCTATTCAGAGCACTCATTGGGGAGGACAAGATTGATCTGCTTGCCTGCCCTTTGATATACTAAGCCATTTTGTCAATTTGGGCTTTGTGTTATGGTGCATTACTGGTGATGATGAACTGATCAATTAATGAAAAAAAAGGAATACAATGTGTAAACTAAGTTTAATGAAAAAGAAAATTAATTTTCATGTGAAAGTTAAGTTCTATTTTGAATCACGATATCAAATGACATTGCATGTAGGTTGAACTGGATTCAAATTGAATTGAAAAAAAATGGGATGAAAATTTATGAAGAAGGTATTGAAAATTTATTTGTGAATATGATTTTGAAAAAAAAGAATCTTCAAAAAGACCAATTTTTTTGAAAAGACAGAATTTCATGCTTCTTTATTTGAGAATGGGCTAAAAAAATTTCAGTTTGAAACTATCCAAGGGACAACAATAACTTATGAAACAAATTCTAATTTAAAACTATCCAAGTGACAACAAAAACTTATGAAACAAATTCCAGTTTGAAACTATCCAAGTGACAATAATAACTTATGAAACCCTGAAGTTGTCATACTGAAACCAACTTTGATGAATCACCGTATAGCTTTGAGAATGTCTGAATATTTGAAATAAAGAAGCTCTTTCACATGTGAAATGTATGTATAAAAATTATATTTGTCAGTTTGCAATAGTAAATGTCCTTGCAGTCTATACGAGCTTGATTGTACAAGGTTAGTGCTTCTTTCTTCCTCTTTTTTGGCTGCATAGTGTTACACTTGAAACAAGCACATCATCATCAAATGGCAAAGATCATAAAAGTTGTAGATAACCCAAAAAAAAAAGTTTTCATACAAATTTGTTGATTAAAGTTTGTGTGTAATAATAACATGTTTGTCGTCTTGTATTAAAATTAAGTTGGTGTGAAATCAAATCTATAGGTACAATTAACATGCAGATTTTGTGTTATCATAATGTAATTATTGTGACTTTTTTTTTCATTGTTGGTATGCAATTGAAGTGTAAAATTTGTATAATATATGTGTGCAAAGTTTTTGTGGTGTTTTCACATGATTTTGGTACAATGATTGTACAAAAATCATGTTGATATAATATGAACCTATGAACAATAGATTTCATGTGAATATAAAATGAATCTATGAAGCCTAATAATTTATGATAAAATTTAAATCAACACCAGCTAAAAGAATAATCATTCCGTGAAATACCCAAAAGGATGAACTCATAGTTCACAATAACACATGATGAAGATTATTTTCTTTGAAAATGTGAGACCTGATGAAAGCCACATAGATCCATATAAATGTTTGATGAGATTCCCAACAAGATATGTTAAATATCCTTGAAGAGTTGTATTGAATGCATTTTTGAGTTTGTCTTTTTGCACCTTGAGCAGTTTTGCTTGTTTTACATATTTTGCTAACCCACACCAATTTTGAACCCAGCACCTCTAAAAAGAATGAGAGTATCAACCATCTAAATGTGATTGTTGATATTCAATATTGAAAACTATGTTGATGGTTGATACTAGGACTTTGTATATGTTGATGGAGGGCTAAGCGCTGCCAACCACTTTTTGCATGAAACAAAGGTTGTTGTGGGTCTTTAATGCTCCTGTTCCGAAAAGGATGAACTCGTAGTTCAAAATAACACCTATAAAGCACTCCTAAAAAATGTGGGACCCAATGAAGACTACATGGATCCACATAAAATATCCAATAAAATTCCTAAAAGGATGAACTCATAAGGTCTGACAAAATTCTCAAAAGGAACTTATAGTTCACAATAGCACTTAATGAGCACTCCTTAAAAAATGCGGGACAGAACAAAAGTTACATAGATCTATGAAGTTCCCAAAAGGAACCTTTAAACCCTCAACCTCAAACTCATAATTCACAATAACAACTGATGAATGAACAGTCCTCAAGAATGTGGGACCAAACCAAAGACAACATAGATCTGATAGTCCCTGGTTTGTAAGCAGAGCCAACAAACAGTGAGAAATTATACGAAATATCGTCACTGAGTGATGTCAGCCTTCTGAGAAAATATACATCACTGAGTGATGGCCAGCACTTCTGAGAAAATATGCACAATATCATCACTGAGTGATGGCAGCCTTTTGAAAATACTTTCTGAGTGCTTTATACTGTTTCTATTGTGCAATTTACATCACACGCAGCCCATGTGCTCTGTGAAACAGTTTATGCTATATAAGCCTTAGACTTGCTGCCTATGAATCAGAACATACCAGCAAATCTGCAGGAAGCAAGTAGCAAGGCGCCTTAGAATAATTCTCTAACAGGAACTAATGAAATTCTTGGAATTTACAAGAGTTCCTGGGTGGCACATACATGCTACTACATCCCTTTTATTAGACTTTAGAAATCAGCTCCCACCTGAATTTCAAAAGGCTTTTTCAAAGTTAGGTACATCAATTACTTATGTAAAGCAGGTGTTGTTTTGAAGTACGCAGCTGTAGGCACTGTTGCTTGCTGCCAACACACTGGTGCGGTGGAGACTTGGAAGAATGTTCATGGCATTACTTTGGGGTTGGTTTCCTGGGTTTCCAGAGGAAATGATTGTTTCTTGCGGAAGTCAAAGTTAACATTTAGCATTTGAAGACATCCTGGGCTGGGTTAGAGTCCTAGGTTTTCTTCTTCTTCTTCTTCTTGGTCACAAGCTATAATGAGGTGATCATGTTTGTGTCATTATACTCAAGGAGATAAACCCATTTATTTATTAGCAAGAGTCCCAGTCTTTTTTCTTTTTAGGAAATTTTGTTTGTAGTCAAAGTGGGCCTTCATCCGTAGAAAGATTTAGCCAACAAATCTGATTATAACCCAGAATTAAAGTACAAATCTTTAATCATTCTTTTATATTTTTGGTCATATGATGAAAACTGCCATCCCTAGAAAGGTTTAGCCAAATCTGGCTATGAAACCAGAAATAAGGTACAAATCTTTAATCTGTCCTTCTATACTTTTGACCACATGACGAAAACCATCATCCCTAGAAAGATTTAGCCAAATCTGGCTATAAACCAGGAACAAAGTACAAATCTTTAATCATCCTTTTATATTTTTTGTCACGTGATGAAAACCAAATATAGGATTATGCACTGAAAACCAGTTATAGAAATACAGCAAAAAAAATTTTGAAAAATTTCTCACTTGTGACAATTGAAAGCCTTCAAAATCACTTCATTTTTTAATTTTAATTTTGAATTTATCTTTTTGACAAATTCTTTCCAGTTTAAAAGAAAGGCTGATTTCATTTGCAAGGCTTCTCTCGGTGCACATGGCTTCTCCTAAAACCTCCCTCTTAACAGCCCACAGCAAGGGTCCGAACCAATATAAACCCTTCTACAACCTTGTAGAACAACCACCCTTCTATGTACCATCTTAAACCCTCAACCAGTTGGTAACTAGGGTTTTCTTTTTCCAATTTTGTGACATAGCCACACTGGTGGTCATCCACAAGAGGAATCAGCCAAATTTGGCTACCAAAATTAAAGAATCCTGCTGTATTTTAGTGACCTGCTGGAACCTATTGTCCAAATATGGCGATTTCAAAAAATAAAACCTACAAATCTGTAGGCTTTGGCACCTTTTTTTATTCCACAAAAATCCTTTACATGAGTTGAACTGGATTTTGTTTTGTCACTACCTTGTTGCTAAAATTTGCCGGAAAGAATCCTGATGGTAATGATATAGAAATTTTCATGCCAAATACATAGTTTATTATATATCAGCCTGGTAATGATATAAAAATCTTCAAGAATATTATATCAGAGTGGTATAAATATTAGACATATTTTCAAGGAAAAAAAAAGGATTCCTTCTAAACATTATAGCTTGCAAATGTCCCATCATAACACTAAATCAGGGAACCTGAGTCAAGATTTAAACATTTACAAGGTTAAATGTAGGGTAAATGTGGCCCATAAGAGGCTGCACTCCAAAAGTAAAATGGCATATAGCACCATCTCCCCAATCAGGTTTCAAGGGTATATAAAATAAGAGTGTAAAAATAGGGTAAAGTTGATTTTTTTATAAAAAAATGAAGGGTGAGTAACTAAAAAGGTAGCAGAAAACTTGTACATTAGACCTAACCAAGTAAGGTATATACTTGCCTTGGTCTTTTATACCTGTGGGTACATTCAGGTGAAGGACTTTCCTGTTGTAGACAGGCTAGTAGACACCATCATCTTCTAATCTGCTTTGTTGGGACGTGTGATACCATCCATTGAGACTAGTGAAGTGATGATGCTCCTGCATGATTATTGCTAGCTTCCAAACAACATTTAAAAGGCAGTCGAAAAGGGATCACACATCATTCAACATTTAAAAAGCCTCTCTTCTGCTACGAGGTAACAACTAAAAACCCTACCCAAAGTGCCTACAGCTGCCTACGTTCTAGTGTGGGCTTGAGGTGTAGGTAGAGGAGCTATCGTGTTGGTTTCAAGGTTTGTAAATGGAATGTCTTTATCTCCTCTATCAATTAATCAACACCTGCGGAAAAAGTTTACCAGGCTTGTTGTTTTGTGACTATGAACCCAAACCAGATATGCAAAAGGAAATCGGCTAAAGGAAAGGTCAGTGACTGTTAGCAATTAAAAGAAGAGAGATATGCATATCCATGCTTGTATAAAACTACTGACTATGCAACCTAATAGATATAGATATATGTTCATTTCCCATTAAGTGAAGGGTAAGGATTGAGAAGGGGAGTGTTCTGGGAATGAGGACCTTGTGGGAGCCGAGCACACAGTACCCAAATGCCCATAACAGCCCAGCTTGAGGTCCTTAGTCCTTACCTTACCCAGTGTAAACAACTAGTAGAAATTTTCTAATTTAAACAGCTGTGATCCCTTATTGTTTAGGTAGGAACTAGGAACCTTACACATAAGTTGCCATCCTCTGCTGAGGCAGAAATCATACTTACTCAACAATACACGACCCTTCCCATACAAAAGACAAAAATGGACTGGTTCTTTACATGTAAAGCTAATGACTCAGGGTGAGAGCATTCCTGATCTAAGGGGCTTAAGCACAGCATAGCCAAACCTAGACCTGCATTTTGAGAATTGCTTTGTGGTAGGCATTAACCTGATGTAAAGACTCATCAAGATTTTATCAGTGTATTTAGACATCATGATCTAGAGCAGATTTTGACGTCTGAGAAATGTCAAGGCCTTCCACTTTCAAGAAGGGCTCTTTCACCATAGGGAAGTATCTTTAGTTTTTGGGAGGGAGTATCTCTCTCACACAAAGACACATGTCACTAATACAATTTGATCATTTAACAACTTTTTTTTTCATGGATTTGTAGCAATTTTCTCATGGTTTGGAGGGTGTAAGCCAATGTCTTTGTGTTGGAAATCCATTTTAATCTATGAAAATATGTTGAAATATAATTTAAAAGTGTATTGTGTAATTATCCATTATTAAATGGCCTATATTAATGAATTTGTGATAAGATTTAAACAAATTGTGTCATCCAATTCAATTTCAGTGGTCATTTATATATATACATTGAAGATTTGTGGAAATCTCAATTTATAAAAACATTGTGTCTCCCAGTGCAATGTCATTAATTATTTATTACATTATATGAAGTGTATTTTCCAAAAAGAACCAATCAAAAACCTTGTTTTGTGAACTTTGTTTGATGCCCCTTTCAATTGCCCTACATATAAATATTAATTTTAACACCCAAACAGGAACATAACGAGATTTGTTTCAGGACTACCAATAGTACCTTTTTTAGGTTCTTTAGTATGTCAAGTGTTTACTTCACAATCACACAGCTCTTCAGTTGGCATATTTAAAGTAATGCATGTTTAGAGTAATGTGACAATGACCTACATCGTTAGTTTCTTTCACCTATTAATCTTGATTGCTACTATAGCTTTTGTGCAAATGAAGGACACATCCATTGACCTTAAAAGGTTGGGAAGGTTTGATCAACTCATTAGTATGAAAGTTATGGCAAATGTGCATAAAATGTGACATTGGGTGCATTGAAAAAATTTCAAGCATTGCAACCAAGTATGAGTAAGTACAATAGCAAACTTTTTTTTTATTGGGTTTTTTTGGCAAGCCTTTGAGAATTGGCACACATTCACAAAAGCCCATTGTTTGTTGAAACTCTCCTACCTTTTCAAATGGTTCTAACCAAACTTCATAAACTCCTTGTGGTGGTGGACTAATCATTAAGCAAATGCTTGAGCAACAAAATAACAAGTTGTAACAATTTAATTTGGAGAAACTTATCATAATCAACATTAACCTCCTTAATATATAACTATATGATAATAAAAATAAACATGCACACAATATTGACATTACATCACATAATAATAATAAAAGTTATACTTTTGGAAAACTTATTTTGATAAATCTAATGGAGAAACATGTGAAACAAATTGTTGTCATACAACCAACCTCCAAAAGGATACTCACAACTATTGTGATATAATATTAAAAATCCCCTCATACATAGAATCCATTTTATGCCAATTAGAATACAATTTTTTTAAAAAACACACCACATGTTCCCAAGTGGCAATCATAAAAACAAATAAGAAATCAAGTCCCCTTGATAAACCTCTAAAGGAAGTTTCTTTTTGTGACCTTTTGACTTGAAAGGAAAATGTATTAACATATAGAAAATAATCTTAGTTTGTATTAAGTCAAAAAACAAAACGTTGACACAATCAATATATCCCAATGAAATTAGAGAACGAAACTATTCCCTTGTCAAAATGGAGCAAAACGACTTAAAAGGGAATTAGAAATGACACACAATATGTTTTAGAAATGGAAGTTCCATTTGATGTAAAAGAATGAAAATCACAACTTCTTCCATATATAAAACAACAAAATCTAAAAACTACCACTAGTGACATAATTGTAACCTTCACAATCTATGTGTGATTATGATCCAAACATCACTTCAACATATAACAAAACTTGCAAATCACATGAATAATTGCATGAAACTATTTTAATGGATTGAAAAAATGCTCCTTTGATAGCAAAAATATCATCCAATCCGCATTGAAAAAAGAGGAAAAAATTAATGTTACTTGCATATGAAGATTTGAGGCATTTCTTAAGTTATCTACATGGAATTTTCTCAAAAAGTTATAACATACGGATATGCACAATAAAAAAATTATGAATATAGTTGTCATGACCTTAATCTTGGGCTCACGACTAAAGTAAGGGCTTGCAAAGGTGTGGGTCGAAATGGAAACCCAAGAATCACATTTCACACTCTCGAGAGTGTAGAAGATTGTGAAGGAATGAACCTGCACACTCTCAAGTGGGCTCCCACTTTGGGAATTAGAGTTCCGATGGACTTCCAAATTTTCAGAGATGTATTTTAAGGGTCAAAATTCATTAAATTAAAAAATTCCTAATACCATTAAAAAGCTCTTGAAATTTAAATGTCTAAAATGGGCTCGCATGACTCATTTGAGTACTTAAAACACAAGTTATGGCCAAAAGAAAGGTCGAGAATCAAAGTGCCAATTTGATTCTCGATGACTAAAAGTCAGGAATTGCCCTCAAATACATGCGTGTAGGTGGCGTGCCACATATCGTTGGAAAGCTTTTGACAAGGGTTACAATTTTTCCTTAAACCTCACCTCAATCAAAAGTCTTCACAAGAAATTATGGCCCACCAAAGTGCCAAAAATCTCAATTTTTGGGAATTTCAAGATTCTCAACTTGAGAGTCCCGGGACAAAATGACATTTGGATGTAGCCCTTATGGCTAATCACAAAAAATACTATAAGGGGGAAGGTGGTGGCTTCCCCAAGTCTGGGCCATGGTGAGTCTTGTGAGTCCATGTACGCTCGTGGTTTGTCTGAGTATCAAAAATGTTCCAACCATGCACTAATCAACTTGTTGTTTGGGATGTGCAAGTCTAAATGAATAATTGACCTACTTGTCATTCTTCCTAGTCCCCATCTCGAAGCTCTAGCATGCCCCTTTACCCCGAAATGCTACGAATTAGGGAATGTACCCTAATTCCTTATTCTTCCGTTATTTTCAATTTTAGACTCGCATTTGAGTTTTTCAAGGAGTGTGGGGGTGTGTCAATAGTTGACCGGACGAATATGTATTTTATTTTTATTTTTCATTTTGACATATATCCATTTTCCAATTTTCAAACTTGCACTAATCATAGGATATGTATAAAGGTTAAGAATACGTCCCAACTTTTGGAATTAATTTTCCAATCATAGACCTACCCCACTAAAGAATTAGAAAACATTTAAAAAACCAATAACTTGCAAAGGAGTTGAACCTTGGTTCTTTTAAAAATTGTGCCCAATGCAACATAAGTTTCTTGCCCCAACCACACCCCACATACATCCCATTTAACCCATAAACACACCCAACACAACATAAGCCATCCCTATTGTTGATGAGCTCCACAAGTAATTTCTACATGAATAAAAAGACTAAATTGTTAGTTCAAATGAAGTGCAAAGTGTAAACTATCATTCAAGTTTCACATCCCAAAAACAACAACAATTTTTTAGTTCACCTTGCCTATGTTAAATTAATCCTTATTTAGCTCCAATTGTTCAAAATAATTTTATTATTCAATCACATCATAATTGTTTTCAACCAATCCATATTTAATTATTAAATTTTTTGTCAAATCCATATGTTGTGAAATCAATTTAGATGAGGATTGTCAGTCCAGTTCTTCACCACGGTGATGATTCAGTCTAAATTATCCACTTGTAACCTACAATGTCTCAAAGCTATCAACACTCCAACAATATTGAACATATGTTTAGTTTCAATTTGTGATCCTAAAATTCTCAATATTTGTTTAACAAGGAAGCTAACATTTGGGAATCGGGTTTCATGAATTTGCCACTAGGCTAAGGGATCAACACATGTAGTAAGGAATATAGATAACCTCTTGAACAAGGACAATTCCCCAACAACAAGTGCACATGATGACTCTTCCATAGATGCACCCACACTAAATATATTATTGTCTTTTTCAGTAAAGTCACCAAATCTAGCGATAGATCCAACAATTTTTATTGCACATGTTTGGATAGTAGGGTTTAGTATGTCAAACATAGTCATTAGAAAAGGGATTACTGAATTAACATCATATTTTACAACAAGACCAATACAAGCCCCATGTCCCACATAGTTTTCCACAACCCTCAAAGACTTGAACCTAGGATCAAGCATAAGGGCAAACATATTGTGCACCTAATGTGAATCATAAGCTTGTAAGATTGTAGAAAGGTTTGATGACCTTAACAACTTCTACCCGCATGTTGTTTTGAATGATGATAATCTTAACATCAAATGCATCCAAAACATGAAAAACATCAATAACATGTTTAACCTCAACCTCCAAAGTTAGTGTCAAATTGATACATGTATTAAAAACATTAGATAGTAGTTAGTGCCCTCATGATTGGTTCATCACACAAGTAATGACAACACAATTTAAAATAAATGTGATTGTTTCTGTAATTGTGCATACTTCAGCCTTATGAACCTTTTGTTACAAAGCAATTTTTTTGCTACCCATAACACAAAAGAATAGCCTCTTTGAATTCCAGTACCTTTTTAAACATGATTACCTTATTAGCAAATATTATCTTCATTAGGGTTTTAAATTTCGCAACCCCTTCTCAACATATGCCTTTTCCCATTCCTTCCTTCCTTTAACTAACTTCTTTGTCCATGTGATTGTCTTTTGTAAGTTCCTTTGGGCAGCCTTCACATTGACTTGTTTCATATTTGTAGTCAACTTTTCATCATTATTAACATATTGGCAGGCTTTAAACATAATGTGACCCAAACATGTACCTTCATAAACCTACTGAAATTTCAAAGGATGACAATCAACAACAAAACACAGTGTTGTTGCCATAGACATCAAATTGATGCCTTCATCTTTCACAAAGGTAATCATATGATGCATTAGATCATACTTTTCAAGTAATGAACATAGCTGACTAGCCATGGAAAGCCTAGTGGTTTCATGAACTTCAAATAAACCAATGGTAACATGTTGGGGCATCCAAGATTCATTCACGGCCCAGACCACTTCTTCCCAGATTGTTGACTATGACTTACAACAACAATAAGTTCTTTAGTAATGGCTAACTTTCTACAAGCAACCAATTTTGGAAGCGTAAATTCAACATGGGTCTTCATGGGAGTGATTCGATTAATCTTACCATATTTAATAAGGCATTTTCAAATAAGCATTGGCATAAATCAAGAGCACCAGCTTGCTCTATTCTACAAATAATGCATTATAATATTTGCAGCTTCTCAAGGTCCATAAGCAAATTGTCATTTACAACAAAAAAACCCCAACACAATGAGGTTCAACTGTGTGGTTTCCAAGCTATAGCTTATGCTTATATAGATGCTAGTTGTTGCATCTAAACCTTAGCAAAATTCAAAGTAATAGTAACAAAATTTGAAATAACAACAATAACAACAAAATTCGAGGTAACAACAAGAGATTTAGCACCAATAAAACCATGCATATGCAAACTTTGAACATCTGAAGTTGGTGGTGTTCCATCAATACCACCAATGGATTCAACCAGTTACACATCATCTTCATCCATCTTTCACTGCTGTAAAACCAACAAAATGCAAAAAGACAAAAAAAGTTCAAGGCAAGGCATGAAGGCTCACAATTCAATTGGAAGCGGTTCATGGACACATGTACAAAACAAAGTTGAATATGTAAAACAAAAAAATTGAAAAAACATGAAGTTTAAAAGACTTACTTTATCAATGATTTGTGTTGCTACAAACCAAATTACTAAAATCTCCACAAAAACTACAAACGCTCCAGTTGGAAGATAGTTTCAATGAATGCATCAACCATCAATAGTAGAGTCTAGATGAATTAGGTGACAAGAAGTAAGTGATAATAAAGCCAAAGAAAATAGTGCTTTGACTTTAAACTTCAAACCTCACAAAAAAAACACTTAGATGTTTAAAGTTCATACCTTTAATTTCGTCAAACCTCTAATCTAACACAATGACCTCAAATCTAATAAAATGACTAGAAACTTAAACCTCAGACTTGACACAGTGACTTCAAACCTAGTAGAGTGACCAAAGATTCAAACCTCAAACCTAACACAATGACCTAATACTTGAAACCTTTGAACTTCAACCTCACACCTTCGACTTGAGACCTCCGACCTCATAGAGAATAACAAAAGACAATGCAAGTGAAGCAAAGGACACTACTGCTCAAAGGGTGTCTGAAATAACTCAAGCTACCAAAAAAAAAGTTAGTCAAGTCAAGGATCGTGTTGCTTCAACCTTGGGAACATCAGATGAGAAACCATATAAGGCCAATGAAGCTAGAAAAGATGAAGGTCAATATGATGCTACTCAAGAGGAATATGATTCTGGTGTTGGTTCAATTTTGGAACAACTGAAGCAAAAGGCTGCTGAATTTTTTGGAACTGTGTAGCAAAAGATTGGTGAGATTGTTGAAAATGTTCAAAAGAAAGTTGGAGAAACAAAAGAGAGTGTTGGTTCAACCGTAGATGAAACAAATTAGAAGGCTTTTGAGATTGTAAGAGCTACCAAGGAGAAGGTAGGATCTACTATCGAGATAATGAAGCATAAGACATTGAAAACAAAAGGATCTGCAAAAGAAAAGGCCTTTGAAATTGTAGAAGTTGCAAAGGAAATTTTTGGGTCTACATTACAAACACCAAGGATAAAACATATGAGACAATAAATATGTCAAAGAAAAAGTTTTTGAAATTGCACCAATTCCCAAGGAACCTTTAACCTCACATGTGCACCATGTCAAAATACAAAACATATATAAATCCAGATGTCTATTTAGTCTTTAGCTTCTTTTATACATCTAAATAATAAACATTGATGAAATCCCACATAGGAAGAGCAGAAATGATTAGAGATGCAAAATGTACAAGATTTTTAGTACCCAATAGACATTTGCAACCAATAATTATAATCGTGAAATAATCAAAAGTTGAAGAAATTCACATCAATGGAAACTAAGTCATCATTTTCGAGCAAGAAAAATGAAAGCTTGATAAGCCAACTTTCCCTCAGATGGGAAAAAGTAAGGTCTTGATGGGTGGTGAACTTTTCTACTTCAGTCAAGATTGAATAGTGAAGACTAATACCCTTGCAACTTCTTTGATTAGATGTATTGTTTGCTCCTTGTATCGTGTGATATCAACATCATCCTTGCTTTAATGTGTAGAAAACATCACAATTAGAATTTGAGTGAAACCCCAAAACACAAAAAACTATTAAAACACACTAAGACAAGGTTGCAATTGTAGGTTGTGTACAAAGAAATGTGGAAAATCCTTTTCTAGTGATCGGTGTGGAATGATTTGTCAACGAATTTCTTCATCTTTCTAAAATCGTATATTATAGGTGAAATGCAAACTGTAATAATTTAGCCTAACATTTAACAAATATTTAATTTGGCACCTACACAAATGTTATGGGTTGGTAGTTTTCTAGGAAGGTGGGGGAAGAGGTTTTGTCTCCTGTGTGGAAAGAAAGGGGGTGGAATCATGAAGGAAACTTTTCAAAGTTCTGAAAAACCATTGGAAAAACATTGTAAAAAAAAACTTGCCTTGACAACTTTTAAGAATGGTTTTAATCAACCCCATGAGAGAACCTGCTCAAGCCATCCACCCCAAATCCATCCAAAAAGGTTAAATGACGAAATGAAGACTCTACAACATGGACGTTTAATGCAACAAAACCCAAGTTTACACCTTGTGAGAAAACTAAGAACTCAAAGAAAATTCAATGCTCACAATTCTCATCAAAAGCATGCAATGACATAAATATGCAAGGGAAAAAAAGAAAACACAATTGAAATAACTAAGCTTTCCAATTTGCTCAAGACTCGAAATTCCCCTTGAGCCATCAAAAGTGGGCAAATAACACACAAGATGATAAAACCTCAAGACACCCATTTGTGGTGCTTATGGTGCTTCAGTACAAATTGCTCATGCAAACTTTGAAGTTCAACAATCCAAACACCAAAACAAAAAGCAAATGAGCTATGTTGTGTTAGATATGCATATGCATATATGGGCATATCTAACCATGAGTGTTCGAATGTGTATATTGGTACAGGCAAATCCCGCCCGGATATGGATGAACATCGGTTATTGCATAACTGTTTTATGCCAAATATGTATAAAGATGAATATTTGAAAAAATCAAATTCTAGATATGACTACATGCATATCCGGGTACTATCTGGGTTTGTATCCACAATTTTTGATATATTCGGGCAACACTGGAAAAAACTACATACTAACAAAGAATATTTTTGCCACAATTATGACCATTGTGTTTAATGAACACCATAAACAGAAACTTAGATGTAAACCTACATATTGAAAACCAAGATATGATTCGGAGTTTAATAAATATTCATTACTAGGAAATGCATCCTAGTTCAATCTGGGTTTCACTAGATTTTTGAGTGAATTTGGACATTTTCACCTAATGAAATTGTTTAACCCCCTAGTGAACGGGGACCAGTTGCTATGGACAATGATTTGTTTCATTAGTACCTAGTGAAACAAGGTTACTCTCAAATGAAATACAAATTTACCAAACCATTCACTTGTTAGTTAATTAACTAACCAGTATGGAAATTAATTAAATTTTAATTATTTAATATAGAATATTATTGATAATTTCATGTTTTTTAAAGCCTATTATTTATTAACACATGTCATTACCTACGCTAAATTAAAAACTTAAACCTAGGTACGTAGGCCATGTAATCAACTTAGGCACCTAGCTTAGGAATTCAATAGGAGAATATTCAGTCAACATACCATTTGTTAACCACACACAACACCACTCATGAGGTTTGATCTCTTGACCTTTGGAATGGGGGCAAACATCCTTATCATCAAGCCACCCCACTTGTTGTGATTATATGTTACATTACATTTTATTTATCAAATACTTCATTTTAAACATTATAAAAACATAAACTTTAAAAATTCATATCTTATTGAGATTTTGTTCAAATGAAATGATTCGAGTTTACTTTTTTTATAAATTCAATAATGTACATAATTACATTTATTTCCTTTTGAAAGTTTAAAATCATTTGAACAAACAAAAAGTTGAATATCATTATTCAATAACATTTCAATGACCATTCTTTTGAAATTTTTTTTTTAATAAATGGATTTTTTTGTTAATATAATAATACTACCTATGTTAAAATACTTTTAATTATTATATGACTATTTTACATTAATTGAAATTATTTCACCTTACATTATTTACGGCTATTTATGGTTATTTTCAATTATTTTTGGTTATTCTAAGTTATTTTTGGCTATTTTAACTTATTTCACCTTAGGTTATTTTCAACTATTGTAAGTTTTTTGGGCTATTTTATGTTATTTTTTGCTATTGTAGATTATTTCAATTTAGATTACTTACAGTTATTATAAATTACTTTTGGCTATTTTAACTTATTTCACCTTAGGCTATTTTCAGTTATTGTAAGTTCTTTTGGCTATTCTATGTTTTTTTGGTTATTATAGATTATTTCAATTTATACTAATTGTAGTTATTATAAATTATTTTTGGCTATTTTAATTTATTTCACTTTAGGCTATTTTCAACCATTGTAAGTTTTTTTTGTCTATTCTATGTTATTTTTGGCTATTGTAAATTATTTCAATTTAGACTACTTGTAGCTATTATAAGTTACTTTTGGCTATTAAAAGTTATTTCACCTTAAGTTATTTTTGTTTATTATAAATTATTTCACCTTAGATTATTTTTGGCAATCCTAAGCAATACAATATATTGCTATTGGTTGTTCTTTTATTAGTGCTATTGGTGGTTATTCTATTGGTGGTTATTCTATTAATCGCTATTTGTGGTTATTATATTAATGGATATTGGTGGCTATTATATTAATGGCTATTGAGGGGTATTTTATTAATGGCTATTGGTGGCTATTCTATTAATGGCTATTGGTGGTTATTTTATTAATGGCTATTGGTGGTTATTTTATTAATGGCTATTCATGATTAATCTATTAATGGCTATTAGTGGTTATTCTATTAATGGTTATTCATGATTAATATATTAATGACTATTGTGGTTATTTTATTAATGGCTATTGGTGGCTATTTTATTAATGGCTATTGGTGGTTATTATATTAATGGCTGTTAGTGATTATTCCGTTATAAACCATTGGTGGTTATTTTATTGGTGGTTATTGATGGCTATTTTATTAATGGTTATTCATGGTTATTGTATTATAAATTATTGTTCGATATTCTATGGTATAATATCATAGGCTATTGGTAGTTATTATAGTGTAACATATTTGAAATTATTTTTCATATGTTATTATTTTATATTCTAAGTTATTTTTACCTTAGGTCATTATATTTTGTTTTAGATTATTTTTAAGTTATTATGCTTAGGATAAAATAATTTATAATAACATAAAATAAAATGACCTTGAATAATTTAAAGTATAACTTGAAATAACATATAATAATTTAGGGCACAATAATTTTTAATAGCTTATAATAACATAAAATATAAGTTAGAATAATTAAAGTAACCTAAAATAATATAGGGTATATCATAAACTAGCATAGATAATATTTTTAAAAACATAAAAATAAACCTATTTGCTATAGTAAATTGTAATAGTGAATTATGTTAACTAGTAATAAAACATGATGTCTACATAGTGATATTATAGTGAAATAATTTTCACTAGGTGAA
>Ga0116227_10005069_pt1 | contig 28155 bp, 27 predicted proteins | sample S1TSphgellanicum_FD_89693 | JGI IMG/M metagenome (GOLD analysis project Ga0116227, IMG submission 89693) | Host-associated microbial communities from peat moss isolated from Minnesota, USA - S1T2_Fb - Sphagnum magellanicum MG | ecosystem: Host-associated > Plants > Peat moss > Unclassified...
ACGTCGATCGATTTGGGTACTTTGAAACCGGCGATGCGCGTGCGTGTCCAGGCGATCACGCTGTCGGGATCGATGGTGTGGCCGGGCCGTGGCACGACGCAGGCCTTCACCGCCTCGCCCCAGCGCGCGTCGGGCACGCCGATTACCGCGACTTCGGCGACATCGGGGTGGCCATAGATCGCGCTTTCGACTTCGGCGGGATAGATGTTTTCGCCGCCCGAAATGATCATGTCCTTGATCCGGTCCTGGATAAAGACATAGCCGTCCTCGTCCATGTACGCGGCATCGCCGGTGCGCACCCAGCCTTGCGCATTCATCGCTTTCGCGGTCGCTTCGGGCAGATTCCAGTAATGCAGCATGTTGTTGGAACTGCGCGTTTCGATCTCGCCCACCGATCCGCGCGGCAGTTCGTTGCCAGCGTCATCGACGATGCGGATTTCCACCCCCGGCGCGGCGTGCCCGGCCGATCGCATCCGCGCATTGCCGGCCATGTCGTGATCCCACGGCGGCAGAATGCAGATCGTGCCGGTGGTTTCGGTCATGCCATAGCACTGCATGAACTGCGCATTGGGAATGGTCGTCACCGCCTCGCGCAGCAAGTCGAGCGGGATCGGCGCCGCGCCATAAAGCACGTATTTCAGACGTGAAAAATCGGTCTGCCGAGCCAGCGGATGCTGGATCATCATCTGCAACGCGGCAGGCACGATAAAAAACCGGGTGATCCCCTGCTCCACCCCGCGCAGCGCCCCCTCGGCGGTGAATTCGGCCTGGATGATTGCGCGCACGCCGCTACTGAACGCCATGACACCAAGCCCGGTGCCGCCGATGTGAGCACACGGCATGCACACGAGGATCGCCTCGTCATCCAGCCATGCCGCCCAGGGCAAGCCCGCCTCCAGCGCGGGCTTGCGCAGGCCAAAGAAATTGCGCTGGCACAGCACCGCGCCTTTGGGGTGCCCGGTGGTCCCCGATGTATAAAGCTGTAGCGCGGCGTCCTCCGGCCGGGCCGGGATGATGTCGATCGCGGGAAACGCCTCGATCGCGGCACGCGCGGCGGCTTCGCCGATCACATGCTCGACCGCCGGTACACCCGCCAGCGCGCGGACCACATCGCCAAAGCCTTCGCCCGCAAATACCACCCGCGCGCCGCTGTCATTCAGGATATAGGCCATTTCCACCGGCGCGAGGCGCCAACTGATCGGGGTCATAACCACGCCGATCCGCGCGGCGGCATAGAATATCTGGAAATAGAGATCGGCATTCTTGCCGATCCAGGCAATCCGGTCGCCTTTTTCAACGCCCAGGTCGCCCAGGAACGCGGCGATCCGGCGGGACCGCACGTCCATCTCGGCAAAGGTGGTCGTGCGGTCGCCTTCCTGATGCGCAATGCTGTCGCCGCGCGCACTGGCCCAATGGCGAAAGAATTCGTCAAAGGTCGCAAATTCGCTCGTTTCGCGCATGACCACTCCCAATCCTTCTGTTTAACCGAAGGATTAAGTCGATCGGGGCGGAGCGCAAGGAATATTCGCGGCGCTACTCCGCCTTGACGCTGTCATACCAACCTCGTCACCCCGGCCTTGGGTGTCAGGGGTTAACCGGTTGCCCAGACCAGCTTTGGCTTGCGCGCGGCCAGCGTTTCATCCAGCCGCCGACGCGGCGCATGGCGGGGCGCGGCGAGCAGGTCGGGATCGCCGGCCCATGCCCGCGCGGCCAGATCGCGCATGACGGTGATGAACTGGTCGAGCCCGGCTTTGCCTTCGGTTTCGGTCGGTTCGATCAGCATCGCGCCGTGGACCACCAGCGGGAAATAGACCGTCATCGGATGAAACCCTTCGTCGATCAGCCCTTTGGCGAGATCCAGCGTCGAAAACCCGTCGGCAAATCCTGAATCGCTGAACAGCGCCTCGTGCATGCAGGGCCCGGTTTCGGCAAACGGCGCGTCGAGCACGTCTTTCAACCGCGCCAGCACATAATTGGCGTTGAGCACGGCATCGCCGGACACCTGGCGCAGACCATCGGCACCATGCGTCAGGATGAATGCCAGCGCGCGGGTAAACATCCCCATCTGGCCATGAAACGCGCACATCCGGCCAAACGCCTCGGGTCGATCGGCAGAATTTTCGACCAGCCGAAGCGTGCCATCCCCGTCCCGTACCACAATCGGCAACGGCGCAAACGGCGCCAGGGCCTCGGACAGGACGACCGGCCCGGACCCCGGGCCGCCGCCGCCGTGTGGCGTCGAAAAGGTCTTGTGCAGATTGATATGCATCGCATCGACGCCCAGGTCGCCCGGCCGCACCCGCCCGACGATGGCGTTGAAATTGGCGCCGTCGCAATAGACGTAGCCACCGGCATCATGCACCGCATCGGCAATCGCCCGGATATCGCGTTCGAACAGGCCGCAGGTGTTGGGATTGGTGATCATCACCCCGGCGACATCGGGGCCGAGCCGTGCCACCAGCGCCGCCAGATCGATGCGGCCATCGGCGCCCGCCGGGATCGCTGCGACCGCAAAGCCGGCAAATGCGGCCGTCGCCGGATTGGTGCCATGCGCGCTTTCCGGCACCAGGATCACCCGGCGGGTTGCCGCATCACCGCGCGCCTCAAGCGCGGCGCGGATCGCCAGCAAACCGCACAACTCGCCATGCGCCCCGGCCTTTGGCGTCATCGCCACCGCCGCCATCCCGGTCAGGGTGACCAGCCAGTCGGCCAGGTCGGCAATCACCGTCAGCGCGCCCTGCACCGTCGACGGCGGCTGCAGCGGGTGGACCGCAGCAAAACCCGGCATGCGGGCAACTTTTTCGTTGAGCCGGGGGTTGTGCTTCATCGTGCACGACCCGAGCGGAAACAGCCCGAGATCAATCGCATAGTTCTGCCGCGACAGGCGGGTGTAGTGGCGCACCGTTTCCGGCTCTGACAGGCCGGGCAAATCGGGCGGACTGGCGCGGCGCGGCAGTTCCGCCAGCATTTCGGCATCTTCGTCGTCGAAATCGACCCCGCTGCGCCCCGGATCGCCAATTTCGAAGATCAGCGGTTCTTCGAGTTTCAGCGCGCGGTTGCCGGTAACCGTCGGCCGCGATGCGCCCTGTTCAAGCGCGCCGAGCGAGGGACGCCAGCCGGAAAGATTGAAATCGTTCATGCCAGTATCTCCTTCAGCGCAGCGGCCAGCGCCGCGATATCGTCGGGATCGGTGCATTCGCTCGTCGCGATCAGCAGCACATCGGCAAGGTCGGCGTCATCGGGGTACAGCCGCGACAACGGCACCCCGCCCAGAATGCCGCGCGCCGCCAACCCATCCACCACGTCTGCGGCCGGGCGCGGCAGGCGCACCGCGAATTCGTTGAACCACACCCGGTTGATCACCGACACGCCGGGAATGCCTTCCATTGCCCGCGCCGTCGCCACCGCTCGCGCGTGGCTCAGTTCGGCCATCCGGGTCAGACCGCTGCCTCCCAGCAGAGTCAGATGTATGCTGAACGCCAGCGCACAAAGCCCGGAATTGGTGCAGATGTTCGATGTCGCCTTTTCCCGGCGGATATGCTGTTCGCGCGTCGAAAGCGTCAGCACAAAGCCGCGTCGGCCATCGGCATCGACGGTCTCGCCGCACAGCCGCCCCGGCATTTGCCGGACGAATTTCGCGTTGCAGGCAAACAGGCCGAGATAGGGCCCGCCGAATTGCAACCCGACGCCCAGCGACTGCCCCTCACCCACGACGATGTCCGCGCCCAGCGCGCCGGGGCTTTCGATCAGGCCCAGCGCAACCGGCTCGGTCACCACCGCGACCAGCAGCGCGCCTTGCGCATGGGCCGCGGCGGCAATCGCGGCCAGATCGGGAATGCGGCCCAGCACATCGGGATATTGCACGACGACGCAGGCGGTCTGCGCATCGATCGCGGCGATCACGTCGGCATCGTCGCTGTACGTCTGTGCTGCGGCGGGCAGTGAAACGAGCTGATCGCCGGCAAACCGCCCCATCGTTTCGGCGGTCTGCAGATAATGCGGATGCAACCCACCCGACAGGACCGCGCGGCTGCGCCGGGTCACCCGCGTCGCCATCGCGATCGCTTCCCAGCAGGCGGTCGACCCGTCGTAAAGCGAGGCATTGGCGACATCGCATCCGAACAGCCGCGCCACCTGGGTCTGGAATTCGAACAGCACCTGCAACGTGCCCTGGGCGATCTCGGGCTGATAGGGGGTATAGGCGGTCAGGAACTCGCCGCGCTGGATCAGGTGATCGACACTGGCGGGCACATGGTGGCGATAGGCCCCCGCGCCGCAGAAAAACGGCGCGGCATCGGCGGTCAGCGCCTGCGCCGACAGCGCCGCCATATGGCGCTCGACCGCGCGTTCGCTGGCGTGGAACGGCAAGTCGCGGATCGGCCCGGTCAGGACCGCTTCAGCCGGAACCTCGCTGAACAGATCATCGATCGATCCCGCACCGATCGCGGCCAGCATGGCGGTGCGATCCGCATCGTTGAGCGGCAGCATCCGCATCAAAGGCTCTCCACCAGTTCGGCATAAGCATCGGCATCGAGCAGGTCGTCCAGCTCGCCGGGGTCGGCCAGATCCATTTCCCACAGCCAGCCGTCTTCTTCGGGTGTGGAATTGACGAGGTCGGGCGCGTCTTCCAGCGCGGTGTTGATCGCGGTGACGGTGCCGCCGACCGGGGCATAGACGTCGCTCGCGGCCTTGACCGAATCGACCACCGCCGCGCTGTCGCCGCGCGCCAGAATGGCGCCCACGGCGGGCACATCGACAAAAGTGATGTCGCCCAACTGGCTCTGCGCGTACTCGGTGATGCCGACCCGGGCGGAAACGCCGTCGACTTCGATCCATTCGTGGTCGCGCGTGAAATAACGGGGCATCAGGCGTGTCCTTTGCGGTGATAGCGGTGGGGAAGGAAAGGCAGCGGCACGACGGTCGCGGCAATGCGCCGGCCGCGCAGGTCAATGGCCAGCACCGTGCCGGGTGCGGCATGGTCGGAAGCGATCAGTGCCATGGCAACCGGGTGGCCAAGGCTGGGGGCAAACCCGCCAGAGGTCACGGTGCCGACCGGTGCGTCATCGGCCAGCACCACCGCGCCTTCGCGCGCGGCCAGGCGGCCCTCGATGGCCAGACCGACACGGCGACGCTTTGGCCCTTTGGCCAGCGCGGCAAGGATCTGCGCATGGCCGGGGAAGCCGCCTTCGGTCCGTCGCCGGCGCGCGATGGCAAAGCCTAGCCCCGCCTCGACCGGATCGATATCGGGAGTCAGGTCGTGGCCATACAGCGGCAACCCGGCTTCGAGGCGCAACGAATCCCGCGCACCCAGTCCGATCGGCCTGACCGCCGGGTGCGCCGCCAGTGCATCGGCAAAGGCGGCGATGGCACTCACCGGGACGGCGATTTCATAGCCATCCTCGCCCGAATAGCCCGAACGGCTGACATGCAGATCAAACCCGTTCCAGCGATAGGGACCTGCCGCCATGAACCACAAGTCCTCCACCGCAACGATCGCGGGTGCGGCAGGGGCGAGCGCCAGCGACGCCAGCGCCTCTGCCGCGCGCGGCCCTTGCAGCGCCAGCAGGCCATGGTCTTTGCGCGGGGTCAGGGTGATCCCGGCCGGCAAGCGGGCCGCGATATGGGCGATGTCGTCGTGTTTGGTCGCGCCATTGACCACCAGAAAAAAGCCGCCCGGCCAACGCGTGACCATCAGATCGTCGAGAATCCCGCCTCGATCGTTCAGCAGCAGCGAATAGCGCTGTCCCCCCAGCCCCAGCGTCGCCAGGTCAATCGGCAGCAGTGCTTCGAGCGCGTGTTCGGCAGCGGCCTGGTCGTCACCATCGGCGCAAACCAGCAACTGACCCATGTGCGAAACATCGAACAGCCCGGCGTTTTCACGGGTCCAGAGATGTTCGGCGATGATCCCGTCGAACTGCACCGGCATCGCATAACCGGCAAAGGGGACCATGCGCGCACCGCGCGCGCGGTGCCACGCGTCAAGCGGCAGCACCTGTTCCAATACGTTTGTATGGCTCACAAATATCGGCTCCGCGCTGTAAAGGCGTCAAACGGAGCCCCCTCTGTCACGGAACCTGAGAGTTTGGCCCAACCGGACTCCGTTGCGGAGCCAGAGCGGGGTTACCCCTTCGGTGGCACCAACCGAAACACGGCTGGTGCGCTTTCCAGAGCATCACTGTTGATCAACGCGGTCCTCGGTGCCTGAGAGTTTCCGGGGCGGTTGCTCCTTCGGCGTCCTTGCGACCCGTCCGGTTGCCCGGTGCGAATCGCGAAAGAACTCTCCCACGTCGATCAGTGACACTTATTGCAGTGCATCATTTTGCTAATTACCGTCAAGCCCGGAACGGGGTGCAAAGCGCGAGTCCTCTACAAAGGCGATCGACAGGCGCGGAAGAACCGGGAACGGATCGCAAAATTATCGTGCAAGTCTGTGGATATCCATCGAAAAATGGACATGACGGCCCAATCCGGGTTGCCCGGCCAGGGCCAGAATCGCGGCGGCGACATCGCGGGCATGGACCGAACGGTACGCCGACCACCGCCCCTGCAGCAGCGGATCGATCAGCGGCGCGACGATCTGCCCGATCCGTTCGGCCGGGCGCGGTGGCCCCACCCTTTGCCCGCGCAACAGACCGGGCCGCAGGATATCGAGCCGGGCAAAGTTCAACCGGCCGAGCGCGGCCTCGGTCTCGCCTTTGACCGACAGATAGAAATTGCGCGACGTCGGATCGGCGCCGACCGATGACACCAGGATCGCCTGTCGCGTGCCGGCGGCGCGAGCCGCCTGCGCGACGGCGAGCACCAGATCATGATCGACGGCACGAAACGCCTGACGGTCACCGCCTTGCGCCGCGATCGTCGTGCCCAGGGCAATGACAAGCACTTCGGGTCGGGCGCGGGCAATCGCGGCGGGCCAGTCGGCGGGATCGGCCACCAGCATTTCAAGACGCGCGCCCGGCGGCAGCGCCGCCTCGCGACGGGCCAGCGCGGCGATCTGGAGCGCGGGCTGCCTGGCGGTCGCGGCAACGACTGCGCCGCCCACCAGCCCGGTCGCCCCGACCAGCAACAGCGGCAGCCGGCCCTCGTCAGACATTGCACAAACCTTCCGGCGTTTCACCGGTCAGGCGCGCATATTGTTCGATGGCAAAACGGTCGGTCATCCCGGCAATATAGTCGGCAATCACGCGTGCCCGTGCTGGATTTTCGACCGGCAGCCGGTCCTGCCAGCCTGGCGGCAACAAGCGGGGATCTTCGGCATAGGCGGCAAACAGCCGGGCAATGACCGCCGTCGCCGCCTCGGCCGCCGCCGCCTGATCGGGATGCAGATACAGCCGTGCATACATGAATTGCTTGAGCGTGCGTTCCTCACCGCTCATCGCTTCGGAAAAGCCGCACAGTGCGCGCCCGGCCTCGCGGACGTCGTCGACACTGGCCACGCCGCTGGCTGCAATCCGGGTGCGGGTTTCGGCCAGCACGTCGTTGACCATGCGCCCGATCTGCCCGCGCACCAGTTCGCGCAACAGCCGGTCGCGCGGCGCGGCGGGAAAACGCGCCTCGATCGCATACCACTGGTCCGCCAGCGACGACAGTTCGAGCAAGTGATCGAGCGTCAGAAACCCGGCGCGCAGGCCATCGTCGATATCGTGGTTGTCATAGGCAATATCGTCGGAAATCGCCGCAACCTGGGCCTCCAGCGAGGCATGGCTCGACAAATCCAGCGGAAACGCGGCGTCGAGTTCGGCCAGCGCCCAGGTTGGCCGGCGCACCGGCCCGTTGTGCTTGGCCAGCCCTTCCAGCATGTCCCAGCTCAGATTCAGCCCGTCGTGTTCGATATAGGGGCTTTCCATCCGCATCAGCACGCGCAACGTATTGGCATTGTGGTCAAATCCGCCGTGATCGGCGAGCGCGGCCTGCAACGCGTGCTCGCCGGCATGGCCGAACGGCGGGTGGCCGATGTCGTGGGCCAGACACAAGGCCTCGGTCAGGTCTTCATCGAGCCCCAGCGCGCGGGCGATGACCCGACCGATCTGCGCGACTTCCAGACTGTGCGTCAGGCGAACGCGGTAATGATCGCCGTCGGGCGCGACAAACACCTGTGTCTTGTGGCGCAGCCGGCGGAACGCGATCGAATGGATGATGCGGTCGCGATCGCGCTGAAACACGCTGCGCGGCCCGCGCTCGCTGGCGTGTTCCAAACCGAATTCGCGCCCGCGCGACCGTTCCGGATCGCTGGCGTAAGGAGCCCTGACAAACATGTGCTGCGATCAGTGGGCAAGCGCCTTGACGATATCCTCGACCATCTTCTTCGCGTCGGCCAGCAGCATCATCGTCTGGTCCATATAAAACACGTCGTTGTCGACCCCGGCGTAGCCGACCCCGCCCATGCTGCGCTTCACGAAAAAGATTGTCTTGGCCTTTTCGACGTCGAACACCGGCATGCCATAGATCGGTGACGACTTGTCGGTCTTGGCCGCCGGGTTGACCACGTCATTGGCGCCGATGATGAAGGCCACGTCGGCTTGCGCGAATTCTCCGTTGATGTCTTCCAGTTCGAACACTTCGTCATAGGGGACGTTGGCCTCGGCCAGCAGCACGTTCATGTGTCCCGGCATGCGCCCGGCCACCGGGTGGATGGCGTATTTCACATTGACCCCGCCGGCCTTCAACTGATCGCCCATTTCGCGCAGCACATGCTGCGCCTGGCTGACCGCCATGCCATAGCCGGGGATGATAATGACCGTCTCGGCCTCTTTCATGATATAGGCGGCGTCTTCGGCGCTGCCGCGTTTCCACGGACGCTGTTCCCTGGCCGGGCCACCGCCGGCCGCTGCCTCGGCGCCGAAGCCGCCGGCAATCACCGCCAGGAACCCGCGATTCATCGCCTTGCACATGATGTACGACAGGATCGCACCCGACGAGCCGACCAGCGCACCGGTGATGATCATCGCGGTGTTGTGCAGCGTAAAGCCCATCGCCGCCGCCGCCCAACCCGAATAGGAATTGAGCATCGAGACGACCACCGGCATGTCCGCCCCGCCGATCGGGATGATCAACAGGAACCCGATCGCGAACGCCAGAGCGGTGACCGTGGCGATCACCCACAAGTCCTGATCCTGGGTAAAGCAGCCGACCAGCCCGATGATCAGCGCCAGCGTGCCCAGATTGAGCGCGTGGCGACCAGGCAGCAGGATCGGCGATCCGCTCATCTTGCCGGCCAATTTCAGAAAGGCGATGATCGAGCCCGAAAAGGTGATTGCGCCGATGGCAATGCCCAGCCCCATCTCGACGCGGCTGTGCGGCGCGATCTGTGCGCCATCCAGAATCCCGAACGCACCCGGATTGAGATAGGCTGCCCACCCCACCAGCACCGCCGCAAGCCCGACCAGCGAGTGGAACGCGGCCACCAGTTGCGGCATGTCGGTCATCTTGATGCGGCGTGCGGTTACAAAACCGATGCCACCACCGATGGCGATCGCGACAACGATTTCGGGCAGGCTGGCAATCGCGTGGGTGATCAGCGTGGTGACCATCGCGATGGTCATGCCGATCATGCCATAGCGATTGCCCGCGCGCGAGGTTGCCGGGCTCGACAGCCCGCGCAACGCCATGATGAACAGCACGCCGGCAATCAGATAGGCCAATGCGACCCAGGCTGAAGAAGTGGCTTCCCCCATCACTTCTTGTCCTTCTTTTTATACATCGCCAGCATCCGCTCGGTCACGGCAAACCCGCCAAAAATGTTGACGCTGGCCAGGACCACCGCCGCCAGCCCCAGCCATTTCGACACCACCGATCCATTGGCCGCGCCGGCTATCAGCGCGCCGACCACGATGACCGACGAAATCGCGTTGGTCACCGCCATCAACGGCGTGTGCAAAGCCGGGGTCACCGACCACACCACGTAATAGCCGACAAAACATGCCATCACGAATATCGACAGGATACTGACAAAATCCATACTTAATCCTCCCCGGTACGGGGAGGGGGACCGCCCGCAGGGTGATGGAGGGGTCTCTCCTCCCCCGCAACGATCGCCTGAACCGTACCAATGGCATCCGCCAGCACTTGCCTGGCGGAAACCCTTTTCACTTGGTAATGGTTGTCTCTCGGAAACCGGGCACTGACGGCATCGCGCGCGTACCGGCCGGATATTTCGTGGGCAAACCCGTCAATTTCGACCACCAAACGCTCTGACAGGCAGCAGAAATCCACTACGCAAGGCCCGATCGGGTGTCGCCTGCGGAATTTCAAGCCATTGGGACGCAGCCGCAATTGCTGCCAAAGCATGTTTTCTGGCAGCGTCATCGATTTGCGTAATTCGCGGGCGCGCTCGACCACGCCGCGTGCGTGGGGCAACACCCCTCCACCACCCTGCTGGCGGTCCCCCTCCCCGGTTCGGGGAGAATTCAAGCTTGCAGCCTTTCGTGCACCACTTTGCCGCCTTGCGTCAGGCGGATGGCATTGCCGATTTCCTCGTCCAGCACCGGGCGGCCGGCTTCCTTGTCCCAGAACGCGTTCACGAAGTTGTACAGGTTCCGCGAAAACAGCGCCGATGTATCGGCGGGCAATTGCGCGGCGGTGTTGCTGTATCCGACGATCTTGACCCCGTGGCGCTCGACCACCTGATCGGGCACCGAACCTTCGACATTGCCGCCTTGTGCCACGGCCAGGTCATAGATCACGCTGCCCGGCTTCATCGATGCGATCTGCGCGTCCGAAATCAGGCGCGGCGCCGGGCGGCCGGGAATCAGCGCGGTGGTGATGACGATATCCTGCTTGGCGATATGGCTCGAAACCAGTTCGGCCTGCGCCTGCTGGTATTCCGGGCTCATTTCGGTGGCATAGCCGCCCGCGCCTTCGCCTTCGATCCCGGCGACGTTTTCGACGAAGATCGGCTTTGCGCCCAGCGACTGAATCTGTTCCTTGGTGGCAGAGCGCACATCGGTTGCAGAAACTTGCGCCCCCAACCGCCGTGCCGTCGCAATCGCCTGCAACCCGGCCACGCCGACGCCCATCACGAAGGCCTTGGCCGCGCTGACCGTCCCGGCCGCCGTCATCATCATCGGAAAGGCGCGCCCATACAGGTTGCCCGCGATCAGCACCGCCTTGTATCCGGAAAGGTTGGCCTGGCTCGACAGGATGTCCATCGACTGCGCGCGGGTGATGCGCGGCATGAATTCCATCGCCAGCGCTTCGAGCCCGGCGGCGGCGTAGGCGTCGACCCGGTCGCGCCGACCAAAGGGATCGAGCCCGGCGACGATCCACGCGCCCGGCTTTACCCCGGTCAGCACATCAAGCTCCGGCCCCTGGACGCCAAACACGATGTCCGCCCCGACCGCCGCGTCGACCGTCGCGATCCGCGCGCCGGCGGCGGCATAGTCGGCATCGGCGATCGACGCCGAAACCCCCGCGCCGGCCTCGATCGTAACCTCGGCACCCAGCGCGATCAGCTTTTTCACCGTTTCCGGTGTTGCAGCGACACGTGTTTCCCCAGCCGCGCGTTCGCGCAGGACGGCTATTGCGACGGATTGCGCCACCGTGGGCGTCAGTGAATCAGGAAAATGACGAAGGCGACGATCAGCGCGATCACCGGGACCGCATACTTGATCATGTTGATAAAGCCCTCGTACGTCGCGCGCGCGGCCTTGATGTCGTTTGCCGAAGCCATGTCATACCCCTCTAAGGTCATTGCCTTTCGGCATGTCGCGAACGCATGCCTACGCGTTGTCTCTATCGATCCCGGTCCGCCTGCTCAAGCGCCAACCGACGTTCGCGGCCTTAATCCGGTTTTTACTCACTTTGACTAGAACAGCGCGATCAAGTTCCGCGTCGATCTGCGCCAAACGGCGGTTTTCGGCGGCGGAGTGTGTGAAAGAACCGGACCGGATGGCCAATGTCTGACCTCGAAGATCGTCTGTTGATGCTGATCGACGACGAACCGGCGCAAATCCGGCTCGTTTCCGCGCTGGCCGCGCGCGAAGGCTGGCGCACCGTCGTCGCCCGCGATTCGGAAACCGCCATCGCGACTCTGGGTACGCGGCAGGGCATGCGCCTTGGCGCCATTATTCTCGACCAGTGGGTTCCGGGTGACCAGGCCTGCGACCTGATTGCCGAATTGAAAGCGCGGCGCCCCGGCCTGCCGATCCTGATGCTGACAACCAGCGCTTCGCCCTTGCTGGCGGTCGAGGCGATGCGCGCCGGCGCCACCGATTACCTGATCAAGCCGGTCGCGCCCGATCGCCTGGTCCAGGCCTTGCGCGCGGCAACCGCGCCCGAAGTGCAAAGTTCCGAATTGCATCCGCTGACCGAAAAGCTGGGCGCGGCGCTCGATTTTGATTCGATGATCGGCGCCGCCTCGTCCTTTCGCACCGCGCTTGCGGTTGCCGCCAAGGCCGCGCGCACCCACGCCCATGTCCTGATCGAAGGTGAGAGCGGCACCGGCAAGGAAATGCTGGTGCGCGCGATGCACGCCGCCAGTCCGCGCGCCAAGCTGCCGCTGCGCATTGTCAACGCCGGCGGGATCACCTTCAACCAGATTGAATCGGTGCTGTTCGGGCACGAAAAGGGCGCCTTTGCCGGGGCGTTCGAGCGCCATGTCGGCGCGTTGCAGCACGCCGACGGCGGCACGCTGGTGATCGACGAGATCGACCGCCTGCCCCCGCCGGTGCAGGCACGCCTGAACCAGTTCATCGAACGCGGCGATGTGCAACCGATCGGTGCGCGGCATTCGTTCCGGCTCGACGTGCGACTGGTGGTGTGCAGCAATGCGCCGCTGAAAGTCCTGGTCGAGGCAGGCCTGTTCGATCCCGACCTGCATGCGCGGCTGTCGACCACGCAAGTGCGGCTGCCGGCGTTGCGCGAGCGCGCCGGCGATATTGCCGCGCTGGCCCGCCATTTTCTGGCCCGCATCGGCGAACAGCCGGGCTTGCGCCCGTTGGGGATCACCGATGGCGCGCTGTCGCTGCTCGCCGCCTATGACTGGCCCGGCAATGTTCGCCAGTTGCAGGCCACGCTGTTTCGCGCGGCCGTGTTCTGCGACGGCGAAGCGCTGACGGCGGCGGATTTTCCCAAACTGGCCAACATGGTCGGCGAAACCGTGCGCGTGCCGCAACCGATCAGCGACGGCGCCGGGGTCATGCTGTTCGGCCCCGACGGCAATCTGCGCCCGCTCGAAGATATCGAGGCCGATGTCATCCGCCTGGCCATCGGCCATTATCGCGGCCGCATGACCGAAGTGGCGCGCCGGCTCGGGATCGGCCGCTCGACGCTCTATCGCAAGCTGTCGGAACTGGGCATCGACAACGCCGCCTAATCGACCAACTGGCTGAAATCGGTCAGCGCCGCATCGCGCAGGCCGCGCCAGACCTGCAACGCCTGCACCGTTTCCGGCACATCGTGGACGCGCACGAGATGTGCGCCGGCCTCGGCGGCGCGCAAGGCCAGCGCGAGCGAACCGGGCATACGCTTGTGCGCGGGCACTTCGCCCGCCAGCGCGCCGACCAGACGTTTGCGGCTGGCGGCGAACAGGATCGGCTGCCCCAGCGCATGAAATATCGGCAAACCATTGATCAGAATCAAGTTTTCGGCCAGCGTCTTGCCAAAGCCGATACCTGGATCGAGCAGGATCTTGTCACGCGCAATCCCGGCCGCCAGCGCCGCATCACGCCGCTCGCGCAAGGCATCGAACACGTCGAGCACGACATCGCGATACGCCCCATCGGCATGCAGGTCGCCGGCATCGCCCGGCGCATGCATCAGCACCACCGGCACACCGCTTTGTGCGATCAGCGCGGCGGTGCGCGGGTCGTGGCGCATCGCCGACACGTCGTTGACCAGGTGCGCCCCGGCCCGCAACGCCGCGCCGATGACCCCGGCACGACGGCTGTCGATCGAAACTGCGGCGCCTGCGGCAGACAGGCGTTCGATCACCGGCACGACGCGGCGCTCTTCATCGCCTTCCCACACTGCAGCCGCGCCGGGCCGGGTGGATTCGCCCCCGACATCGATGATCGCCGCCCCCGCCTCAAGCATCGCATGCGCGTGTTCCAGGGCAGCGTCGGGCTTGTCGAGGAACTTGCCGCCGTCGGAGAAACTGTCGGGCGTCACATTGAGAATGCCCATCACGAGCGGCTGATCCAACCGCAGCACGCGCGGCCCGCAGGCAATCGGCGGATGGGCCCGCGCCATATCCTGCCATTGCGCCCGTGCCTGTGCGGCCAGTGCATCGGGCAGCGCGGCAATCGCCGTCGGCACGTCCCGCGCGCCCAGCAATTCGCGCGAGACCACACGGCCCTGGTTGCGGCGGATCAGGGCAAAGCGGCTGGCCCAGACCAGACTGCCCCCCAGCCGGATCGCGGAACCCTCTTCGCTCTGCGGACTTTCGGCGAGCGCGATCGGGCGCATATAGACGGTTTCGGTCATGCCGCGACGCCAGCCCTGCTCACCGAAACCCCCACTTCTTCGCCCCGGACTTGATCCGGGGTCCCGCTGTCTTCAGGCGTGAAATCAGGCAAGAGGCAGCGGGATGACGGATCAGGTCCGGCAAGACGATTTGAGGCTGGGATTGGGTGAGCGTGCGTCTCGCCGATGCCATCACCAGACCTCAGTCTTCGGTGGCGAGCAGGTACAACTGGCGCAGCGCGTCGAGCGGCTTGACGTCACCCTCGTGCAGCACATGCCAGAATGTCCAGCCGTTGCACGACGGCGCGCCTTGCAGCTTGGCGCCGATGCCGTGGATCGACCCCGGCTCTGCCCCCGCCTCGATCGAACCATCGGCCCGCACAGTGGCGCGGAACTTGCCCTTGCGATCGACCAGTTCGGCGCCGGGGCGGATCCAGCCGGATTCGACCAGTTGCCCAAACGCGACACGCGGCGCGGTCTTGCGGCTTTGCATGGTTTTCAACGCGGATTCATCGAGCGGCAGCGCCAGCGAGATGCGCTCCTCGGCCACCGCGATATAGCCTTCATCGCGTTCGCATCCGATCCACTGCCGCCCCAGCCGCCGCGCCACCGCGCCGGTGGTGCCGGTGCCAAAGAACGGATCGAGCACGACATCGCCCGGATTGGTCGTCGCCAGCAACACGCGATACAACAGCGCCTCGGGCTTTTGCGTCGGATGCGCCTTGACCCCGCCGTTGCGAATGCGCTCGGCGCCCGAACAGATCGGCAGCACCCAGTCGCTGCGCATCTGCAATTCGTCGTTCAGCGTCTTCATCGCGCGGTAATTGAACGTGTATTTGGCCTTTTCGCTTTTCGCCGCCCAGATCAGCGTCTCGTGCGCGTTGGTAAACCGGGTGCCTTTGAAATTGGGCATCGGGTTTGCCTTGCGCCAGACGATGTCGTTCAGGATCCAAAAGCCCATGTCCTGCAACAGCGCGCCGACGCGAAAGATGTTATGATAGCTGCCGATCACCCAGATCGACCCGTCGGGCTTGAGCAGGCGATGTGCCTCGGTCAGCCATTCGCGGGTGAAGGTGTCATACGTGGCAAAGCTGGCGAACTTGTCCCAATCGTTGGTCACCGCATCGACGTGGCTGCCGTCGGGGCGGGCCAGATCGCCGCCCAGTTGCAGATTGTACGGCGGGTCGGCAAAGATCATGTCGATCGAGGCGCCGGGGAGTGCGCGCATCGCCTCGATACAGTCGCCGCGCAGGATCTGGTTCACCGGCAGTGTGGGCGCAGCCGCAGGCGCAACCCGTGTCCGGCTCGTCGCCCGTTCTTTCACCAAAACTGTCATCACCGTCAAACCTTTCGCTGTAACCGGGTTTGATTCTGAATCATCCGGGACTCGCCGTCAAGCCGCGACTCGCGGGAAAACCACGAGTCGCGCGGAGTCAAAACCGGGAACGAAACGAGTCCGGCGGCCATATCTTGAGTCCGCCCACACGCCGGAACACCAGATCTGGTGGCGCGAATTTTTCTGTCGCGGGCGGGGTCAGCCGAAATTGGGCGCAAAGATCTGCATCGCCCGTTCCAGCGGGATCGCCTGGTCATGGACCTCTGCCCCGACCGGCAGGCCGATCCATGGCTGGCGGCGAATGCCCCACATGTGCACGCTCGGCACGATCGTGTCGCTGTCGTCCAGCGTCCCGGCGCGAACCAGCGCGACGCCGGGCCGTCCTGCGTTGGTGCTGTACAGCCGGGTCAGGCATTGCGCGCAGTATTGCTGGGTGGTGAGCGCCCCGCGCACGTTTGGTGCCGATCGCGAGACACACGCGCCGGTCAATTCCAGACGGTCCACGGGCACCATCGCCTGCAACACGAAGCCGCCGCCGGTCGCGGTCTGGCAATCGCGGCAATGGCAGGCGTAAATGACCTGACAGGAATGATAATCCAGTGCATAGCGGCAGGCACCGCAACGACATCCTCCGGCAATCGACATGTCCCTTCCCCCCTGTTTCTAGCGCCCTTTGGCCTTTTGCTTGCCGAGGTTCAGCGCTGCGGCGGCCCTGACCAGCGCCACGAATGCAGCGGCATCGACCATCTCGCCCTCGCGAATGTCAATCGCGCGGCGTGTGCCCCCGCCGAACCCGGCGTTGAACAAGCCGGCGCTGTCCTCCAGCGCAGCGCCATGCGCAAAGGTCAGCTTGACATAAGCCTTGTAGACTTCGCCGGTGCAGATGATCCCGGCGCGTTCCCAGACCGGGACACCGGCCGGATTGGTCGGCTTTGCCCACTTCACGGTTTCGACAATCTCGGGATCGGCCTGGCGGATCAGCCCACGCATCCGCGCCAGGGTTTCGCCACGCCAGTCGCCGAGGCTGGCGAGCCTCGCATCGATCCGTGCCGATGGTGTGTCCAGATCGGTCATGCACCCTCCCAGGGTTCGAGAAACCGACTATGTCAGATCAGCAACGCCTGCGCCACCGGGCCAAAGCTGCGACGATGCAGCGGGCACGGGCCGTGGCGCTGTAACGCGTCCAGATGTTCGCGCGTGCCGTAACCCATGTTGCAGTCCCAGCCATAGTGCGGCCAGTTTTGCGCCGCCGCCTGCATGATTGCATCGCGGTGCTGCTTGGCCAGGATCGAGGCTGCGGAGATGGCCCGTTCGGTGGCATCGCCGCCGACGATCGCCCGCGCCGGCCAGCACCATTCGGGCACGCGCCCCTGCGGTGTCATGTTGCCGTCGATCAGCACCAGCGTGACGTCGCCCCCGCCCTGATCCAGCAAAGCGGCCACGGCCAGCGTCATCGCCTTCATCGTCGCGGCAAAGATGTTGATGCGGTCGATCTCGTCGACATCGACCACGCCGATCCCCCAGCGGCAAGTCATGCGGATCGCCGGATCAAGCGCGCTGCGGCGGCGAGCCGACAGGACTTTGGAATCGGCAAGGCCATCGGGCGCATCGGGGCCCAGCGCCACGGCAGCGGCGACCACCGGCCCGGCGAGCGGCCCGCGCCCGGCTTCATCGACCCCGATTACCAGGGCACTTTCACGCAAGATCGTTGGACAGGGCATGGGATCAGCCTCTATCGCGCAGAGCCGTTCCCCAGCAAGCAGAGATCCCGCAATGCCGTTCGATCCCACCCGCGTCGATTGCTGGATCTTTGATCTCGACAACACACTCTATCCGTCCGGCGTCAACCTGTTCAGCCAGATCGATGTGCTGATGGGGCGGTTCATCGCCGAACTGCTGGGATGCGACGCGATCGAGGCGCGCCGCGTGCAGAAGATGTATTTTCACGATCATGGCACCACGCTGGCCGGGCTGATGCATTACCATGCGATCAATCCGCGCGAATTCCTGGCCTATGTCCATGCGGTCGACATGTCGGTGCTGGCCGAGGCGCCGCGCTTGCGCGACCGGCTGAACGCGCTGCCGGGGCGGCGGCTGATCTTTACCAATGCCGATGCCGATTATGCGGCACGCGCGCTCGATGCGCTGGGCATTGCCGACTGTTTTGAAGGCATGTGGGACATTCATGCGATGGCTTATCGGCCCAAGCCGGAAATGCATGCCTATACCGGGCTGATCGATGCGTTCGACATCGACCCGGCGCGCGCGGTGTTCATCGAGGATTCGGCACGCAACCTGACCCCTGCCAAGGACCTGGGCATGCAGACGGTGTGGATCGACATGGCCACCGAATGGGGTGATCGCGCCAAGGACGATGCGGCGATCGACGTGAAGATCGATGACATGGCGCGCTGGCTCGACGGCGTCCTGGCCGAACTTGCCCAAGCGCCCCGGCTGGGCTAGTCGCGCCGGGATTACAAAGCAGCCGAAAGATCCCGACATGACCGACCAGCTTGCCGCCGCTATCGAAAAGGCTTGGGAAACCCGCGCCGAGGTGACCCCGGCCAGCGGCGACGTCCGCGAAGTGGTCGAAGGCGCGCTGGACTTGCTCGATAGCGGCCGGGCGCGCGCCGCGGAAAAGATCGATGGCGAATGGCGCGTCAACCAGTGGCTGAAAAAGGCGGTGTTGTTGTCGTTCCGGCTGAATGACAACGTGGTGATCGATCAGGGCGCGGGCGGTGCGCCGGCCTATGACAAAGTCCCGTCGAAGTTTGCCGGCTGGGGCGAAAACCGCTTTCGCGAGGCGGGCTTTCGCGTGGTGCCCGGTGCCGTTGCGCGGCGTGGCGCGCATATCGCCAGAAACGTCGTGCTGATGCCCAGCTTCGTCAACATCGGCGCGTTTGTCGATGAGGGCACGATGGTTGACACCTGGGCCACGGTCGGATCGTGCGCGCAGATCGGCAAGAACGTGCATATTTCCGGCGGGGTCGGGATCGGCGGCGTGCTCGAACCGTTGCAGGCCGGGCCGGTGATCATCGAGGATGGCGCCTTTATCGGCGCGCGTTCGGAAGTTGCCGAAGGCGTCATCGTCGGCCAGGGCGCGGTGCTGTCGATGGGCGTGTTTCTGGGCGCATCGACCAAGATCATCGATCGCGCCACCGGCGAAGTGCATATCGGCCGTGTGCCGCCCTATGCCGTGGTCGTGCCCGGTTCGCTGCCCGGCAAGCCGTTGCCCGATGGCACGCCGGGACCGTCGCTCTATTGCGCGGTCATCGTCAAGACGGTCGATGCCCAGACCCGCAGCAAGACCGGCATCAACGATCTGCTGCGCGATTGATGGCGGCAGCGCGCGACCTGATCGACCGGCTGGGTCTGGCCCCGCATCCCGAAGGCGGCTGGTATCGCGAAACCTGGCGGGCGCCGGCCGTACCGGGCGCGCGATCGGCGGGAACGCTGATCCATTTTCTGCTGGAGGCAGACCAGCATTCGCATTGGCACCGCGTCGATGCCGATGAAATCTGGTTGTGGCAGGGCGGCGACCGGCTGCAACTGTCGATTGCCGCCGATGCGGCCGGGCCGGTCGTGCCAACCATGCTCGGGCCCGATGCCGGTGACTGCCTGCAGGCGGTGGTTCCTGCGGGTCAATGGCAAGCCGCAAAGCCCTTCGACGGACCTTGTGGCTATACGCTGGTCAGTTGCGCCGTGGTGCCCGGTTTCGACTTTGCCGGATTCGAACTTGCCCCGCCGGATTGGGCGCCGGGCGACTGAATCGCCCGCTTCGTCTCCGTTCGGAATGGCGAATGACCGGGCGATTTCCCCGCATACGAAATAATAGGTTGCATTTTGCATCTTATTAAATCTATAGATTTCATAATGCTTGCATATTTCGCACCTTGATAAGCGTGGAAAGCATTTGCGAGTTCGCGGGTGCAGCATAAATCAACTCCCAAGTCACAATGCATCGGGGTGCAACCCCACTGGTTCAGGAGTTTCAGCCATGATCAAGTCAGCTCTGTTCGCCGCCACCCTGCTCGTTGCCGCCGCCCCCGCAGTCGCGCTTGCCGCTGCTGATGATGCCGGCCAGTTCACCAACAAGGGCGTGGATTACAAGTACACCACCACAGACGACAAGAGCGGTGACAAGATCGTTCGCGGCACCGCCTATGCCGGCAAGGTCCCCTTCGAACTGCACATCCACAAGAAGACCGTCACCGGCACGTTCAACAACAAGCCGGTTGAATTCGAACTGGCAGACGTGAACAAGCTGGGTCTCGACCTCGGCAACTGATCGCTGCCTTTTTCAAAAAGGGCCCCTGCGCATTGCGCCGGGGCCCTTTTTTGTTGCCGGTCGTCCCTTCAATCGACAGCGGGAATATAAAGGTCCCCACCGGCGCGGTACTTGTCGCGCATTTCGGCCATCCCCGCCTCGACCTCTGCGGCGGCGATAAAGGTATCGGGGGCGCTGTTCTGTCTGGCGGCGAATTCGCGCACTTCCCGGGTGATTTTCATCGAGCAGAATTTCGGCCCGCACATGCTGCAGAAATGCGCGGTTTTGGCCCCTTCGGCGGGCAGCGTCTGGTCGTGATACTGTTCCGCCGTATCGGGGTCGAGGCTCAGGTTGAACTGGTCGCGCCAGCGGAATTCGAACCGTGCACGGCTGAGTGCATCATCGCGCAGCTTTGCCGCCGGGTGTCCTTTGGCGAGGTCGGCGGCATGCGCGGCCACCTTGTAGGTCACCACCCCGACTTTGACGTCATCGCGGTCGGGCAGGCCCAGATGCTCCTTTGGCGTTACGTAACACAGCATCGCGGTGCCGAACCAGCCGATCATCGCCGCGCCGATCCCGCTGGTGATATGGTCGTAACCGGGCGCAATGTCGGTCACCAGCGGCCCCAGCGTATAGAACGGCGCTTCGCCACAGGCGACGAGCTGTTTGTCCATGTTTTCCTTGATCTTGTGCATCGGCACGTGGCCGGGCCCCTCGATCATCACCTGCACATCCTGGGCCCAGGCGCGCCTGGTCAGTTCGCCCAGCGTATACAGCTCGGCAAACTGTGCCTCGTCATTGGCATCGGCGATCGATCCGGGGCGAAGGCCGTCGCCCAGCGAATAGGCGATGTCATAGGCCTTCATGATCTCGCTGATCTCGTCGAAATGTTCGTAGAGAAAGCTTTCCTTGTGATGCGACAGACACCACTTGGCCATGATCGAACCGCCCCGGCTGACAATTCCGGTCACGCGTTTGGCGGTCAGCGGGATATAGGCGAGCCGCACGCCGGCGTGGATGGTGAAATAGTCGACGCCCTGTTCGGCCTGTTCGATCAGCGTGTCGCGGAAGATGTCCCAGGTCAGGTCTTCGGCGATGCCGCCGACCTTTTCCAGCGCCTGATAGATCGGCACGGTCCCGATCGGCACCGGCGCATTGCGCAAGATCCATTCGCGGGTGTCGTGGATGTTGCGACCGGTCGACAGGTCCATCACCGTGTCGGCGCCCCAGCGGATCGACCAGGCCATCTTGTCGACTTCGTTCGCGACGTCCGAGGCCACGGCCGAATTGCCGATATTGGCGTTGATCTTGACCAGGAAATTGCGCCCGATCGCCATCGGCTCGCTTTCCGGGTGGTTGATGTTGCTGGGAATGATGGCGCGGCCGCGCGCGACTTCGTCACGGACGAATTCGGCCGTAACGTGATCGGGTATGGACGCGCCCCAATCCTGTCCGTCACGCACCAGCGCCTCTCGCAACGCCTTGCGGCCCAGGTTTTCGCGGATCGCGACATATTCCATTTCGGGGGTGATGATCCCGGCGCGGGCGTAATGCATCTGCGTAACGTTACCGCCGGGCATGGCGCGCAACGGGTTTTTGACGACGCCGGGAAATGGCGGCACGCCGCCCGACCGATCGGGGCCAAGCCGGCCGTTGTCTTCAGGCCGGGTCTGGCGCCCGGCATAGTGTTCGACATCGCCGCGTCCGATGATCCAGTCACGGCGCAGTTTCGGCAGGCCGCCGGCGATGTCGATCGGCACATTGGGGTCGGTATAAGGGCCGGATGTGTCATAGACGCGAACCGGCGGCTCGCCCGATGAAGGTTCCAGCGCGATTTCACGCATGGCCACGCGCAGGCCGGGGAACCGGGGCGAATCTATATGGATCTTGCGGCTGCCGCGAATGGGACCGGTGGTGACGCCAAAGTCGAGCGTGCTGTCGAAGTCCGCCATGTTTGCTCCTTGGCGGGCAAAGGACGGGTGGACAGTTGATACCGCCGGCCCTTCCCTCCGCCCGTACTAACGGGTTCAGGTTCGACGGGTCGGGCCGCGTGACCGGCCCCTCTCAGCCTGCACAGGCTCCCCGGGGTTCGTGACATCGTTTCTACGCCGACCAACGCGCGCTGTCGACGGCTTTCACGAAAGGGTTTGTTGCACCGGCGCGGCGATCCTCCTAACCCCCGTGGCCATGAAGGCAGCACAGGCTGACATCGCAATCCTCGGTGGCGGGCTGGCAGGCGGGCTGGTCGCGCTTGCGCTTGCCCGCTTGCGCCCCGACGTGTCGGTGATCGTGATCGAGCGGGGCGCGACACTGGGCGGCAATCATGTCTGGTCGTTTTTCGCCAGCGATCTGCCGCCGGGTGGCGAAGACCTGATCGCCCCGCTGGTCGCGGCAACCTGGCACGACTACGAGGTGCGCTTTCCTGGCTATGCGCGGACGCTCAACACCGAATATCGCGCGACGACGTCAAGCCGCCTCGATGCCGAGCTGCGTCGCGTGATGCCACCACTGGCGATCCTGACCGGCGCAGATGTGGTATCCTGCACCCCGGTCAGCGTGCAGCTTGCCAGCGGTGAAGCGATTGCTGCCGGTGCGGTGATCGATGCGCGAGGCGTATCAGATTATCCATCCATGACAGGTGGTTGGCAGAAGTTTCTCGGGCAACGCCTTAAATTGGCAAAGCCGCACGGCCTGTCGCGCCCGATCGTCATGGACGCGACCGTGGCGCAACATGACGGCTATCGCTTCGTCTATTGCCTGCCCTTCGCTGCCGACGAGATCTTTGTCGAGGACACCTATTACGCCGATGGCCCGGCGCTCGACCGCGATGTGCTGGTCCAGCGCGTTGCCGATTATGCCCGTAGCAAGGGATGGCATCCCGTGGCCGTGATGGCCGAGGAACAGGGTGTGCTGCCGGTCGTGGCCGGGGGCGATTTCGACCGCCTGCGCGAAGCGGCAGGGCACGGCGCGGCGTTGGCGGGAACCCGTGCCGGACTGTTTCACCCGCTGACCAGCTATTCGCTGCCCGACGCCCTGCGGTTTGCGCTGGCGGTTGCCGCAAAGCGCAATCTGGGCGGCAACGAACTTGCAGCGTTTTCGCAAGATTATGCACGAAGCCATTGGAACAAGGCGTGGTATTACCGAAAGCTGACGGCGCTGCTGTTCGCGGCGGGAAAGCCCGACCAGCGCTATCGCGTGATGCAACGGTTTTACAGCCTGAACCCGCGGCTGATCGAACGATTTTATGCCGGGCAATCGACATGGCGCGACATGTTCCGCATTCTGGCCGGGGTTCCACCGGTGCCGGTCAGCGATGCACTGGGCGTCCTGACTGGGCTTGGTGCGCGGCCCAAAACACTTGGCGGATGATATGGCAGGGCAGCATGACGCAGGGCAGCAGAACAGGGAAAACGGAACGATGAAGCGGGCGTGTGTCATCGGTTCCGGGATCGGCGGGCTGGCCCTGGCCATCCGACTGCAATCGGCGGGGATCGCCACGACCGTCATCGAAGCGCGCGACAAACCGGGCGGGCGGGCCTATTATTGGGAACGGGAAGGATTTACCTTTGACGCCGGGCCAACGGTGATCACCGATCCGCCCTGCCTTGAGGAATTGTGGGCACTGACCGGCCATCGCCTGTCCGAGGATGTCGAATTGATGCCGGTGATGCCGTTCTACCGGCTGAACTGGCCCGACGGGACCAATTTCGATTATTCGAACGACGACGCCGCGTTGCGTGCCGAAATCGCCCGGATCAGCCCGCGCGATGTTGCCGGGTACGAGGAATTTCTCGACTATTCGGCCGGCGTTTTCCACGAAGGCTATGTCAAGCTGGGCTCGGTGCCGTTTCTCGATTTTGCCAGCATGATCAAGGCCGCGCCGGCGCTGGCCCGCTATCAGGCGTGGCGGTCGGTCTATTCGATGGTGTCGAAATACATCGAAAGCGAAAAACTGCGCGAAGCGTTCAGTTTTCACACGTTGCTGGTCGGCGGCAACCCGATGACCACCAGCGCGATCTATGCGCTGATTCACAAGCTGGAAAAGGACGGCGGGGTGTGGTGGGCCAAAGGCGGCACCAACCGCCTGATCGCCGGGATGGTACGCCAATTCGAACGGATCGGCGGCACAATGCGGGTCGGCGACGCGGTGACCCGGATCGAAACGCTGGGCAACCGGGTGACCGGAGTCACCACGGCGAGCGGTTGGACCGCCAATTTCGACGCGGTCGCCTCGAACGCCGATCTGGTCCATTCGTACCGCGACCTGCTGGGCGACAATGTCCATGCGCAACGTTACGCCAAAAAGCTGACGCGCAAACGGTTTTCGCCCAGCCTGTTCGTCGTTCATTTCGGCATCAACGGCACCTGGCCGGGGATCGCGCATCACATGATCCTGTTCGGGCCGCGCTACAAGGGGCTGCTCGACGACATTTTCAAATACGGCGTGCTGCCGCAGGATTTTTCGATCTATCTGCATCACCCGACCGTCACCGATCCGGGCATGGCGCCGGAAGGAATGAGCACGTTCTATGCGCTGGTGCCGGTGGCCAACACCGGCAAGCTGCCGATCGATTGGGCGGAAGTGGGTCCGATTCTGGAGAAACGCATCCTTGATGAAGTCGGCAGGCGCCTGATTCCCGACATCCACAGCCGTATCGTAACGAAATTTCATTATAGCCCGGCCGATTTCACCCATGATCTGGCCGCCCACCTCGGCAGCGCGTTCAGCCTGGAACCGCTGCTGACGCAAAGTGCATATTTTCGTGGCCACAACCGTGACGACGCGATCCCGAACCTGTATCTGGTCGGTGCCGGCACCCATCCCGGGGCCGGAATCCCCGGTGTTGTCGGCAGTGCCAAGGCAACCGCGCGGCTGATGGTGGAGGATCTGGCTTGAAACGGATCGCGGTCTATTGCGGATCGGCGACGCCCGTCGACGATCGTTACATGACACTGGCACGTAATGTCGGTGAAACGCTGGCGCTGCGCGGCATCGGCGTGGTCTATGGCGGAGGCAAGCGCGGGCTGATGGGCGCCGTGGCAGAGGGCGCGCTCGGTGTCGGGGGCGAAGTCATCGGGATCATTCCCGAGGCGCTGGCGGTCGCGGAAATCGCCAACCCCGGCTGTACCGACTTGCGTATCGTAACGGGCATGCACGCCCGCAAACAGGCGTTCGCCGACTTGTCCGACGGCTTTCTGACTCTGCCCGGCGGGGTCGGCACGATGGATGAATTGTGGGAAGCGGTCAGTTGGGCGCAGCTGGGCTATCACGCCAAGCCGGTCGGCGTGTTGAACGCTTTCGGCTTTTATGACCACTTGCTGGCGTTTAACCGGCACATGGTCGACAGCGGCTTTGTCCGCGCCTCGCACGCCGGGATCATTATTGCCGAACCCGATCTGGAACTGTTGCTGGCCCGGATGATTGCGCATGAACCGCATGTGTCGATCTTTGCGATGAACGCGGCGGACTTGTAGAGCCTGAAGATATGGACCGGCGTGACCGTCTCGTAACGCTGGCGGCAGCGATGATCGGCAAAGGATCGAAGAGCTTTGCCGCTGCCAGCCGCCTGTTTGACCGCACCACGCGCGAACGGGTGTGGCTGTTGTATGCCTGGTGCCGGCGCTGCGACGACCTGATCGACGGGCAGGATCTGGGCGGAGCGCTGGGCGACCAGTCGGACGTGACGTCACGTCTGAAACAGGTCCGTGCGCTGACCACATTGGCGCTGGCAGGGCACGAAACCGGCGATCCCGCGTTCGATTGCCTGGGTGTCGTTGCCGCGGAAACCGGGCTGACGGCGGAAATGGCCGATGCGGTGATCGCGGGCTTTGCGCTCGATGCGACCGGTTGGCATCCGCAGGGTGAGGCCGACCTGATGCGCTATTGCTGGCATGTCGCGGGTGCGGTCGGGGTGATGATGGCCGTGGTCATGGGCGTCGATCCCGACGACCGCCAGACGCTCGAACGCGCATGCGACCTTGGCCTGGCATTCCAGTTGGCCAATATCGCGCGCGACATCGCCGAAGATCATGCCGCACAGCGCTGTTACCTGCCGGCGCAATGGCTGGCCGAGGCGCGGATTCCTGCCGATCAGGCGCTGCAGCCGCAGTATCGCGCCGCACTGGCGGGGCTGGCTGCGCGGTTGAGTCAATTGGCCGCGGCCCACGAGGCCTCTGCCCGGATCGGCGCGCGACGTCTGCAAATCCGTCAACGCTGGGCCATTCTGGCCGCGGCGGGGATCTATGGCGATATTGCCCGACTGGTCGAACGGCGCGGGACCAGAGCATTGGACAGCCGCACCGTCGTTGGCAACGGGCGCAAGCTGTGGTGGATTGTCCGCGCTTTGTTCCAGACGTCGTTGCCCGTTACGGCACAGTTGCGCCGCCGGGCAGAGTTGCGCCGGTTTACCTTTTGCGCGCTATCGCAATCTCCGGTGTAACCGGATGGCGCGGCTGCGCGAAATGGGGGATGATGACCAAGATGCCCGATCCCGCCCCGCCCCCGGACCTGATCTATCGCACGCGCCTGCCGGTGCGGCTGTGGCACTGGACCAATGCCGTCACGATCTTCGTCATGCTGATGAGCGGGATGATGATCTTCAACGCCCATCCCCGGCTCTATTGGGGGGCCTACGGCGCCAATTTTGACCACGCCTGGCTGGAAATCGGCAATCACGGGACGGCGGGTTTCCTGACCATTGCCGGGATGACCATCCCGACGACCGGCGTCCTGGGCTATGCGATGGGCACTGACGAGGCGTTTCCGCCGCTGGTCACGATCCCGACGCATTACAATCTCGCGGTGGCCCGCGAATGGCATTTCGCCTTTGCCTGGGTGCTGGCTGGCGGGTGGGCCGTGTTTTTGCTTTATAGTCTTTTTTCCAGACATTTGTCGCATGATCTTCTCTTAAGACGTGAAGAAGCACGGGTGTCCGCGCTGTGGCACGACATCAAGCAGCATGTGCGACTGCGACTGCCCAAGGGTGATGCGGCGCGGCATTACAATCCGCTGCAGAAAATCGCCTATCTGGCAGTGCTGGTGCTGGGCTTGCCGATCATGATCCTGACCGGCCTGACAATGTCGCCAACGATGGATGCAGCCTGGCCGTGGTTGCTGGTGTTGTTCGACGGGCGCCAATCGGCGCGATCGCTGCATTTCATCTGCGCGGCGGGGCTGGCGCTGTTCATCGTCGGGCATCTGGCCATGGTCGTGCTGGCCGGACCGATCAACGAATTGCGATCGATGATCACCGGATGGTATCGCGTTCCAGGGATGCGCCATGACCGGTAACGTTACGCGACGCAATCTGCTGGTCGGTGGGGGCAGCCTGCTGCTGGCCGGATGCGACCGCATTTCATCGGCGCCAGAGGTGCGCAACGTGCTGTCGCTCGGCGAAAAGGCCACCCGCAGTGCGCAGCGTTGGCTGGTCGGCGACCGACAAGCGCTGGCCCCCGAATTTACCCGTGCCGAGATGTCGCCGGTGTTCCGGGTCAACGGTTCGACCAGCCCCGGCTCGGACGACTATACCCGTCACGTAACGACGGGCTTTGCCGACTGGCGCCTGGCGGTCGATGGTCTGGTGGCGCAACCGTTGTCCCTGTCGCTGCCCGCGCTACGGTCCGCGCCGGCGCGCACCCAGATCACCCGCCATGACTGCGTCGAAGGGTGGAGCGCGATCGCGCAATGGACCGGCGTGCCGCTCGGGCTGCTGCTGCGCCGTGCCGGCTTGTCGAACCGCGCGCGCTATATCGTGTTCCACTGCGCCGACACGCTGTTGGGCAAACCCTATTACGAAAGCATCGACTTGGTCGACGCGTTCCACCCGCAGACCATCCTTGCCCACACCATGAACGGCGCGCCGCTGTCGATCGGCCACGGCGCCCCGCTGCGCCTGCGCGTCGAGCGGCAGTTGGGGTACAAGCAGGCGAAATACGTGATGCGCATCGAAGCCGTCGAAAGCCTGGCCGGACTGCACGGCGGCAAAGGCGGCTACTGGGAAGACAGCCACGACTACCAATGGTACGCCGGGATTTAGGGTCTTTCCGACTTAGATTGAGGCACCGTGACGGAGCCGATTTTGGCCCAGTGCAAGGAGAGAGGGCGCAGGAATATGTCAATATTTCAAGACCGATCGACGCCGCAATGGGCCAA
>Ga0116227_10005070_pt1 | contig 28153 bp, 20 predicted proteins | sample S1TSphgellanicum_FD_89693 | JGI IMG/M metagenome (GOLD analysis project Ga0116227, IMG submission 89693) | Host-associated microbial communities from peat moss isolated from Minnesota, USA - S1T2_Fb - Sphagnum magellanicum MG | ecosystem: Host-associated > Plants > Peat moss > Unclassified...
CATTACACTTAGTGATACCCATTACACTGAGTGATACCGATACCCTGAGTGACTTTTCCTCTCACCGAAAGTTCTCACAACCCACCCAAGAGTTTACCCATTGCACTGAGGGACCCTGTTTTCTTCACAAACAAACCAGACACTGAGTGATACCCATCACACTGAGTGATTTTTCCTGACACTGATGGTCTTGGTGTTAATGATGTGCAAGCATTATTCTTTTCCCCTAGGTTTCATGCATGCAACTTGTGGAGTTATATAGCACTAACAGACCTGCAACATTGTTGGTGAAGAACAATGAAAGTTTTGTTTATGGCGAGTAACAATTACTAAAAAATCATTTAGTATTTTTATTATCTTTAACTTAATGTTGATATTGTTCAAAAGCTAATTAAAGTTCACAACTAGGGAATAGAAGGCCAAGATTTTTCCATTAAATTTTTAGTAATGTTTTATAGGTTATTATTTTGTTTGTTGATAAATTTAAAAGGAAAATACTTTAGGTTCAAAATTAACCATTTGCTTTTGTTGACAAACAAAAATGTTGGTTACTGTTGTTATAATTGTAAATGTATGGTGGCATATAAAAGTCAACCTTGCATTAGCTATAAAATCAAACATGAAAACAAGGAAGACTTTGATTATGTGTTTCATGACCTTTAGATCAAACCTTTGTTTGCTCATGATGATTAGCCCTAAAAAGCCAAGCAAAGGTTTTTCCTTCATTTATTCAAAGAAAAAAAACTCAAAGGTAAATTTATTATGAGCTCCATAATAAAGGTTATATGATGCTCATTTCTAAAAAAAGATAAGTCCAAAGGCAAGAATGAAAAGACAAAATGTTCTAAAATGAAAATTATAAAGTTGGTTTGGAAAGGAAAATTTGTACATGAGCAAAATGCAGAAGTTGAGCAAACAATATCTACAAAACTAGAGATGGTGGAAAATGTTGTAGAAGCAAAAAAGGTAAAATATGTTGCAAAAACTAAAAAAGTTACTAATTATTGTTGATAAATTTGAGACTTGTTGAAGTTTGATTTGTGTGTATATGTTTATATATATATATATATATATATATATATATATATATAATTTTTTATTTTAAATTTTTTTATGAACAAAATATGAGGACACTACTTTTTGGATTTTGATTTGAATTGCATTGAATGTTTTCGAACTTGGATGAAATTTTTTTTGTCGTGGATGGAATTTGTTTTGAACTTGGACATAATCTAACTAATGGGATTTATTTCTTGGCTAAGGTTCAATGATGGGTTGATTGGGTCATTCTTACATTTGTTGCATTGAAATTTTGCAAATTTTCATACTCTAAATTACAATTTAACTACTATTAACATCAATTAACCAAAATATATATATTTTTTTACAATTTATTTATTTTTTGTATCAAAATTTGTGTTGTTTTAAAAAAATCTAAATATTAAAAAAAAAATCCAAAAATACATTGTAATTTGATTTTTTTTTAAAAATTTAAATATTGTCACAAGGTTGAACATTGAAATTATTTGTTGATTGTGGAACATTTTGTGCCAATATTATTGTAAATAAAAAATCATAATATTATTGTGGTATTGTAATAGAATTTGGAATTTAAAATATCATTATTAAATAAAAATTTATACTTGAAAATAATTTGAAAGTAACTAATCAATTTAATATTAAAAAATTTGGTAGATAATTACAAATTGCAGAAAAATGGAATATTTTGAAACAAGAACTACAATTATTTGAATATTTTTTATAATTTACAAAGAAAGAAAAAAAAAGTTAATATTAAAGTTAATATAAGATTTATAACTAATGAAAGACATATATTATGGATATACATATGAAATTGAATGAGCTTGATTTGTAACAAAATTATTAATTTAAAATACAATGTTGGTGGTTGTTTATTTGATGTTATAGCATACTTGTTAAAATATTCAATGAGCTCAAAATAAATTCATTAAAATAGTATGGAATATTTGCAAACTTGTTTATAAACCATGTGAACTTCATGGACTACTACAAAAACATGGATTTTGCATTCCTAGCATTGCGACTAAAATAACCATAAAATCAAAGTTAATTGTATGAAACGACTAACTACATTTGTTTGACTTAATCCAAAAAGTAGCATATGTCTAATATGATTAAGTTTGATTAACATTTCAATCAAAATAAACATTATCAAATCCATTTGGACTATCTAGCATTTACATGGCATATGTTTGATTTGATTAATTTCAACTAATTTGATTCAAATCGCTAAAAAATGTCATGCACATTAATGACATGAATTTTGACATGTTAGATTTGATTGAAATTCATTACCATTATTACTTTCCATTATATATGTCATATGTAATTTTAATATTCTTAGATTTATTTCTAGTTAATGTAATTCTTTTGGTGTACATACCACATAGACATATGCAATACATTTAAATTGAAAACTAATACATTAACATTAAATCAATTTTTAAGTTAAATGTAATCTAGTCTTTTGTTATTTTATTAGGGTCATTGATTCATAAACTATTTTGGGCAAAGTTGACTCATCAATAGTTTTAGTAAAAATAAATTTTGGGTTTTTTAAATTTAATTAATTATATCCTGCCACATAGGATGCTAATTGAACTTGATTTTTTAATCAAATCAAACACAATTCATTTTAGTCATCCTTATTCATCAAAACTCAATCAATAGTAAAAAATCACCTACCATATCAAGTCTTGGGGTTCTCCACTTCACCATAAATAATCCAAGCAATCGCATCAATGTTACCTACTCAATTTTCCCTTTTGCAACCAAGTCTTCACTTGAATATATTTCGATTTTGTTTTTAGGGATTTTTGATTTCATGTTTGGTCACCTTCTTGCCCTTCTATTACCTACTTGCCATTGTGTTTTTTCTAAGTTTTGGTAGATTTGTAATATAACTTAAACTTGCTCACCCTCTGTTGCATAGTTTTTATTTGTATTCATTCTTTAACACTCAAATATAATATGAAAGCAACTAAATTTATAGGAGCTCTAGTTTTTAGAGGTTTGATGTAAGCAAAACATGGTAGTCCTAAGGACTCATAGGTGGACAACAAAGGTGAGCAACCAATGCCTACACATAGAAAAAAATCAACAAAGGAAACATTGCAACCAATTGCCTTGTAAATGAAACCTTTGAAAAAAGAAAATGTTATCATGTAGACAACAAAGTTGGTCACCCAATACCTATAGATAGAAAAAACACCAACTAAGGAAATGTCATGACCAAGGTTGCCAACATCCCTTTTTTTGGGGACATCCTTGGGATCTAAAGGATGTCCTTGGTAAATTTTAGGTTTGGCAAGTTTTTTTAAGGTTTGGAGATGTCCTATATAAGTTCAAAAATAGTGGGGGAGATGCTTAGGGGACAATGGGGATGATGGGAAGACAACATGTCATGGCAAAATGGTGAGATGATGTTCGGGGACGTCAAAAGGCAAAATGCTTTTTGGAGGTGATGATGAAAGGACATCATGAAGTGTTGAGGGGATGATGAGGGACATTGGGCAACAAGAAGATGTAAAAGGATGCCAAGTAATGTGGAGGAGATGTCACTTGGGTGTTGGGTAACATTGAAAAAATGCTAGGGATGATGAGATATTATTATTATTGTTATTATTTTCAAACCATGGGAGGGGACATTGGGTAGTGATAGGGAGATGGTGAAGAGTGCCAAATAACATTACAAAACTATGAGGGATGTTGGGGAAACTTTGGGAGATGATGAGGATGGCAAAATAATGTTGGGAAAATATTGAATAACATCAAAAAAACAATGAGGGACATTGGGCGGCATTGGGAAGACATCAAGGGCAACAAGAAGAAGTAAGTATGATTCTAAGCAAACTATAGAAATGGACAATGAAATGTTACAAGGTAAATGAAAAGAAAGTTGCAAGAAAATAAGAAATGAAAAAAATGGTGAGAGAGAAAGAGATGGTGAAAAAACAATGCAAGAGTACATATTGAGATGAAAAACAAATGTTGGAAAGCTCCCTACAAACACATGAGAGAGAAAAAAAAGTTCAAAAAACATTGATGCAAAAGATGGTGTGAAAAGAAGTCATCACGTACATGAACATCATGAAATGCAATGAACATGATTAGTGCATCAAAAGATAGGTGTGATGATTAACATTATGTGTGAACAAAGTTACTTTTAAATCAACTGTACAATCATAGGTTAAATGGTTAGTTCATAATGTGAAATGGTTCAAACTACGATCCATATCATGTGTTAGGGCCTATCACAAAGATAACCTATCATTAGGTGTGAACCAACATTTAAAGTTATAATGATAGGTTTAGACTTTGGACTTTTGGATTCAACACCAATGTTGGGCAACAATTTGATTCATGAATGTCCATCCATTCATCCATGGAATTGCATGCACATTGGTTATAATATTAATCATGTATGGTAATATTTGGAGGGTCTTTAATGGTCTTGTGTGCAAGCCTGGGCAAAAATGTAAAGGCTTAATAAATTTGGTGAATTTGGTGGTTTCCATTTTCTGAATTTGATGGTCCATGCACCAATTCCATAAAAATGACTATGCAATTCCCATGATGACATAATCATGATTCCTCTTCCCTATTCAATCAACCACATATGTGGAATCAAAGGATTTGCACACATACCTTTTGCAAGTATAGCACATCATGGCATAAATCCCACATTCTAAATCTACAAACCTTGTAGCTAACATTAAAAATCTAAAGGAAAAAAATAAGACCCTCATACAATGAATGACATCCCACTCAAAGAATGTGGAGTTCAAGAAAAACCCAATGTTCAAGAGAAGAATTCTTATGAAATCACATAAAAGACCCAAATGTGTAACATAACATGAAACTAAGTTTATAAGTTTTCAAACATGTGGATTTTAATTATATAGTTTCAATGAAATTTCTTAAATATAATTTGATACAATTTTGATACTTTAATTCCTACCCAAATCAAAATATAGAAATTAATTTAAGTTCTTAACATTTTTAATTTGAAGAATTATAGAGTTCAATTAAATGAAAATGAAAATGAAAATTTTCATCATAATTATTGTATTAAAAATTCATGTAATTTATTTTACATTTTCAAATTGAAAAAATTATAGATTTCAATGTTATTACAAAATTGAAAATTGAATAATGATATTTAAAATGTACATATGTAATCAATTTCACTATGAAATTACATAATTATGTAACAAGGTTACAATTCCCAATATTGGGTGATTAGAATCATAGATCTAATGTGATTGTGTTTTAAATTTGTCTTTAGTGCAATCCCAAAAAAATTGATAAAATTGATATTATTATTCAAAATATTTATTAAATAATTTTTAAATCAAAAAAATAATATTGTCACCTAAATTAATAATTTCTATCACTTCAGTCATTTTGAACAATCAATGTTTTCAATCATGTCAATCAAATTAACTCAGTCAAATTTTCATCATAAATGACTAGTCTAATTTGATTAAGGACATTTTTGTCCACTAACCATTGTGATTGAAATTTCAATGATAAAACCCTTGTTATGTAATAGTGTTTTTCCCCTCATTATTTACTACCGTTGTATTTAATTCATGGGATTTCTAGACCTTGTACACATTGTTTAGGTCACCTTGCTTGTCGGTTTTTGAGATTTCAAACAAGATCTTGAGACTTGAAACTTTTAAAATTTGAAATCTTGCCTATCTTTATGCATGTTAATTAAGAGGCTTGGCATTGTTTCCAAAATTGTGGTGTTTCTAGAAATAAACCCACATCAAGCATTTTGAGCTTAGTACCGACTTTTGGGGGAGTTTTGAAAGTGAATCTCCTTAACTAAAATCAAATGCTAGTGTCTTCAGCCTAAATGAATTGATGAGTTCTTGGTTGGTTTCCTTTCAACAAGCAACAATTGGAAATCATTAAGAGCTATGCATATCAGTATTGGTCTGGTATATAGGCCTGCTCCTGCTATCAACATCAGTTGCTACTAGGGCAACGTAGTTCAAGGATGCAACCTCATGGATAGAGAGATGAGAGACACTCTTTGAAACATGGACAAAAGAGCCTTCCCATTGGGGCATGGTGAAACATTGTGCATCAAAGTAGCCTTTGCAAATCTTTTCTGCTGAATTTAGATATGTAAATTCATGTGAACTTTTTTTGTGATGTGCATTGGAGTACAATGGGGAAGGAATTTATGCTGTCAAGATAGCAAAACCATGATCTTCATGATCAAGCAAGCAAGCAAGAAAGTAACACAGAAATCATTCTGAAACATCAGGAATGAGGCACTGAAAAATTGCACCATAATACCCAATCTGTGGTTGACACTTAAAAATATTCATAAGGGAGTTAATGTGAAGTTTGAACCCCGTGAAACTCTAATATGTGCTCTCTAATCAAGTGGGTTACTGATTACTACCCAATGTAAGCGATTTACTTACTGGTCAATTAGCTTAATTCAAGCATAACATCTCATTAGTCAGAGAATTTGCAAGCTCAAATCTTGTGGGCGCATTTTTGGGCTCTTCACAAGTAATGGGTTAATTGCTGCTAATGTTCAAGTCCCATGTACTAAAAGCTGATGGGTTAATGGTTACAATGTTCAACTCTCACATACTTAAACCATAGCAAAATCTGGTATTAATGTGACAATTGTTTGCATTATGTATAAGTACTGGATTAGTGATTACCAACAAGGAATTCACCATCTTGGCAAGTCCCAATGTGAATGCCAATCTCCTCTTTATCCCATGACTGGATTTTACAACATGATCGTCGAGGTGTCTGCCAAAAAACAAAACAAAAACAAAACACGGACATTAGGTCACCAAAATAAGTTGAAACCATTGAACGTTTTGCAAAGAATCTAGCCAAAATTTTCTCACAAGCTCAATTGAGGATTTAAAGTAATATAGCATGAGTTTCTTGAGCAAGTTAATTTTCCTCCACATAACTGCAAATAGCTAATTTATATGAATTTGTATCATAATTGAAAATATGATGATAATGCTTTAGCAAAATAAATAAATAAATAAATAAATAAAATCACCTGGTACCAATCTTCACGCATTGGCTCTTTCCAAACGTGAATCTGATTCACTGAAGTCAGTGGTCCCATGAGTTGTTGATTGCAATTAGACTTTGCTCTCTTCTCTTTGTGTTCCTTGGAATAAACACTCTCAAGAAGCCCTTGAGAAAAATTAGAATTGGGACCTTGAACAGATTCCACAAAATACCGAATTGGATGTGTGCAAGGGTCCTTTGAATAAGCCCGGGTAGTGAATGAGAATTCAGACTTGTCCCACTTCCTACGGATTGAGGCAAATGTCTGAATTGGTAACACCATTTCATGAGGTGGTAAGAATCCAGCATGAATATGAACAACATAACCCCAAGAAACTGAGAATGACCATTTCAGCTCTTTGTCATAACAGATGGACTGCTGTACAACACTTCCTGATTCCACCTCCGCTGCTTGAGTTAACTTTTGTAAAGCTTGAAGGCGGGTTTTATTGGGAAAAATTGGGGAGATTGTATCCAAATGATGGATGCTTAGAATGGGTGTTACCGGATGCGCTGCTAGTATTCCAAATGGGTCTCCATTTATATCCATCTGCAACAACAATAATGGCACCACAAACAAACCACATTCTTTATCTTTGCATTTTGCATTTTACAGAAGGATAAATTGTTCTCCTTTCTTAGTTTTGGTTTTACAACCCTCACAAACTGGCTTGCCCTAATTCTTCCTTCTTCCAAGGACTAGCAACCATGTATATTGTTGTCCCAATGCTTTTAGAGGACACTGGGTTCACGACAAGTCAAGTTTATATCAATTTGCATACAACCAGAACAAGATCAATTCAATCCAGCACTACCCACGTGCAAGGTGGTAAGTACTTCAGCTAGACTCCCCATAGTTAGAATTCTGCGTTGCTGGTCATTGATGTTAACAGATATGTTGAAACTAGAAAAAAAGATTGATTCAGGCTTGTTGGGTTGTGCCAAAAACATTAGAAAATGAGAGTGGATGGGCCTCAGAAGGAAGTTTTTTGTCTCTTACCTGATGGAATCCGGGATTTTTAGTCAAAGGTACGCCAAGTTCTGATATGCATGCATACAACCGATCATCACTCCCAAACATTTGTCCATACCTGTTCTACATTCATCAGCCATCACATACTGCTACTACATCTCAATACAAAATCCAAGTTCAGAATACTCATTTTAGAGGTGAGATTTCTTTCGGGTCTTTTTATCCCACCATTCTTAAGCCTTGGCACGTGACATAATGGCAGAGATCATGGGCACGAACAATAACAATACTCCATGTACTATTATTCTGAGGAATTTATTTTCCAAATGAAATTATGAGCTGATTGGATTGTAACAAACCTTCTTCAGGATCACTAAATTGCAACAGTAGATTCAAGCTTAAAACCCTTTTGCAAAAATCTACAAAATTGTAAAAAACTCACAAAACTAGAGCAGCAGCAGCAGCTTTTTACAAGATCACAAAACACAAAGATGAAGCATTTCATCCAAAACCCAAGCATCAATCTGAGCTTTTCAATTTTTAGTGCAAACTCAAAATTTGAAGGTTGATTTGACCATTGGATTCATAATCAACTTTTGAAAATTTCTTCCTTCTTTTTCAGTCACCTCCCCTTGGGCAGAATTTCCCTTTTAAACCACAAACTAAAGTCCAATTCATGGAAGATTTCAATTTGATTTTCAAAGGAGCTTCCATTTTTGTTAGGCCCAAATTTTTTAAATTCTTTATGTAAAGGAAAAGGAACTTTTCTGAGGTTCTTATTGAGACTCTTCTTGGGTTTTCGACCCCAATCTCAGGCTTCTGCCCTCAGGTTGGCCCTCAAACCCAAGAAGAGCCTCTGGGAGAGGCTTTGAAGGACCTTTTGTGAGGCTCTTCCTCAGGCTCTTCCTGAGGCTCTTCTTGAGTCTTTGGCCCCAAACTTGGGCTTCTGCCTTTAGCTGGACCCCCAAACCCAAGAAGAGCCTTTGAAGGAGCTTTTGTGAGGCTCTTTCTTCCAAAGACTTGTCTTGGATTTTAGGCCCCAATCTCAGGCTTCTGCCCTCAGCTTGGCCCTCAAAGCCAAGAAGAGCCTGAGGAAAGCATATGAAGGAACTTTTGTGAAGCTCTTCTTGGGTTTTGGGCCCCAAACTTGGGCTTCTGCCCTCCTCTAGGCCCTCAAACCCAGGAAGAGCTTCACAAAAGTTCCTTACCTTATACACAGAAAGAAAGGACTTGGGAGGAATTGTCAAGTGAGGGGGTTTGTTGGGTACCTGAAATTGCACTCATCTTGCATCTGAGCAAGAGCTTGAGCCAAGGGGAAACTGATAGCAAACCCGCCACCACCGAAAGCCATGTTGTAGGAGAAGAGCATAATATTCTGGGAATGAGTCTCAGAGAAACTGCCAATATAACGCATCTGAGTATGATCATACCTCGACAAAACCTTCACCAAATTTTGGGGGAAGAAGAAAGTATCATCATCTCCAAGCACAAACCAATCCACATTGGGTAATCCAAGCCTGAAAGTCTCAGACACAATGCGAGAAATGCGTACTCCCCATTTCCTTTTCACATGACTCCAATTGAACTTGGATTTGTCTGAAACGTCTTCAGAGATTTTGTAAGGAGGCCAGTCTTCACTCCAATGTGTTGTTTCATTCACCTCTTCATCTAACCACACAAATCCCCGCATTCGTGTGCTACTGCAGCTGGAATTCTTATTGTTGTTATTGTTGCAGCAGCTGGAATTGTTGTTTCTGTTGTTGCAGGAGCTGGAAGAATTCCACCACAGCTTGATATACTCTTTTCTCCTGGACCAATTCTTGGCAGCTGTGGCAATTCCAAAGACGATCCTCGAAAGCTCAGTGCCTCCACCGGATCGACTCTTGGGTCCAGGAGATTCATTGAGCTCAGAGATGATGACGATGTTGTTGGTGTTGTTGTTCTGCTGCTGCTGCTGCTGCTCCTCTTGCTGCTGCTGCTGTGTATAAGAATTTTGTGTCCTTGAAGAATTGCTCCTGGAAGATTCAGATGTAATCTGATGAATACTACTCTGGTTTTGATCTAGTAGTGTACACTGCAACAAGGAAGTGCGAGAGTATGGGTTCAAGCCTGCAGCTGTATTGAGGATTAGAATTTGGAGGATGTAGGTACAGAAGCATACCACGGCTATGGCTACTACTGCGATGCTTATGCTTCTACTGTACCCCATGATGATTCCCGTCTGCAACAGATCCCCAATTTGAAGCTTCTTGGTTCCTCCTCCTCCGCCAGATCCTCTTGCCATCATCATCTGAGGACTTCAGACTCTCTCCTCAACAACTACTAAGTCAAGGGTTCAGCTCCCCACCGAGAAGCTTCAAATTCTAGCTAGCGAAAAAAAAAAAAACAACAACAAGAAGCTAACAATCAGCAAGCAGACAATTTACTTGTTTGCAAATTTTGTCATTATCATCTTCTTCATCATCATCACTACTCAATGCTTGGTTCTCTCTCTCTCTCTCTCTCTCTCTCTCTCTCTCGCACAGTGATGTCACTGCAACACTTGCTCATTTCCACCAGCAGCAGCAGCAGCAGCTTCTTCTTCTTCTTTGCAAAATTATTATTATTATGCAAAATCTTCATTGAAATCTTCGTTGAAATCTTCGTCTCCACATGCTCTATGATTGCTGAGTTTTGCCTGAAATTCTCTTAATTTCTCTCTAATTCTCCCAATTTACAAAAAAAGATCAGACTCTGCAGAGATTGATTGCAAGAAACCGTGGCCCAAAATGCAAGGTTTTAAGAAAAAAATGAAAATTAAAAATTTTAAGTTAGATTTAGAAAGCATTGAAGCAAATGATGATTCTGCAAATGGATTTGATTTGTTTTGTTTTGTTGACTGTGTTTTAAAGCCTACTTGTTCTTGTGACTTATTTGACTGAGAGATAGATTTGACTGAGTTTGAAGGCTCATTATTTGTGATTATTCTAATACAAGTTTTTGACCCAAGTTTTTTCTTTTTCTTTTTTGGTTCGCAATCCAAATAAATAGAGATGATGGATGAATTGGGTCCGGGCTGGACGGTCCCCCTTCCTTATTTGAGGGTTTCTTTTTGGGGTTCAATTTTGTGATGTTGCTGAAGTGGTAATCATCCGTAAGATCATTTAATCAGATTAGGCTACATATTAGGGGAAAAAAAATAAAAAACCCTCCCAAATCCTTCCATATTCTTGGCTGCCTACTCAAACTTATAATAAAAATCTGATGATTTGAAGAAAAAACAATTCTTCAAAATCTGGTGAATTTGGGTCATTTTTTTTTCATATGGAAAAATCCTTTGTAAACATTGAAATCATATTTTTAAAGGTCAAAATTTTGCGAAATTCTTTTCACCCCTAAAATTTTAATTTAATTTAATTTAATTTAATTTTTTTTAAAAAAAACACTAGCCCAGTCCCAACCATGTTACATACACCAACAGCAAATGATTTTTTATTTTTTTCATTTTTAGTTGAGTGTATAACCAGTAGACCCAAGTGAATGTGAAGCATATACCCTAACAATTTGGTGGGTTCAGGCACCAATTATATTATTTTTAGAAATGCTGCAATTTTACAAAAACTATTTTCTTTAATGAATTTTTTTTTGTGAAGGAAAGTGAAGAATCACTTGAAATATTCTATTTTGGAAATGGAATATTCAAAATAAATAAATAATTAATTAATTAATTAATTATTCCAAAGACAGAAACCCCTATATATCATGGTAATCTACACATTGGGAGGAGGAGGGCTATATATATATTTGTAGTAGTTCTTGGAATACCTACTTAGGCTAGGAGGTCAGAAGTCACAGAAACCAAGGAAATAATAATTGAGGGCAAACAGAACATTGCATGTACAATGATGATGAAACAATAGGGTTTTTTTAGGGTTTTTGGGTGCAACATAGAGAGGTAGGCTTAAGAAGATGTGCATGCAATTTTGCAGGAGGAAAACTTGCCACCTTTCATGCTCTACTTGGCTTAGGCAATGACAATTTATTTATTTAGCTCAACTTCACTAATCACTGCCATTGTGTGGCCCCCCACTTGTCACAAAACCCTAAAACCCTCTTGTCACAAATGTTTTAATGACAAGTGTTGGAAGAGGTAGTTGCCAAGCAATTTTCCCTGCCTGCCCACCCCAAGTTTTGGTGGCTGGGGTAGAAGATTAGGGCCACTTTAGACAAGGGTCCAGGGACCAAAAACACAAGGACCAATTTGAAGCAAATTCAACCTTGAATTGAATTGGACTCTTCTTCACATTAAAAGAAAAAGAAAAGGAAACTTCTTCCTAAGGTACAATGAGTGTGTCTGAAGGCCTGGGGTCCATTCAAGGGTGCAATATCAAAAATGTGCCATTGACATTTGAGAGGATTAGGTTAACCTTTGGTCTTTTTTTTCTTTTTTTCAATAGTTTTTTTTATTTTTTATTATTTTCTTTCTTTTTCCTCTTAGTACACGCAATCAATGAGCATAGCACAAGATATTGGTGGTTCTTGTTTTTCCTATGGTCATGCATTGAGTGATTGCACAATTAATTACATTGCAACAAGTAGTTATTGAACAACATTGGAGTCTGATGAATGTAATGTTGTTTTTCATGGAATTTGTTGACATGGCATTAAGAGTTTGCAACATGTGACATGGCATCAAGAGTTCGTAACATGTGACATGACATCAATAGTTCACAACATGTGTAGGTATGAAAAGGTGGTGGGATACATGAAGAATCAACTTTTTGGGAGTTTTTTTGAAAAGATGTTTTGGCAACAAACAAAGTTAAGATATGACACATTTTGTTCATTAATTAGGGTTGTAGGTTCAAGTGTTGAGCAAAAAAAATACACACATGAAACAAAACATCCTTATTGAAATTAGAGTAGCAATGGCTTTTGCATAACTAGGTAATGGAAATTTTTTGCAAATGTGTGGAGAGGTCCATGGCATTGCAAAAAGTACATCATCAATTATAGTGAGAGAATTTTGTTCAAAAATTAAAAATTACTTGAAACCATTGGTGATCCTCTAAATTGACGAAAGACAAGATCAAAGAATTCACTATTAGTTTTGAGAGCTTGCATGGAATTCCATACACTTTAGGTGCCATAGATGGTAGTCACATTCCAATTTCACACTTAAGGTAGACCCAAAATCATATTATTGTTGAAAAAGGTTTTACTTCACATTGATTCGAGGAATTGTAAATGCAAAGTGAATTTTTTGGGATTATGATTATGGGTGGGTAGGAAGTATCCATGATTAGGTTCTTTTCCAAAAAATAGACATAGGAAGCTATGTGATGAAAGACAAATTCTTACCTTATAAATTGATAGGATATGCCACTTATCAAATATGGCCATGGTGTTATTCTCTTTTCAAAGATGAGAAAGATGGATTGCCAAGATACAAAGCACATTGGAATTTTATACAATCTAGGACAAGGATGTTAATGAAAAGAACTTTTGGAATGTTGAAAGGCAAATTCAAAATTCCACTAAAGGAAGTAAACATTCCATTACACCACATGCCAAACTTGGTCACAACTTGCATATGTTTACACAACATGCGCATTGTTAATTCAAATGGCTTTGACATGGACTAGGCTTTGGAGGCCCAAAAATATGCACAAATTGAAACAAACACAACATTTGGGAACTTGAAAAGGTGTTGATATTTTTTTTCTTGGCTAAAGAAGTAATCAAACAAAATGAAGAGGTTACAAAATCTAGGGATGGTAAATGGAGATGATAGAAATGACATGGGGGACATGGAAGACATGGAACATCAAGGTGAAAATGAAAATGATGTGATAGAAAGCCATGAAATACAAGCCGAAAACAGTCCTTAAAATTTAAAAATTAAGAATGCAATACATGGATTGAAAAAATGAAAAACATTTCAAATTGTTTGAAATAAAGATGGTTTGGTCATTAGTTCCTCTCCCTTCCCCCAGGGAGATGAAAAATCAATCTTCATAGTGGATGAATTGAACAAAGGTGAATGGTGGGAAAGGGCGGCAAGAGGCAAAAGGAAACACCTTTAAAAGGCCCAATTAACCCAATCTAAGTATGAACTTTTGCAAGTTTTTTCTTTTACTTGCCACAAATTTCAAACATGAAGTCAAATTATGCTAACATGCACAATTAAGGTTTCAAAGTTGAAAAAACAATTCAAGGATGAAAAGAAAAATTACCTGGTTTTTTATCATTTTATACAAATTCAAACTCCATTTCTCCTTTTGGAGCAATGAGGTGTAGTACTTTACATCCACCCAATTTTTTCAGTCTTTTCACCTTCTTCATCTTCATCTTTCACCATAATTGCCTTGTTTTTTGTTTTTTTTTCTTTAAAATGGGAAGCAGTTTAAAGATTTCTTACAAATCCAAACCCCCTTCCACTTATGAAAATTGATTCTTCAACCTTCCACTTTCTGCCCCACCTTTCGATTCACTTCCATTTCCTGCATTTGGAAAGGTTGAAAACACATTCCTTCTAGCAACCGCCTTGTGAGGATCCACAAAACTAGCAATGTCAATTCTAGAATTGGTAAAAAATGGGGGAGCTGATGTGTTCTCAACAATGTTCTCAATCCATAGCATTTATTCCATTCTCATAGAATTTGAACAACAAGAGTAAAAAATAATAATGGAAAAGAACAAAAAATGAAGAAATGAACCTTGGACCCTAGTTTGCACTTTGGTTCTCCAAACCAAAACTCTCCTTTAAGCTTTTCTTTGTGGTCTGGGCCAATTGGTTTTCCCTCCAAAATGATGCCTTGTAAGCTAAATCACAATTTGAGTTGTTTTGGTCTTTGATCCTTGTTTAAAGGCCTTGGGACCAATTTAAAGTTCTTGACCAATAGGAATGTTTATTTCATTACACCTTGCTCCTTAGACCCTTATTTAAAGTGTCCTTTAATCTCCCTAATGTCCTTTGAGAGTTGTGCATTGGGATGGGAAATTTTTTGGTACACACCAATGTTGTTTGGTTATCTAGTTTTAGAATAAACCCTTAGATATCAACATAACAAAATTTTATTTTTAAAAAAAAATTAGGATATGTATTTTTTTAATTCAAGAAATAAATTGTGTAAATGGTTATGTATTCAACCATTTTAATTTACCTTTGCCGATTATGAATGAATCAGTTTTCAAATGTTGATAAACTATAAATATATGTAGATGCTAAAAGTATGAATGAACCAGTTTTCAAATGTTGATAAATTGTAGATATGTATATGGTCTAGTTATGAATGAACTAAAATTCAAATGTTGATAAACTATAGATATGTATAGAACATATGAATATTACACAAAAACTTGTAAGTGTAGTAAAATAAACATGAACACCTTACCAATCCACGTTACAAATTAAAGTAACTTGTGGGGGAAATTAACCCTAGTTCTTAAAACAAGAACTTTGTCCACTAAAGCACAAGCTACTTGCAAAAAAACAAAAACCACCCTAACACCCAAAATCTAAAAACCTAAGATAATATCAAAAGCTTGGGCAACAACATATGATGTTGGTGAAAAGTGGAGTGTGAAATCCATATATAATCCATGAATAAAACCTACACACAACAACTAAAATCAATCACAATGATGAAAAAAAATCAAAATGTAAATTCTAGCAAATAAAAAACAACAAAATAAAATAGCCATTTGACTTAATTAATTGTCATCAACCTCCAACTGTTTAAAAAAATCAACCTCTTCAATTAAATCATAATTTTCTTCAGCTAGAAAACATTCAACTTTCATATAATCCTTAAAAGCAACAATTGGCATGTAATTTAGCCATGGATCATTAGGCCATTTTTTGAGAACCATGATTATCCAGTCTAAATTCTCCACTTGTAGGTGACAATGCCACAAGGTTGTCAACGCAGTAATGAGGCTAAAAACACATTTAGTTTCAATTTGAAACCCTTAAATTCCAAGGATCTGTTTGGCTAAAAAACCCACATTCGAAATCTAATTTTCATGGCACTGCCACCAAGATAGAAGATATGCACATACAAATGCAAGGATAGATGACCTCCTAATATATAAAAAATTTAACAACAAGAACATGAGAAGATTCCTCCATGGATGTTCCAACACCAAACATATTACCTTTTTCTTTTTCAAACTGAAAATTGGGCACATTAGTAATAGTTGTACATGCTTGGGAAGTAGGATTCAATCGGTCAAAACAAGCCATTAATAGTGGAATCATTACTTTTGCATCATATTTAGAAGCAAGATGAATTATTACACAATGGCTTAAAGATTTGAAACAAGGTTCCAACATCATGGCAAACATGTTATGAACATTATGTAAATCAAATGTTTTCAAAAGTAAGAAGAAAGGTCTGATCACTTTAATGACTTCTTGCTACATATCTTTTTGCAAGGTGAGGAGCTTTGAATCAAATTCATTTAGAATTTTAGACCCTTCATTGAATCCCACAACCTTAGCTTTTATGTTGAATGAAATATTAACAACAATAGTCAAAGCATCTGATAAGAGCCAATGCCTTTTTGATTGATTCATCACACATGCACTCACAATAAAGTTTAGGCAAGAAATAATTGCCTTTGCAATAGCCCAAACTTGGGCCTTAAGAACTCCTTGTTGTAATGTCACTATCTTTTGCCTATCATAACAAAGAAAGATGGTTTTTTTAAATTCAAAACATCCTTCAAACATAATGGTTTTTCTTACAAACCTTGTTTTGATAAGTGTTTTTAGCTTGTGAGGTGACAACCCACTTTCAACACAAGTTTTCTCCCACTCTTGCCTCCCTTTCTCAGATTTTTTGTCCAAGTAATTATATTATGTAACTTGTTTCAGCATCTTTCACATTCACTTGCCTTAGCCCCATAGAAACATTGTCATCATTCATAAACTATTAACATGTTTTAGACAACACATGACCAAAAAAAATGCCTTCATAAACCTAGGGAAGGTTTAACAACTCACAATTAATAATGGAGTGCCATGTTGTAGCCATGGAAGCCAAATTGTTACCTTCATCTTTGACAAAAGCAAAAACTCAATGAATTAAACCAAATCTCTCAAACAAAGATTGTAATTGTCATGCCATGCACAAGTCGGTTGTTTCATTTACCTCAAACATGCCAACATTAACATTCATAGGCTCCCAATTTTCAGAGAGATAGTTATATCCATCGCAAACATGTGAATGCCTCCTTCGGACATCCATAAATCAAATGAAACAAAAACAATTGCTACACTTGCAACAAGTTTTGACAAATCATGAATGTCCATATACTTGGTAACCATAGCATGAAACACTTTTTCAACAAGTTGTGAATGAAATGGAAATAAAACATGAGGGCATTGGTGTAAAACTAACCTTCTTAACCAAATATTTTCACAAGTGGATAAAGCCTTGTAGCCCTTACAAATATACAAGATTAGATTTTCAAGAAACTTTTGTTGTTACTCATCGTGTTGTTTGTAAGGATTTGAAGATCAAAAGAAATTTGTGATTGCAATGCCAATAACTCCAAGCCTTTTTTTTGTTAGTTGTCAAATATGATATAAGGGAATCATTTTAATAAACTATTTCCTCTTGGTAGCAAACAACTTAGGATGTGCACAATGAATGTGTGTTTTCATAATAATCACCCCATTACACTTGTATTTTATAAGCCCCTTCTTTAGAATAGAATAAATATGGGTTAAAACATTTTCATTTGCTTGCGCAGACCTACAAATAATGCATCTCAATGTTTGTGGGTTTAGAATGTCAACATGGAGGTTATCATTAATAGCGAAAAAACCTGATCAAATGGATAAACCATGGTGAAGTTTCCACAATGTAGCTTGAACTTTTATAGTTATAAGTTTCACAGCCTTTATTGTTGTTACCACATGACCAAAATGCCAAATTACCAATTGCCATGCTCTCAACATCTAAATTGCTACCAACAATATTTGATGTTGTCAAATCAAAGCAATTGAAGTCAATTTCACTCACACTTTCAACAACATCAACACCATGTAGCTCCCCTTTCTGTCCTTCAACCATTGCACAATGAAAACCTTACACCTTACCCTCCAAGATCATAAATCCTATTATCACCAACACTTGCACCTAACAACCTCAAGGAATGACCTAGCCATTGAAAAAGATTGGCAAACAATCATGCACTTCAAATCATGGGTGATGGTGAATAATATTGCAAGAGTGCTAGGATGTTGGTTTGACAAAGTTGAAAGATTACACAGTAATTTGTCTATTCATCTAAATGCATTACCTCTGAATGAAAAACATTGACAGAATATGCTTATTTGAGGCTTTAGTATGATGTTTGACACTAGTTGCACGTACTATAGTTCCATTGTTTCTCAACAACAACAAAAAAACAACATAAATCTCCATCAAATATTTTTGACCCCCATAATGAAATCTAAAGGGCCCTGAGTCCCACAAAGGGAGAGAAGGGCTTGCAAATACTGCATTTCCTTGTAAATAGTGATTCAAATCCTTGTAAAGTGACATTATACTTGTCTTGAAAGGACACTACAACTTAATGAACTCTTGCAACTAGTTGCACAAAAAATGTTAGTTTGTAAACATGCAAAGGGCTTTACCTTGTACTTTTTCTTGGGTGCTGGTTGCAATTGGTCATTCATTAAACCACCAAACATAACTCCATGTCTATCACCTACCACTTGGATAAAAACCATGTGGGTAAGAAGTTTAGACTAGTTTGCTTTTAAAAATAGGAAAGTTAAAGGGTCCAATAATAAAAGGAAAAACACAATTGGTCAATAACAAAAACTTAATCTTTGTAAATTGACTAATTCAACTTTCAACCTTACAATAGATTTAAGTGATATGTCAAAGTGGTTGCAAAAATAAACTCCACAAAAACAAGTGAATAAATGTTACGTAACTTTTAATGTAACCAAATTGTAACAAGAATGAGTGTAGTCATAATTCATAACCTTGAAATTGTCACAAGATATTAGACCATTATCTTCATTCATCTTTCACAAATATACAAATCAAATTTTATGCAGTTTCAAGATGGATGTGGATCTCTTTGCCATGCTCATTTCAATGATGATCTCTATTCCTATAACTCATAATATGTGCATAATGACAAATTATACTCAGCAAGGAACATAATAAATCAAGAAAAAACACTTCAACATGGTATATAAAGAAAAAAACATTTATTTACTATTGAAAATTTACAAACTCATCCTTGTGCCATGTACATTTGTTGGGTGCTCAACCATTTAAACAAACCTAAATCACCTAACTTGGCCTTATCACTCATACCTATAATCCCATTAATTGTACTACCATCAGCAAAACATGACTAATTAAGCTAATATGCATCAATGGAATTGTCCTAGTTGCCTACTAGCTTGTATATGCAATTTTCCATGCTAGGTAGGGTACATAGGAAGTAAATAGATGAACTCATGTAATAGTTTGGCAAAACAGTTCATTTTGTTTTAAAAAAAACCTCCCAATCTCAACATGATACCAATCATCAAGAATGGCAGTGGTTGGCTTCCCTTATGCCCCCCCCCCCCCATTAAACTAACTTTTAACGATGCATGTATAGTGATATATAAATATATGTGTCAAAAAGCTAGGGCAAAAGACTATACAAAAATATGAAATCCAAGTTTCTATCACATTTTTAGAAGTTACAAGAGGCTCCATCACACCATTAGATTAACATTTTCGGATGTGTGGCCAATTAGAAAAGTCAGTAGCATCTTCATTCAAGTCACAATAAGCTTGTAACTTCATTTCATTTTAGCTTTCATTTGTATAAGTAAGCATTTAAGCCAAAGGCAAAGGGAGGCCTACATAAAAGGTAGTGACTAAACTTCCCATATTTAAAGTTTATTTCAAATTGACTAAAATAAATGACCCACTAGCAAGGTTATTGAAATTTCAAAACAAAAACAAGATTAAAAAACAAAAAAAAAATAGTCCCAATCAAACTAAATAGAATTGAGAAATGGAGCCAATAATAAAGTTATTGAGATTTTAGTTCCAACAACATATCAAAAAACATAAAAAGATGAAACCCCAACCCTGGAGAAATGTTGATAAAACTAAGGAGCATGTTGAACAATGCTAACTGTCATAGGCATGTTCATTGAATTTCAATAATAAAATGTATGCTAATGATTAGTACAATGATATCCTTAGTGTCAAGTCCATGTAGTGGGTCAATATTCAATACCCTATGTGAAGCAATGTACACAAGTTTTGTCATAAACCAATGGTAATTGGAAGACTTAGCCATGATGATGGTTACCTTGTCAAGACACAAAAAAGAAGGACAAACCAAAAGAGAATCAAATAAGGAAATAAGGAAAGAAGAGATAAACAACACCAAGAACTTGAAGATCTTTTAGAATGTAGGTCATACCTAATTATCAATAGTTCTAATGTCCCATTGCCAACAGTAATCACAGTGCATAGACCCAATACCCACATACAAGAAAAAAATTAACCACAACTTCAAACACTCAACTTGCACAAGAACTGAATATTTAGGAATATAAATATGTTTCCCTCTTGCTTATAGTGAATGAACTTGATCAAAACTTTCATATTGAGTAGCAATGGGGAATAAAAAAGAGCATGAAACTTTAGATAGAACATTTGGCAAAAGTTCCCAATGGAGAGGACAAGTTGTCATGTTGAAAGCTCCGGGGTAGCATATTATGTGTACCCCTAATCATCCACAATATTGATCAACATATACAAAATTCAATGAAAAAATTGTGTTGTTTATTCATTCACCCAACATCAAATTGCTACAATCAAGTGAGTTGAAAAAGGGCCAATTGAAAGGTGATGTGCACAAATTGATTACCACACGTAGCATAAACTTGAGATTTAGTTTTCTTGAGGTGGGTGATGATATGGAATGGCTTGAAGAACCAACTATTTGGCAAAAGTGACAATATCTTCAAACACAATCAAGTAGTTTTCAATAGCCATATAGTCTATAGCAACCAAGTAGTCTATAGCAACGAAATAGTTTACTTGTGGCAACAACAACAAAACAAACATGTTCTTACTCTTGCAAGAGGAATGAACAACTCATATGAGCTTTTGAAGTTTTCAACAACCAAGTAGTCTACTTATTGGCAACAACAACAAAACAAACATGATCTTGCTTTTGCAAGAGGAATGAACAACTCATATGAGCTCACAAGATTTGCAAGAACCGGAGGAATGCATACTTGAAAGGAATGCATAGACAAAAAAAATATCCCACCACAACACCAAGCTCCATCAAAATGACAACGAACACAAAGGAAAGTGCAACCTTTTTGGCCATTTAGGGTTTGAGACAACAAAAACTTGCAGAACCTCAAGCACTTGAATGCATATCCTTCAACTCTGAAAAACTCAAAAACCCTAAAATCCGGATATGCATAATATCCAATACATATCCAGACATAAGCACATATTATGATAGACATGAATATGTATCAGGTTATCAATAAACAGTAGACTGATGGATATGGATATGCATAGATAACTAGTCAATATCCATTTGCTGGATATGTATGTTCAAATATTTATATGAATTTTGAAAAATAATTTCAAAACTGGAATTGGGAACTGGCCTCTGGTTAGAACTAGGGTCTAGACCCAAAATTGAAACCACCCCCAACACCCATTTTATCCATCTTTTGGTTATGGGAAAAAAATAATTTTAATAAATAATTTTTTAAATTTATTTTGGTTGGGGTATAGACATGGTGTTTGTTGAGGAATTTTTTTTTCAGGGTTTTGAAAAATAACAGTGACATTCTTTTTTGAATAATAATTTTGGGGTGGGGTGCAAGTGGCAATAGACATGTAGTTCTTACTTTCTGACCATGTCTCAAGTATGCAATTTTTATTGCCCCAAGCTAATGGATGTGCATGTGTAAATTTTTGGTGCACCCATCCAATTGATGGGTTGTTTTGAAGTCTTACCCATTTACTTGTTGGGTTTCCTCTCAAAATATGAATGTTGGGTAACTGATTTAATCATGCCTTTATACCATTTCTTTATTTTTTTTGTATCAAAAGGTTTCATATCACTATGAAATGTGAAAAAAAATTCATATGACTAATTTTTAAAATGAAATTTGTTTGATAAACATACAAATAATTAGCTTCAACTCTTTTAAATCTTATTAAAATGAGATTCTTAAAAAATTGATTCAGAAGATTATGCAAGAATTGATTAAAATAAAACACATCAATTTTTAAATAAATTATAATTATAATATAAAAATCTTTTCTGAGATATAAATGATTTGTTATTGATTGTGATAACCAGATAATAACCTCACTTGGTATTGAATCTTCAAATTTGAATAACCTACCTGGTTGACATAGTGATCATCTGGGTAGGTTATCAATCCTGAAATGCTAAATATTTTTATGATAAAAAGAATAAATAAAAGTAAAGTAAAATAAAAAGTAAAAAGTAAAAAACTATGTAATTTGTGTATAACCAGTTGTATGACCGGACAGTTCTCAACCGATAGCATTTGATAACCAACCCTTATGGATAATGAACGGTTATTACCTGTAAAAAATCAGAGTAATTGATAATTTAGGGTATTACTTTGGTAGCAAAACTGATAACTGATGGGTCTAAATCTTTGCTTCTGTTATTGATAACATACCCGACTGAATATAACCAAAATGAAATAACCGGCCAACACTGGTACATACCATGATACCAGTGTACCAGTACCTGCCGCCTGGTGGTAGGGACTTTGAGGCGATTCCAAGTTAAAATACCAGGGCTGTACTGGTCTCAATATCACATGCATTACTTGTCACATACCAGCTGGTATGTTCCAAAAGTTGATACCCGGAAATACCCATTGAGTGGTTAATTGATTTTCCAAATAACCTCTGGTCCCGGTTTTTTGGGAAAATTTTAGAATCAAACAGCTCCAATTCGTATTTCTAGAGAAATTTCAGAACCAGATAACCTCTGATTCCAATTCAAAAAAATCAAAGAATCTGTGAAACAACTAGCGAAAAATTGGCAATTTTATAAAAGGTTAAGTTCTTGGGTTTTTTCTTTTTTTTGGGAGAATTATGACTATCTATCATAATTGGTTCTTAGATTTTTATTAGAAGCACTGTAATTACATATTGGATTTGGTTCTTTGATTTTTGAGAACTGTGGTTATACATATTAAAAAACCATCTTTAGAATTGCCAATTGTTAAATGTTATTTTTGGTCGTTGTCAACATGTTACATTCAACATGCATGACAATTTTTGTATCACGACGATGTGTGAGGATTTAGAGTGTTTTCTTTTTTCGATTTTGTGATGTAACTAAAATGGTGATCATCCTGAAGGTGATTCAATCAAATTTGTTGACAAACAAAAAATGAAAGTAAGAATATTTAAACATTTTTTATGTATTGATTGTTACTTATTGAATATAGAACTTTGTGTCATGTGCTATCATATTAACATCAAAATTATTGTTCTTCACACATACATAGACAAAACAACGTAAAATAACTTTAAATGGCACATCATCTCCAAGCAAAACATCTATTCACTTGCAAACAAACAACATGAATTCAAGCCCAAAACACAACATGAAATACACACAAAATCATGTGTCACAATGGACTTGCATGAAAACATTCAAAATGTGCAATAACAAACTTGTGTGTCATAAAATCTTAAATCACTAAAAGTGATTTGTGAATACTCAACTTAAGATTATATCTCACACATGAAATATCCCAAGCTTAATTCACAATTAAATGGTTTTGAACTAAAACACACTTAACTACACTAATTCAACTTAAGGCTAACCTAATCATGATTTAATTTTGTGGTTAAATTAACATTCTTAACAACTATTATGCACAACCATACAAATATTTACAATTATCATTCCCCAAACACACATAAACCAATCAACATAAAATCACCTTAAATGGCAACCTCTTTATTTAGGGTTAAGGTTCACTTAAACTAAATAACAACATTAAAAATTCCTTTTGTAAATCCACTAAGAATAACATTTTGTTTTTAATGTGAGAGGATTAATAGGTTGAGTGCAAATGTGAGCCCCATTACTAATCACTTAATTATAATCCTTCCAAATCTTTAACCGGATGTGAATCATCATGGGGAAAACTTAGGATACTCATACTATTTAATTATAAAATTAAGTACCTAAGTTTGCATAATGCATTGCAGGCAAAGCCATTTTTCAATTGGTATTTTTTCCAATGGTGGCATAGGACATCCCTTATGTCAACCTCTAAAACATTAATCACAAATCAAGATAATGAGACCCCTTGTATATTGTCCATACAACATACAAAGTAATTTGATATGAATAATCATTAAAGATAGGTCAACTTGACCATCATCATGTGAAAGATGACACAATGCATAATTGCACATGTGATCTTTCCATGTTTAGCCATCTCAACTTTCTAACAATAACATTTTTAAAAATAACACCTTCCCCACATACAAAATAACAAGTCCCATAATCACATTTAACATAGTCAATGTTGTTTGCTACACATGTACATGTAATGTTTCAACTCAAATATATGGACTTGAGGCCAATAACCACCTCCATGAATAATGGCATATTGAAATATTTCCCAATGTTCAACAATTTCCAAATTTTTCATTGCCATTGGCATTATGCATTAAAACAAAACGATTTGTTATTCACATGCCTAAAGCTACACATTTGGATCATCCAAATTGATTACTACCATCACATTTTGTCAAATAGAGGTTGGTAGTTCAAGTTCATGGCCAAACAATAAGGATGTGGTGATAATGATGTAAGAGAAATCTACTAACTAAACTTATGCCCCATAATTAACCACGATAATTATACATCCCAATCCCTAGTATGGCCTTTTTTAAGCCCATACTTTTGCAAGTTTTTTTTCACTATCTATACCACTCATTTAGTTAACTCATTTACTTTAAGATGGTTTCATGAAGTCGTATGATGATCAATCAATGTTTTTTCACACAACTTTTAACTCCCCATGGAATTTCATACCTTGGCTAATTAATATTTTAACTAAAATGTTAAATCAACTCAACACCCTATTTGAAATTGCATAGGCAATTCTTTCATTGTTGTGATTTGGCAATGTTATCAAGTTTAGCCATTTCAAGAACTGTTCAATCATAACCAAAATGTATTGATTTGCATTTGATATTCATGCCTAGGCTTGGGGAGGTTTGAGAATGCTTACCAAGTGCTTACCTAGGCTCAAGGAGGCTCAAGGAAATTTACCTAGGTTTGGTAAGGCTTACCTAGGTTTGTGGAGATTCAATGAGGCTACCTAGGTTTGCTGGAGCTTCAAGTGGCTTACCTATGTTTAATAGCCAATTTATTATTTTTTAATATTTAAAAATGATTATAAAAAACAGCCCTAATTTATGCTACCTATTGGTTTGCAATGTCAACTAGGAACTATGTGAATTTTTTATCAAAATAAACAAGCCACATCAATTAGATCTTGTAAGTTTTCAATCAAAATAAATAAGCCACATTAACTAGCATTTGCTGGTTTTCAATCAATACTAATAAGTTGCATAAAGTAGCACTTGATAGCTTTTAATCAAAATGGACATGACACAATGGACATAACTCGTAATTCATTCATGTTTGAAATCATTAATGTGTTACATTATGTTGTTTTAGATGATTAGTCATTTTTTATTATAGAGTCAAGATATCCATGTGTTCATTTTGATTAAAATTTAGTCATAAAAAATAATGTAAAAGACAAGATCTGTAATAGTGTAAATGTTAGTTTATTGGGGTTTTACTATATTTTGAAACCCAATGTGAAGGGATGCGCAGATTGCACTTGGGGTTCAACCACATCCCCTCACATTTACAACCATAAACCAAAATTGAATCATTTCCATCGAAACCCATGTGCAATTATTGCAAAGGACAAAACCATTGTTTTAATGTAATACTTGTACAAGTCATGAAAATAAGTGTTGGTTTTGGAAACCCCAAATGATTTTAAACATATTGGTTTAGGCCTCAAGGTTTATGCAGGTATTGCATTTTTGAATTGGGTCATTATTCAATTATTTTGAACCAAAGCCAAGTGGTTTTCATAAATCCCCAATGCAAGTATTGCATCATACAAAGTTATTCTAAGAATGTAATACTTACATCCCAAGGTAGACCATACAAATGCAAAACAATTTTGTTTAACAACAATTAATTATGCTTTGAACTTTAAAATTATTCAAATGAAAAAATTAATGAATGAAAAACTTAGCCCTAGAGTTTAAAACTAATTTAACCCAAAAACATATATACATAATCTTATTAGTAGATGCTATAAATCTTAACAATTATACAAACATATTTAAATGCAAATTTTTTTAATAATAGGTGGGTGGATATTTACAAAGGTTATGTCAAGGAGTAGAAGTTTAAACAAGAAATAAAAAGGTTTAGCCATGAAAAAAGATGTGTTGTCGAAAGGTAGATTTTTCATTAAGAAATAGATAGATTTTGTCAAGAGATAGAAGTTTAGCCAAAAAATATAAAGATTTTGTTAAAAGCTAGTGGTTTAGCTAGGAAGAAATAAAATTTTTGCCAAGAAATAGAGATTTTGATGAAAGGTGAAGATTTAACTAGAAATAATTTTTTTACCAAAAGATAAAAGTTTAGCAAAGAATATATAAATGTTTTGCTAAGAAGTCGAGGTTTAGACAGAAAAAAATAAAGATTTTGTCAAGAAGAGATAGTGATTTTTCAGAAAGAGATAAATATTTTAACTAAGAAATAAATGTTAAATCAGGAAAAGATAGAGGTTTTGCTAAGAAATAGAGGTTTAGCAAAGAAAAAATAAAAGATTGGTAAGGGGACTGGTTGTTAGTTGGTCAGTAAGGCCAAGATGAAGATCAATAGGGTAGCTAGGTGGGAGGTCCATGCTATTTTGTTATTGATTGAGGGACAAACCAGCCCATGTTTCACTTTCATGTCTTCTCTACTCCAGTTTTTCTAAACCTTCTTTTTTCCCCCAATTTTTTGATGTTGAGTAAATGGTAATCATGCATAACAAGCAAGATTGAGCCACTTTTTTACATTAAAAAGTTAATGTAGAAATTTTCAGGCAGCATTTCTACCTCATAACTCTTACTAATTTTCTAGTTCAAAATTTGGTGACATGTGGAATTTTATTTCTTAATCTAGAAAATATGGTCATGAAAACACACCAAAATTATTATCATTCGGGTCAATACGATTTGCCACAATGCCAAATTCCACACCCAAAAATAAATAAAATTACTCTGATACTCTGATGTTTTATTCACATAAATCCAAGTATACATATATAATATATGTGTGTATATTTTATTGAATCGTATTTTTATTAAAGGATTGGGTTTTTGTGTTTTGTGTATTTGGTATGACTCCTTTGACAATGATGTGTTGAAAGGAATCGCTTTTCTTTTAAATTCCAACGAATGGAAGTTGTGGTACAAGAGGGGCTTTTATTTCAATTTTGTGAGTTAGGTTGTGGTGATCATCCACAAGAGGACTTAGCCAAATTTGACGATGGGTTGGAGAGGACATTAGAAAAATTTAGAATTTCTGCTATCTTTTGGCAACATCTTGGAACTTATTCTCTAAATATGGTGATTTAAGTTCTATTTTTTCTTCAACTGTGGTGACTTTGGGCCAATCTCTGAAAACAAATCCTTTGAAAGGTTTGCATTGCGTTTTTTTTTTCTTGTCACCAAGTGGCAAAAACTTGCCCCAGTTGTTCTTGCAAGAGGATTGATTGATGAAAAATGACATTGTCCATAGTAGTGTTTTTTTTTCCCCCCAAATTTTGTAATATTGCTCAAGTGGCAATCACCCATAAGTAAATTTAGCCAAATTCAGTGATATTAAAAATATAAAAGTAGTCCATATTGCAGGCAATTGTATTGAGTTTTTGGCAATTTAAAAATTTATTTATTGTTTGATGGCAAAGTTTTTTGCAAA
>Ga0116227_10005071_pt1 | contig 28152 bp, 24 predicted proteins | sample S1TSphgellanicum_FD_89693 | JGI IMG/M metagenome (GOLD analysis project Ga0116227, IMG submission 89693) | Host-associated microbial communities from peat moss isolated from Minnesota, USA - S1T2_Fb - Sphagnum magellanicum MG | ecosystem: Host-associated > Plants > Peat moss > Unclassified...
GCGTCAGCCGGAAGCCCTCGGCCTTGGCCACGCGGTGATGTGCGCCGAAAAGCTGGTGGGCGACAACCCGTTCGCCGTGATCCTCGCGGACGACCTGCTGTACGGCAAGCCCCCCGTGATGGCACAGATGGTCGAGGTGTTCGACCATTACCACAGCTCGGTGATCGGCGTCGAAGAGATTCCGCCGTCGGAGACGAAGTCGTACGGCGTCGTCGACGGTAAGCAATGGGAAGATTCGATCATCAAGATGTCGGGCATCGTCGAAAAGCCGGCGCCGGAAGTGGCGCCGTCGAACCTCGGCGTGGTAGGCCGCTACGTGCTCAAGCCGCGGATCTTCGAACATCTGCGCGCGTTGAAGCCGGGTGCTGGCGGCGAACTGCAGTTGACGGATGCGATCCAGTCGCTGCTCGCCGACGAACAGGTCCTCGCCTACAAGTATCACGGCACGCGTTTCGACTGCGGCAGCAAGCTCGGTTATCTGAAGGCGACGGTCGAGTTCGCCCTGCGCCACCCGGAAGTGCGCGCCGATTTCCAGGCGTACCTCGAGGAGCATCTGGCTTTGCGGCAGCCTGTTTAGTCGCTGCGTTCGGCGCGGCACCTCGAAGCCAGCTAGACGAAAGCCTGCGCGTCCCTGGGACGGCAGGCAAACATCCGGCTCGTAGCGGTTTAGGTTCCCGCGCCGCCTGTGCCACCCGTGCCACCGGTACCACCGGTGCCGCCGGTCGCCGCCCCCGAACCGCCGGCTGAAATCGGCGCTGCGGCACCCGCGGCAACGGCCGCGGCCGCCAGAGTCGCAGCGGGTTGACCATCGCTGGTAATTGCTCCGGCTGCCAGCAGGGCGTCGAGATCCGCGTCCTCTCCAGGTTGACCCGGCGTGAACGATACGGTCAAAAACGAGTTTGTGGACAGCGTGATGCCGTACGTGCTTTTGATCAGTTGTGCTATCGCGTTTTGCGCGTTCGCGATGACCGTGCTGTTCGTCAGCGCGTTCTGGTAGGTGGTGTTGCTCGTGAGACCGGCAAGCAAGCCGTTCAGCGTGGTGCCGAGTTGTCCGGCGAGGTAGCTGAGCAGCAACTGCGTGAGCGACGTAATGTTGTAGGTGCCGGCGCCGGCGGCAAACGAATTGAGTACGATTGAACCGCTTGTCGCCGTAAGCAGGCACGGGCCGTCGAATTTGAACGTATCCGAATAGGCTCCGCTCGAATTCGACGTCGCGCTGCCCGAGCCGTTCTTGCAGCTCATCTGGACGGTCGCATTCGTTACTGCCGCGCCAATTGCCACGGTTCCCTGAATCGTGCCATTGGCGGAACTGCCGCCTCCCCCGCATGCGACGAGCGCGCCGCTGGCCAGCGCGATCGATCCGAACTGCAGCGTGCGCCAGACACTGGTGTCAAATAGCTTCATCGTTCTCTCCGAAAGAAAGTCACTCACAATGGGCAGGTGGTTGCGCCTGCATCCTTTTTATGTCCTGCAAACCGGCTTCACACGCGTCGGGCGAGCCCACGGTTGCTGCAGCAGAAGGACCGGGCGGTTCACCTTGACGATCCGGTTTCGACTGAACGTCGTCAGGTCTCGCGTAGCGGTCGTACGCGTCGCGCATGCGATAGAGTTGCGTCGAGAAATAGGCTGCGCTGAAGCGTCCGTCGTTCAGGCGATTCTGGTCGGTGCTATACGGAAAGCTGAGGTTTTCCGCTGCGTCAGGCGTGAGGTAGTTGGTCGAACCCACGCGCGTGCGGAAGTTCAGGGCAAACTGTTCGGAACCGTCGACCTGCGCAATACCGGGCTTCATGCCCTGGCGCGGCGTAAGTGGGAAGCTGATGGCGGCGCCCGCAAAACTGCCGCGACCGCTATGTTCGCCGGAGACGCTGACCGATACGTCGTCGAACCAGCGCGTCAGGGTGACGAGCGGCCCCTTGTCGCCGCCCACATAGCGCGCCACGCCGGCCTCGATCCATACCTTCCACGACGGTTGTACCCAGCGGTAGGTGAGCATCGCGTTCGTTTCGTGCGGCAACGTATCGTGGCCGGGTTCCTGATGCAGATACGCAAGGCGCAGACGGACGATGTCGGGACGGCCGGGGACGAACGCCGTGGTTTCGTTTTCGATGCCGAGGTAGTCATAGTCGAACTTGCCCACGGCCGCGACGTTCAGGACCTGCGGCAGGAGCCAGAAACTTTGCGTCAATGCGGCGGTGTAGAGGCCGCCGCGCAGGCGGTACTGACTGAATATTCGACCTTCGTCCATGTTCGTCGTGTTGTACAGCGGCGCGATATAGCCTGCATACAGTTCAGCGCCGCGCCAAAGCGGCACGAATCCCGCGACGAGCGCGCCCAGCGAAATGTCGAAGTTTCCATACTCCGTGCCGTATAGATAGCTCGTCACGGGAGAGACCTGAATGCGCATGAGACCGTGGCGTCGTTCGTCGCCGTGCCATGCGATCGAATCGGCGTCATAGCTCGGTTGCATGCGCAACGTCATCGATGCGCTAGCCGCCGCGGGCGAACCTCCGGCGAGGAATTGTGCGTAGGCGTCGCGATCCACCGAGACGTCGGCGAGCGCTTGATTGCCCTTCTTCACGACCGCATGGATTCGCTCGATGCCGCGCGGCGCATGCAGGCTCGCCACGCCCAGCACGATGCCAAGCGCGTCGGCCTCATTCTGGTTGTAGCGGTGGTTCTCGTATTCGACGATGAGATCCTGCCCGCTGATTCCCACACGCACGCGTTCGAGGCCCGCGGCAAACAGTTGCGCGGCGATCGAATCGAGCGCGGTGGGATCCTGTGCCTCGGGAATCACCGGTGCGTGTCCGGTGGGCGCCGCGTGGGACGCATCATCGGCCAGGACGACCGATGCGTAGGATTGCAGCGGCGAGACAAATGCAATCGCCTGTTCGGCGACGTCATTGGGTTGTGCAGCCACAGCCGCCCCCGCTCTCGCCGGCAGGGGCGCCGGCAAGCTGCGTAGCGGGATGACACCACCTACGTCCGCACTTTCGAGCATCGGTTGCGTCTGCGTGTCAGTGCTGCCGCACAGACCGCCTGCACAGCGCGGCGCACTGAAGCGCTTGCCGAACGGGATCTGAATGCCCACCGAGATCGACGTACGCGGCGCAACGCCGTCCGTCGATTTCAGCGCGCGCGTGAGGGTCCCGATGATATTGGCGTCGGCGAGCCAGCTAATACGTGGCGACTGATAACGCACACCGGCGTAAGGTGTCTTCGAATCGTCTTCTGCCAGCAGCGACAGGCCCGTATGCCACAGCGAGAGCTGGACGCCGCCGAACACCCCATCGAGCCGATCGCCCTCGCCATAGCCGACGGTCAGGTTGAGGGGGCCGAAGGGCTGTGACACTTCACCGTATCGGGAGCGGAAGAAGTGGGTTTGTCCGCCGATATCGGTCATGCCGAACGCAATGGCCGGCTGATAGGTGAAGAACTTCGGCACCTCGAGCTTAACGTCGGCCATCAGGTGACGAAGAATGATGTGGTCCGCGCCCGGGTACGGTGCCGGCACGTTCCCCGGATAGTTCGCCAGGCCGCCGGCCAGCTCGACATACGGCAAGACTCCGAACGCTCCCCAGTAGACTTGCGAGCCCGTCGCCTGATTGCCGTATCGCGGGTCGATATAGTCGTTGTACTGGGCTTCGCCCACGCCCTCCGGCAATGCGAATGCATAGGGAATAACGAGGCCGCCTGCCTGGCCCAGCGAGTTAAGCGCGGGATCGACCGCATGCGCCGACGCGGAAAATGCCAATGCCGCGCCGAGTGCCAGCGCGTGCGGAGCGAGTCTAGGTCGATTGGCGTGCAATCTGCTGGATCCTTTTGTACGGACGTGAGCGATCCGGCGCCCGCGTGACGAACTGACGGGATCCGTTCCAATGGTGTCGAGTTGACCTGGCTTACGGAATAGAAGAGGACGCGGCCCCGACGATCCCGCAGCAGGTATTTCGGCCGCTGCGATGGTCGGGTCTTTAGTAAGGAGTTCTAGTCGATGAATCGATCGTATAGAACGATCAAAACTTCCGCCATCAGGTGTCGGAATACGACACGAAGTTGGCGGCTGTGGCGAGGCTGGGAGCCACCAACTTACCGTGATGATCACGCATGCGATTGGCGGAATATTTCATTGTTTTGGCCAACGTCATGAGACTGAAGATGAGACATTCAGTCCCAGGCGCCTTGAGCAGGGCACGGAGACGATATGGCTAGCGCTTGGTCGGCGATTTTCACTTTTTGCTTTGTCTGGGTCGCGGTCTATCTCTTCCTGAGATTTCTTCACGCGGTATGGACCGTGACCGAACATTTCAACTGGGCGTTGAGTCCGGCGTACCGCTCCCGTCATAAACGGGGGACACTGGACCTCGCCCTCGACCGTGCGGCGAAGCTGATGGGCTGGGGAGCAACGGTGGCGTTGCCGGTTGGCACCGTTTCGCTTCTTGCCGCGCTATTCCAATGATGCATGGAGGAGACACCCGCTATGAACAGCGCGTGGAGTTCGTCCGTTTCGCGGCGCGCGGGCTCGCCAGCATTCTGATCGCTTTCAAATACCAAACTTGACCGGGCGTGCCAGCTTCTGGAAATGCCTCGCTTCAATCCTTACCGAGACTTTCGTGAGGGTGGTGCGAGCGACGCTTGCGACTTCATTCTCACTCCATCTAATCTGCTTATCGGTAGGCCGACGCCGCAACTCGGTGCATATGCCGCAGCAGATCCGCATCGCGGCTCGCCATTGCCTTGACAGGTCGGGCTTCGAGCGAATCCACCGACTCGCCAAACGAGCCATGGAACCATGGAAACCCGTGCGTTTTGGCTATTTCATCTGGTTAACCCGCCCTTTCTAGTCGCGGACCACCTGGTTACCTTCGACGCAATCAGGCGGTGGTGCAGTTCGCCTGGCCGGTTCAAATGCGTCTTTGAAGGAGTACAGGTATGGCACGGATCATTGGAGGCATTGCTGCCTCGCACACGCCCACCATTGGATTTGCTTTCGACAAGAACAAGCGGGACGATCCCGTTTGGGCACCGATCTTCGAAAATTTCGCACCGGTCGCAGACTGGCTCGCCGAGAAAAAGCCCGACGTCATCCTGGCCATCTACAACGACCACGTCACATCGTTTTTCTTCGACCACTATTCGGCGTTCACGCTAGGGGTCGGGCCGGAGTGGCAAGTCGCGGACGAGGGTGGAGGCGCACGCGATCTGCCGGCCATCAAGGGGCATCCGGGCCTGGCTGCGCACATCGGAAGCTCGCTGATGGCCGACGAGTTCGACATGTCCTTCTTCCAGAACCGGGCGCTCGATCATGGCTGCTTTTCGCCCCTGTCGATGCTGTGCCCGCACAAGCCCGAATGGCCGGTGAAACTGGTGCCGCTCCAGATGGGTGTTCTGCAGTTGCCCGTTCCGAGTGCACGTCGTTTCTACAAGCTTGGAAAAGCGCTGCGACGCGCAATCGAAAGTTATCCTGAAGATATCAAGGTCGCGATACTCGCGACCGGTGGCCTGTCGCATCAGGTGCATGGCGAGCGGGCAGGGTTCAACAATGTGCAATGGGACCAGCGTTTCCTCGATCTGTTCGAACACGACCCGGAGCAACTGGCTGAGATGACTGTTGCCGAATACGCCGAACTCGGCGGCTTCGAGGGCGCCGAAGTGATCATGTGGCTGACGATGCGCGGCGCGCTCTCCGCCAACGTCACCTGCAAACATCGCAGCTACTACCTGCCGTCGATGGCAGGCATCGCGACAGCGATCTACGAAGGCGAGGAGGGCGGCACGGATCCTTCGATCGTTGAACGCCACCGGGCTCACATGGAGAGCCAGACAGCCGGCATCGAGAAGCTCGCAGGCACCTACCCGTTCACGATCGAAGTGGCGGTACGGGCTTACCGCATCAACGACTTTCTGCACCGGATGGTGGAACCCGAGCATCGCGCCGCGTTCCTGCGCGACCCCGAGGCCAGCTTCGAAACCGCAGGCTTGAGCGAGGAAGAACGTGACCTCATTCGCCGCCGAGACTGGCGCGGCCTGCTGCACTACGGCGTGATCTTTTTCATGCTCGAGAAGCTCGGCGCCGTGATCGGGGTCTCGAATCTGCACATCTACGCGGCGATGCGCGGAGAAACGCTGGAAGCGTTTCAGCGCACCCGCAATGCGCCCGGCGCCCTGTACTCGGTAGCGGGCAAAACGGGCGGGAAACTCGATTGGGATAGCGCGGAGAAAACGAAGGCCTAAGAGGCGGACGGTCCGCCCGGTATTTAAACGACGACGACGGTGGTCACAAAAGCCAACCGGCGCAAGGAGACAGGAGAATACAGATGGCAAACGGAAAGACGATTGATATCAAGGCCTTCATCGACGCGCGAGCTATTTCGCCGTACCAGTGGTTGCTGGTAGCGCTGTGTTTTCTCGTGGTGACGACCGACGGCATGGACGTCGCCATCATGGGTTTCGTTGCGCCCTCAATCATCCACGACTGGGGCATCTCGCGCCCGGCCTTTGGTCTGGTGATGAGCGCCGCGCCGATCGGGCTGGTGATCGGTGCTCTCGCGGCGGGGCCGGCGTCGGACCGCATCGGGCGCAAGTGGGTATTGATTACGTCCATTTTCCTGTTTGGCGTGTTCACCATCCTGACGGCCTTTACCTACTCGCCGGTGACGATGGCGCTGTTGCGACTGCTGGCCGGCATTGGCCTTGGCGCTGCGATGCCTAACACGACGACGTTGCTGTCGGAGTACGCTCCGCAGCGCAAGCGCTCGCTGCTGATCACCATCATGTTCACGGGCTTCAACCTGGGTTCGGCGCTGATCGGTTTTGCCGCAGGATGGCTGATCCCCGAGCATGGCTGGCGCTCTGTGTTGATCTTTGGCGGCGCGCTGCCGTTGGCGTTGATCCCGCTGCAAATCTGGCTGCTGCCGGAGTCGGCCCGTCTGCTGGCGGTGCGCGGCGCGCCGGCCGCACGGATTGGCGCGGTCCTCGGCCGGGTGTGCGGCGCACGGTTTGCCGGCGACGAGACCTTCGTCTCCAACGAGCCGCCGCTGCCGACGCGCAAGCCGCTCGGGGTGTTGTTCTCGCACGGTTATGGCCTCATGACCGCGGCGCTCTGGGTGACCTATTTCATGGGCCTGCTCGTCATCTATCTGCTGACCGGCTGGTTGCCTACGCTGATGAAGGATGCCGGCCTGACGGTCAGCACCGCGGCCAATGTGACCGCCATGTTCCAGATCGGCGGAACGCTTGGCGCGATTCTGGTGGGCTGGATCATGGACAAGGTCCGGCCGGCACCGGTAATCAGCGCGGCCTATGTGGGCGGCGCGCTGTGCGTGCTGGCGCTCGGATGGATCGGCGCGCTGTCCTCGTCGCTCACCTTGCTGGTGTTCGCCGCGGGCTTCTGCATGAGCGGCGCGCAGACGGGCTTGAATGCGTTTGCGCCTGGCCGCTATCCGACGGTTGCGCGCGCAACGGGTGTCAGCTGGATGCTTGGGGTGGGACGCTTCGGCAGCATTTTTGGCTCCGCGATCGGCGGCGCGCTGCTCGGCCTCGGATGGCAATTCGGCGCCATTCTGGCGATGCTGGCCATCCCCGCAACGCTGGCTGCAATCGCCATCCTGCTGGCTCAGCGCACGCGCGTCGGCGAGGCGGCTCCCCAGCCGACGACAGCACACTAACCACCTCGGCGCAGACAGCACGCATGGAACGCGTAGCGCTGCGTCGTTAATCGGATCAGTTTTTTGGAGCGACGATGATTATCGACATTCATGGCCATTACACCACCGCGCCGAAGGCGTTGGAGACGTGGCGCAACCGTCAGATCGCGGGCATGGGCAATCCGGCCGAGCGGCCGCAGGTGGCCGAATTGCAGATCGGCGACGATGAGTTGCGCGAATCGATTGAAACCAACCAACTGCGACTGATGCGCGAGCGCGGTCTCGACCTGACCATCTTCAGTCCGCGCGCGAGCTTCATGGCGCATCACATTGGCGACTTCGAGGTCTCCAGCACCTGGGCGGCGATCTGCAACGAGCTGTGTTACCGCGTGAGCCAGCTATTTCCCGATCACTTCGTTCCGGCCGCCATGTTGCCGCAAAGTCCCGGTGTGGACGTTGCCACCTGCATCCCCGAACTGATCAAGTGTGTGGAGCAGTACGGCAACGTGGCGATCAACCTCAATCCTGATCCGTCGGGCGGTCACTGGACGAGCCCGCCGTTGTCGGATCGCTACTGGTATCCGATCTACGAGAAGATGGTGGAGTACGACATCCCCGCCATGATTCACGTGAGCACCAGTTGCAACGCGTGCTTCCACACCACCGGCGCGCACTATCTGAACGCCGACACCACGGCCTTCATGCAGTGCCTCACGTCGGATCTGTTCCGCGATTTCCCGACGCTGCGCTTTGTGATTCCGCACGGCGGCGGCGCGGTGCCGTACCACTGGGGCCGCTTCCGCGGACTCGCGCAGGAGATGAAGAAGCCGTTACTGCAGGACCATCTGCTGAACAACATTTTTTTCGACACCTGCGTCTACCATCAGCCGGGGATCGATCTGCTGACACGAGTGATTCCCGTGGACAACATCCTGTTTGCCAGCGAGATGATCGGCGCCGTGCGCGGCATCGATCCGGAGACAGGTCACTATTTCGACGACACGAAGCGCTACGTCGAGGCCGCGCACATCGATGCCGATGAGCGGTACAAGATCTACGAGGGTAACGCGCGTCGCGTCTATCCGCGACTCGATGCAGCGCTGAAAAGCAAGGGGCACTAAACATGTATGAACTAGGCGTGGTGTATCGCAACATTCAACGTGCGGACGGCGACGTTGCCACGAAGCTCGGTGAGCTCGGCACGGCGACCGTGCATGAGGCCATGGGCCGTACCGGTCTGATGAAGCCGTATATGCGCCCGATCTATGTCGGTGCGCGTGCCGGCGGCACGGTTGTGACGGTCCTGTTGCAGCCGGGCGATAACTGGATGCTGCATGTCGCGGCGGAGCAGATCCAGCCCGGCGATATCGTCGTGGCGGCTGTGACGACGGATTGCACCGATGGTTTCTTCGGCGACCTGCTGGCGACGAGTTTCCAGGCACGCGGCGCGCGAGGGCTGATTATCGATGGTGGGGTGCGCGACGTGCAGGTGCTGACCGAGATGAAGTTTCCGGTGTGGAGCAAGGCCATTTCCGCCAAAGGAACCGTCAAGGCGACGCTGGGTTCCGTGAACATTCCAGTGGTCTGTGCCGGCGCGCTGGTGAATCCGGGCGACGTCATCGTGGCGGACGACGATGGCGTGGTTGCAGTGCCCGCTGCCCAGGCGCAGAAGGTGTTGGAAAAGGCCGCTGCGCGCGAAGCATTCGAAGGCGAGAAGCGGGCCAAGCTCGCCTCAGGCGTGCTCGGTCTGGACATGTACAACATGCGCGAGCCGCTGCGGCAAGCGGGACTGCGCTATATCGATTGAAGAAGGGCGGCAACCATGGCCATGAATGACACCCTGAGTCAGCCGATCACCGGCATCTCTTCGATGGCCACGCGAAACCTGCTGGCGGAGTTGGTTGAGGAATACGTGCGGCGTGTTGGCGAGCGGGTCGCGATCGAGTCAGTTGGCGGTGTCGCGGCCGCTCGACGCGTGCAGGAGGGCGAGCCTTTCGATATCGTCGTGCTTGCAGCCGACGCAATCGAGCGGCTCGCGGCCGACGGCCGGATCGTGCCGGGTAGCCGCGTCGATCTGGCCCGTTCGGGCGTGGCGATCGCGGTGGCCGCCGGCGCGCCGCGGCCTGACATCAGCACGGCAGCAGCGTTGCGCGAGGCCGTTCTGGCTGCGCGCAACGTCGGTTATTCGACGGGGCCGAGCGGTACGCAGTTGATGCTTTTGTTCGAGCGCTGGGGCATTGCCGAGACGCTCGCGCCGCGCCTAGTCCAGGCGCCGCCTGGTGTGCCGGTCGGCACACTAATCGCGCGCGGCGAGGTCGAACTCGGCTTTCAGCAATTGAGTGAGTTGATGCACTTGCCCGGCATCGACGTTATCGGCGCTTTGCCGGCTGACGTCCAGATCGTGACGGTGTTCTCCGCTGCGGTCTGCACGGCGTCCGAGCGGCGTGAAGCTGCGCAGGCATTGCTTGTCTTTCTGGCCTCACCCGACGCTGCCCGAGCCAAGCTCGATCACGGAATGGAACCGGCGTGACCGTTGCGCTTGCCCTTTAAGTTCTGCCTCAAGAGCTCGTCGGCTCGACGAAAAAAACACCGGGCTCAAACCACGCAATCAGCTTCGTTGCCCGGATAACGATCTTCGTTACCCGGGCCAAGCCGTTGCGTCAGAACAGATGACGAATGCCGATCTGTGCGCCGGTTTCGCTCTGACCCGCGCCAGGCGTCAGGAACGCTCCCGTTGTGATGCTGGCGCCCGTCATCTTGTACTGCGCCGAGTTGGAGTTATTCAGCCTCGACACGACGGCATAGAGTCGCGTGGCCTTTGAGAGGTCGTAGTTGACGATGGCGCTGAATTCGCGCGCGGTGTTGTCCAGCGACGAGCTATCCGTGATGAACGCGTATCCGGCACCTATGCTCAGGAACGGACTGATGTGGTAATCGGCAGAGAACGAATAGGTGTTGTGGTAATTGCCCGCTACGTTGCCGACCGGACCCGTTGCCGGATTGTATTTGCCGGCGGGATTGGCCAGGGCGTTGCCGGTCGTGGCGGAGATGATGTCATTGGCCCTGAAGAAGCCGAAGTAGATCTTCCCCCAACCGTAGTCGTAGTTCGCCCCCGCCATGATTTCCTGAACACGGACGGTGTTCGTGGAATTGGCTGCATTCAGATAGGCCAACGCAAGATAGACCGGCCCCACGTTCGACTGGACCGCAGCCTGGTAGACGGCATCTTCCGCCAGCGAGCCTGGCTGCCCCCCAACCGAATAGTGAAGCTCGACCTGGGTGCCCGAAATTTTCGGGGAGATGTACGAAATGTCGTTATCGACGCGAGCCAGCCAGTTGGCAAAGTTGTTATAGCCGGAGCCATACGTTGCCGCGCTGAACGCATCCAGATTGCCGCTCCAGGCGAACATGGGGGTGTTTTGACGGCCAAGTCTCACTTCACCATACGGCGCGGCAATACCCACCCACGCCTGTCTGTCGAAGAAGCGGTAAGCGTTCTGGACATTGCCTGTACCCGGATCGAAGCCGTTCTCCAGGTCGAAGACGGCGCGGTATCCACCGCCCAGATCCTCGGATCCGCGTATCCCCCAGCGGCTCGTCAGCTCTCCGTTGTTGCCGAGGGCAACCAGCGATGTGCTTTTCCCGCTGACCTTGGTCGACTGGTAGCCCACGAACTCGTCGAGCACCCCGTACAGCGTGACGGACGATTGTGCGCGTGCCTGACCGGCGAACGTCAGTTCCAATGCCAGCGCGGTAAGTAGTACTATTTTTCTTCGATTCATTGTCTGCCTCGTCTCGTTTTATTTAGTGCATCAGATCCAGCCTTGTCGGATTACGCCTCCGGTTTCGATGCCAGGATTCGTTTGACGGTCAGCGCGAGGGGGACGGTGAAGCAGAAGTGCGACATGAAGCCGCCAATGATCACGTTGGGATCGTAGTAGTTCGGGTGATTGTCCGAGGTGATCATGATCGCCACGTGCATCGCGACCCAGGCGAGGATGGCGTAAAACAGGGCAACGAACGTGGCTTCGTAGCCGCGTCGACGAAAGTACGGCCAGATCACCGCAAACAGGACCCCCCAGGCGATCGCAAACACAAAGTGGATAGCTGTGCCGAGCAAATAAGCCCAGATGCCTAGCGCCTCCTGAAAGGCCTTGCCGAAAACGAGGCCGGTGGCATTGCGTGGAATGCCTGCGAGCGGCATCAGGTGCTGCACGCCAACCCAGATCAGCGCCTCGTAAATCCAGATGCATACCGCGCCGGTCACGCCACCCATCGCGCCCGCGCGAATGATGGTCTTGAGATCCTGCTTGTCTGAAGTGTTCGACGTCGAACCGTTGACGTCATGACCGCTCACGCTGAAGTTGCCACCCATGTTGTTAGTCTCCTCAAGAAATTCATATAGAAATGTCGTACGCAAAGGGGCCGGGCCGGTTTCGTGTGCCTACGTCTTTAGCCGGACCCATGCCCGTATTCGATACGTCGCCGCCGCCGGACGAGCAAGGAAGCGGATCGGTTGGGAGACCACCATATAGAAAGGAGGCGGATCGCTGAAAGTTGGGGTTAACCAGTCGCGAGGCCAGTAAAAGTACCGATTCCACGAGGTTTTGCGTTTGCTGTGGGGCAGAGTATGCTGCTGGAATCCGCGCGGTGTAAGGTTCCGTTGGTATCCCGAAGCTTCGGCGCAGGCTTGGATCGAAGGTGATTCGATCGTCAGGTCATAAAGAGATCAGATGGCAAAAGAACGAAGTCGCAAGCGCGGCTGTACCCGTGGTGCAACAGTCACGAGCGCGCCGCCGATCGGCTTCGCGAGGCCCGCTCGTCGTAGTGGCGGGATAACGTGGACTTGGGCCCCCCTTGCTGAATGTCACGCTCTACTCTTTGACAGGTCACCGTGAGCAACAACGAACTACTTAACCTGGCGCATCTGCGTGCGTTCAAGCTGGTTGCCGAGACCGGCAGTGCGACACGGGCTGCCGCCGATCTGTTTCGTGCGCAATCCGCCGTGACGCGATCCGTCAAGGAACTGGAGTCGGCGCTTGGCGAAGCGCTCTTCGAGCGCAAACCGTCCGGCATGTTGCCCACGCCAACCGGGCGCGCCGTACTCAAGCGTTGCGAGCGAATCTTTGCCGAGATCGGCGCGCTGGCGCTATGGAGCGCGGCGCGGCAGGCGCGCCGTCGCGCCCCTGCCGAAGGCACGCTGCCGGCGTATCTGCTGAACACGCGAAGGCTGCAGATCTTCGTCGCACTGGCGCGCCATCGCCATATGCCGACCGCGGCCAGTTCGTTCGGCATCAGCCAGCCTGCGGTGAGCAGCGCTATCCGGGTTCTCGAGAGCGGGTCGGGTCTGCGGCTGTTCCATCGGAGTCCGCGCGGCATCTTGCTGACCACTGAGGGTGAAACCTTTCTGCTGCACGTAGGACGGGCGTTGAACGAGTTGCGCCATGTCCCGGATGACATCGCCGAGTTGCACGGCAACATCCAGGGCGCGGTGACGGTGGGTGCGCTGCCGCTTGGCCGTACGCTGATCCTTCCGAATGCGATTGCGCGTCTCACTGCGCGGCATCCCGGCGTGCGCGTGGTGACCGACGAGAGCGCCTATGAAACGCTCGTTGCCAGGCTACGGGCCGGCGACATCGATTTCATCCTCGGGGCGTTGCGTGACAACGAGCCTGCTAGCGGCCTGCACAATGAGCGCTTGATGACGGAAGACATGGTCGCACTGGCGCGCCGCGACCACCCCCTCGCGAATGTGCGTGGACTCACGATAGCGGATCTGCGCCACGCACAATGGATTCTGCCGCGCAGCAACGCGCCGGCGCGCGGGCTGTTCGATTCGCAATTTCGACGGGCCAAGATCAAGTCGCCGATGCCCACCGTCGAAACGGCAGACCTCGCGGTCATTCGTGGGCTGCTGCTGCGTACCGACATGGTGGCGGCGGTCTCCGCGCAGCAACTGCATTACGAGTGCGAGTCGGGCGAACTCGTCGTGCTCGATGTACCGTTTCATCACACCGGGCGCGATATCGGCTTGACGATGCGAGCGGAAGGGACACCCTCGCCGGCGGCGCGGGCGTCGATCGATGCAATTCGCCTCGCGGTGGCGGAGCTGACGCCGCCGGGGGTCATACGCCACTACAGCGACGAGCGAGTCAGCCAGGTCTTTGATCTCGACCCGCAGAAAGTCCGATAGTGCAAGCAGGTTGGGGCGGCAGCAGACGCAAGGGTGCGCCGGGAACCCGAACCGTGCTTGAGGCTCAGGCCGTGATCAATGGTCTCAGCTCACGAATGTTCGCCACCGTCTCCAGCTTGTTGATTCGCTCGCCCCGACACCTGCTGGGCAGAATACGAGATCGCGAAACGCATACCTTGCTCGTCGAGTTGCGCCAGCGAAGCGGCCGCGCCGAGCGCGCCGAAAGTGGATGCGGTCCCTTCAGCGCTGCGGTGCGAACCGCGTACCAGGTCGGGCCCGAGCGCCATCAACAGGCGGCAGGCCAGGTCATACCCCAGCGCCACCGCGCGAATGAAGTCCTGACCGCTACGTCCCTCACTCTCGGCCATCGCCAGCGCGGCCGGCACAACCGAACTGCCGGGATGCGCCTTGGTGACCGGCTCGAAATCGTCGGTCTCATCCGAGTGTGCGCACATCGCATTGGCTAGCGCCGCGTTGACCGTCGTCGTGCGAAAGCTTGCGCCGATCACCGAGGCCTGCGGCGTGCCGCCGAGTCCCTGCACATAGTGCACGGCCATTTCACCAGGCTTCATGCGCGAGCCCGAAACCATCGCACCGAGAGTGTCGAGAATGCGGTGCTTGCATTCAAGCAGCACCGGATCGGGCAGCGGGTTGTTCCGTGCTGCCACCATGTAGCGCGCGAGCTGCCCGGTGATGTCGGCGCTTTCGGCTGCGCGAATGCAAACAGGCGTCGCGGCCATAGCGGCGAGGGCGCCGGCATACTGCAGCACGCGGCGGCGCGACAGCATCGGATGTCCTGACATGTCACCTCTCGTGGTTGTGTCTCGCTGGAGCCGGGTCCGATCTCGCTCAGTCCAACGAAATCCACTGCGTACCCAGGTTCCCCATGATCGCAAGCGCGTCGAACCGGTAGGCCATTAGCGCAGCAAACGCGCGGCGGCCGTCAATCGAGGCTGGCGCACTGGTGAAGCCATGCTTGGCGAGCAGCGACGCTTCGACGGCATCGGCGGCGGCCTTGCCGGTTTCGATAGCCGCGATCGATTCCTGAGCATTGCGCGCGAGTCCGGCGGCCTGGGTGGCGGCGATGCCGAGCGCGTGACGCGTGCGCGTTTCACCAAGCGCCAACAGGCGCGAAACGGCGAGTACTGCACCGAGAATGCCCACCGTGGACGCAACGTTCCAGCGCGAACGAAATGCCTCGCTATCGACGGCAGCGAGCACGCGCGCCGCGGCTTCCATACCGATGGCGGCTGCCGCTGCGATCTCGTCGTCGGCTGCCGCAAGCTTTTCTCCCACGGCTATCGCCGCGGCAAGAACCGGTGTCGCCGTCGATGCGGGCGACTGCGTCGCCAGTGCCGCGCCGAGCACCCAGGCGCGCACGCGCGTGTCGTTCGGCGCACTGCCTTGCGATTTCAGAAGATCCGCAATCTTCTGCCGGGCATCACCGGCGGCAGCAACACGCCCGCGTGCCTGTGCAAGCGCATCGCCTGCGGCGGTCTGCACACGCTGATCGGTCAGTGGGGTGCAGGCAAACTTCACAAGCGCATCGGAGACGGCGGAATGAGCGACGGGGTTATGCATGGTTCTATTCCTCGTTAGGGACGCAAAGTTTGAACAGCGCAGCGAGATCCGGCGCGGTGTCCAATCCGGCTACCGCCGTTGCGAGCCGCGCGGTCGTGCCGTCGCCCAGATGGGGGTCCACCAGCAAGCGAACCTTGTCCATCAGTTCGTCGTCGGTCAGCGGGCGTGCAAGACTGCCGCGCGCATGTTCGACATGGTGTTTCAAAACCGAGCCGTCCCTCAAGCGCGCTTCGATGAACACTTCATCGCGATTGACCGACGCATCCGGCGTGAGCGTCGTCCTTGAGCGGATCGCCTTGACGTCGTCCTGCACCACCCGTGCGTCCTCGTATTGCGGGCAGCGGAACGGCGTTAGGAAAGGGGACGCAATGGATGAGCCAGGCGGCAAACCGGCCGAGGCGGATGAAGGAGACGCGTCGCCGGTAGCGGACATCGTCGACTCGGTGGCGCGCGGCATTATCGAGGGCCGGCTGCGTCCGGGCGACGACCTGAACTCGGTTGATCTCGCGAAACGCTTCGGCGTCAGTCGCACACCGGTACGCGAAGCATTGTTCGTGTTGAGCCGCGAAGGTCTCGTGGACTGGCCGCCGCGCAGGCGGCCACGGGTGTCCGCTGTCAATCTGAAGGACGTCCGCGAAATCTACCAACTCCGGGCCATCCTGTATGCGCAGGTTTCGCTGGCCATCGTCGAACAAGCGAGCGCCGACGATATCGATTCGCTGTGGCGCGCGCATCGGCGTCTCGCGGAGGTGGCGGCCAAGGGGGACGTCGACGGTTATTTCTGGGCCAATGTGGCGTTTCGCGACGAAGAACTGCGTGTCAGTCGCAACGGCATTTTCAAGGAAGTGCTGGATTCGATGCGGATGCGGATCAATCGCCTGCGTCACCTCAGTACGACGCTGCCCGGCCGTCTACAGCGTTCATGCGCGGATCATCAACGGCTGTGCGAGGCGTATGCCGAACGGGATGGGACGCTGGCTGCCGCGTTGAATCGCTCGATCGTGCTGGGTGCGTTGCAGGCCATCGAGCACGCCTGGGGGACCGAAACGGTTGGAGAGAACAGCGGGGAGAACAGCAACGGAGCGGGCAATGAAACCGGCAGCCTTCGATAGGCTGCCGGACCCGCGTTAGCGTATCGAGCTTACTTGCTACCGCCTTCGTAGCCGTCGTTGAGCGTCTTGACGAACGCAATGATGTCGTTGATGTCCTGATCGGTCATCGCGGGCTTGTCGCCGAACTTGCGGTCGAACGGCGCATCCGCTACGTCGATGTTCGCATGGTATTGCGCAGGCAGATCGTCGTACACCATAACCTTGCCCGACGCGTCACGCGGATAGATCTTTTCCGGGCTCGTGTTGCGCAGGTTGTAGAAATCCATGACCTGCTTGAGGGTGCGGTACACGCCGTTGTGGAAGAACACCCCGCGCGTTGCCGAGTTGCGCAGCGTCGGCGTGAGGAACATGCCGCAATACTGCGTCTGTTTCGCCATGTCGCTGCGGAACGGGCCGCAGATACCCATGTCGTAGAACTTCGGATCCTTGTTCTGCGCCAGTTCGCGATTGCGCGGGGCGCCCAGCGCTTCGTACTGGGTATCCGTGAACAGAGGCGGAAGTCCGTCCGAGGTCGGTTGGCTCAAATGGCAGCCTGCGCAATTCGCTTTGTCTTTGTCGTTGAACAGACGCAGGCCACGCAGTTCGGCTTGCGTGAGGCGGGCGTGTCCTTCGAGCCATGCGTCGTACTTGCTCGAGAACTCATGGAACGCCGGATCTTCGAACTGGTAGCGGCCAATCGCGAACATGGCCTCCGAGACCAGCAGGTTCGGGTCGTTGACGACGCGCGGACCGAACAGTTGCTTGAGCGTTCCGATGTACTTCGAGTGCATGAGCTTGTCGGCCACCGAAGCCACGCTCGGGTTCGCCATTTCGACCGGGTTCGTCATCGGTCCCAGTGCCTGGTCCTGCAGCGTGCTGGCGCGGCCGTCCCAGAAGAACCCGCCTTGCGGCACCATGGCAGGCGCGACAGGCGCGACACCGGCGTTTTTCTGCGCGCGTTCGACGCCTTGCGCGGCCGAGGCGAGGACATCGAGGCTGATCGGCGCGGCGTCGGTATCGCCCTGGTCGGGACCGATGCTGAACGGCGCCTGGCGGTACAGATAGGCGATCGAGGGCACGGGCCGATAACCGGCGTCCGTCATATGGGGGCCGCCGAGCTGGACGGCGAGATCGTTAGGTGGCCCAAACGCATGGGCGGCGCTATGGCACGACGCGCACGACTGCTTGCCCGACGCCGAAAGCGACGGGTCGTTGAACATTTCTCTGCCGAGTATGGCGACCGTGCTAAGCGGCGCGACCGGCGGACGTAAAAGTTTGATCGGGTGGGCATTGGCCCCCGTCAGATCCTCAACCTTGTCACCGATCGCCGCGGGCATACGCTCCGGATAGATCAGCGCATAGCCCACTACAACGACGGCTGCGAGCACGATGCCCAGTAGTATCCACAGGATCCGGCGCCGCAAGGAGCGCTTGGCGGCTTCGGGAGAAGGGCCGCTTCCGGTGGGCAGTTGCGAAGGCAAGGTGGCGTTCGAAGGAAGATTCATGGCGATAGCGGTAGCAAAGCTGAACTGCAAATAAGCAAATCGAGCCACCGTACCGGCTGGCTCGACGCCCCTACTGACTGTCTGTTGTCAGGCTGCCCAGAAAACGTCACGCCGCAGGACCGAACAGCACCTGCGGCATGACGGACAGATCAACTGAGCAAACCTGTGTGACTACTTAGTCCGTCGTCGTCGACACTGCCGGCGGAGCCGAGAGCTTGGTGCCCAGGTTCGTGTCGAGGTACAGCGGCGGCGTCGAACCGCCATTCGAGAAGTTGAACAGCGACATGATGCTGCCCGTCGTTGCGTCATGCGAACCGTTGCCGAGACGCGTGCTGCCAAGCCAGTTGTCTTCGATGAACTTGACCACCGAAGCCTGCGTGATCTGCGTATGGTCGATGTAGTTGACCTTGGCATACGGCGAGATCACGATCAGCGGAATACGCGTGCCCGGACCGCAACGGCCGTTGACCAGCGCGCCCGTCACACCGACACCTTGCGTTGCGCCCGCCACGTTACACGTACCGGCGCCGTTCAACTGGTCGGCCGTCGCGTCGAACGACGACGTGGTCGGCGGCGTATAGGCGTGGTCGTACCAGCCGTCCGAATCGTCGTACGTGATGATGATGGCGGTGTTCTTCCAGTCCGGCTGCTGCTCGATGAAGTTCACGAGGTTCGTTTCGAACGCCTGCTCGTCGAGCGGATCCGAATTGCCCGGGTGCGCGTCGGCGACAGCCGGTGCCTTGATGTAGCTGACCGACGGGAAGTTACCCGACGAGACAGCGGCGAAGAAGTCGTTCACGTCGTACTGGTGGTGAACCGGCGTAGCCGTCGCATCGAGCGGATCGGTGAAGCCGATCAGCGCGGTCGACGTCGGGCGCGTGTGCAGCAGGTTCTGCGTCGTCGCGAAGTACTGGAACCAGTTGTGGTGCGGCGTGTAGTCCGTCTTCGACGCGCCGAGGATCGACGAGTACGAGCTGCGAGCACAACCCGTGGTGCCGTTCGGGTTCGTGGTGCTCAGGTTGAAGCCGCCCATGAAGCCGCCCCACGTGATGTTCTTCGCGTTGAGCAGGTCGCCGATGTTCTTGTTGTTCGAGCTCAGCACGGCGTTGTCCGTGGTCGATGTCGACGAGCACTTGTCGCCCGTCGGATCGGAGTCGCCGTTCATCGTGAAGCCGCCGGCGCCGTCGGCGATGACGTTGTCGCTTTGCGCTGCGCCGTTGGCCGGAATGGCGCCGTTCGTCTGGCCCGAAACCACTTCGAGTGCGCCCGGCGTCGACGGACCGTACGTGTCCGTGTACATGTTGTCGCTCATCGCGAAGTTCTGGGCGTAGTTCCAGAGACCCGTGACCGTGTTGCCGTCGAAGTAGCCCATCACGAGACCCGGCGTACCGAATTCCGTGCCCGTGCTGGCACCGTTGTTACCCGTGTACTTCGGGAACAGGTCGGCTGCGCCGTTGTCGTAGGCGAGCTGTTCGTTGCGGTAGTCGTGCGACTGACCGTTCGTGTTGGCCTGGCTGCGGTCGAGGCGGAACGGGTTGATGCCGCTGCCCGCGAAGAACGCGTTGTTCGCCGTGTTCAGGAAGTTCGGGTTGGCCGTCAGCAACGAGAGTTGATTCAGGTTGTTGATCGTAGTCGGGGTGTTCGCTGCTGCCGTGAACGCCGGTTCGCCCACCGGGTTTTGCGCGGTCGGGTAAGTACCGAAGTAGTGGTCGAACGAACGGTTTTCACCGAAGATCACAACCACGTGCTTGATCGGCGTTGCCGTCGGCAGCGCGTCTTGTGCGGAGATGGCGGCAACCGGCGCCGACGCGGCGGGCGCAGAGGCGGCCGGCGTGCTGACGTTGTTGCTTCCGCATGCGCTCAGCACAAATAGTGCGGCGGCAAACGGAATGGGCAAAAGGGTTCTACGAAACATTTGTGGGGCTCCAGATTCGCTGCCCAGCCCTTCCATCAATGCGTGTGTGGATGGGTGCTGGGGATTGTTGTTAGAAACGCGACCGCCTCGACTACGGGTTAAAGCTCGGCGAATTGGACCACCAAAGGATGAAAGTTTTCGGACACGAACCTGACTATTAGCCTTCAGTGGGCAAACACGTGCAAGTTTTTAGGAAGCGCGAGCCGGGTTTTGACGAATCCTGGCGGCTATCGGGAGTTTTCTGCGGGGGATCGGCGCGGCCCACGCGTCGCGCAGGCATTTATTTGTAGTGTATGCTCTCGAATTGTTGAGGGGACCGATCCACAACGCCATATAAAGTATCAACAGCATTTGCCGTAGACGCGCGTATTCGCTTACTCCTGCAGAGACGTCATGCGTATGCTCACATTCAAACAGCGGTTGTGGATTCCTTTAGGCCTGTCGCTCCTGTGTCTGGTCTGCGTGGCGGCCTTCGGCGCCTGGCAGGCGTATCAGGCTCGCCTGCAGGAGCGTGAGCGCGCGCTAAAGGATGCCGGCGACATCGCCATGCAGATCACGCTCAGATACGCGGCGCTGGCGGACAAAGGCACGTTGCCGCTTGCCGAGGCGAAGAAGCAGGCGCTGGCCGAACTGCGGATCATCCGCTACGGTCAGGACGGCTATATTTCGATTGTCGATTCGGCGTCGCACGCGGTGATGAATCCGTCCAAGCCGGAGACCGAAGGCAAGTACTTCGGCGACTATCGCGACGCTAACGGCAAATACGTTTACCGCGCCATGGCCGCGATCGCGCAAGGCTCGGGCGAGGGTTTCGTCGACTACGCGACGCCGCGTCTGGGATCGTCCAGGCCGGTACGCAAGCGTAGCCATGTCTTGACCTATAAGCCTTGGGACTGGTCGTTCATCACGGGTGCGTATCTCGACGATATCGACAATGCGTTTATTGCCTCGCTGATCCAGTTGGCGATTGCGGTGTCCGTCATCGGCGCGGCGTTGTCGTTTATCGTCTACCTGGTCAACCGGAGTCTGTTCCGCACCATCGGCGGTGCGCCCGAATACGTTGCCGAGGTCGTGCAGGCCACAGCCAGCGGCGATCTGAGTTATCCAATCAGATTGAACGAGGGCGACGCCCACAGCCTCCTGTTCCGGGCGCGCGAGATGCAGACGCGTCTGCGGGAAACCGTCGTGACGATCGTCGAAGCCGCTCAAACGATTGGGACCTCGACCAACCAGATCTCCGCCGGCAATGCGGACCTGTCGGCACGCACCGAGCAACAGGCGGCATCGCTGCAGGAGACGGCCGCCAGTATGGAACGCCTGACCGCGGTAGTCAGGCAGAACGCGGAGAATGCGCAGCAGGCTTCGCTGCTGGCCGGGGGCGCGTCGAGTTCGGCGATTCGCGGCAGCGAGGTGGTGTCGGAAGTGGTCGCGACGATGGATCAGATCCAGACGAGTACCGAACATATCAACGAGATCCTCGGGATCATCGAAGGCATCGCTTTCCAGACCAACATCCTCGCGCTCAACGCGGCGGTCGAGGCCGCGCGTGCCGGCGAAAACGGCAAAGGCTTCGCCGTGGTCGCCGCCGAGGTGCGCAATCTGGCGCAACGTTCCTCTGTCTCCGCGAAAGACATCAAAAAGCTGATTGACGCGTCCGGTTCGCACGTGGAGAAAGGCGCGACGCTGGTCGGCAACGCAGGCCGGTGCATGGATGAAATCCTGGTCTCGGTGCAACGGGTAGCGGCGATCATGCAGGAGATTGCGTCGGCCTCCGCCGAGCAGAGCGACGGTATCGTGCAGGTCGGACACGCGGTCGCGCAGATCGACGAAGCGACGCAGCGCAATGCGGCGCTTGTCGAGGAATCGGCCTCCGCGTCTCTTTCGATGCGCGAGCAGGCGCAGGGTCTGGCGGAGAGCGTCTCCACCTTCAAGCTATAGCGTCCGTCCGGGGCGTGCGTGGCCTTGATGCGCGCCGCCGGCCGCGGCAGGGCCGCCGCGACGGTTCATGGCACGCTTTATGGAGGCGGGGATGAAGAGCGTACACTGTATATATTCCGCTTTGGCCATGCACCATGACGTCCAGCCACGATAACTACGACTTCCATGATCAGATAGGTCATCTGCTGCGGCGGGCCTATCAGCGCCACGTCGCCATCTTCCAGGAAGCGATTCCCGACTCCGATCTGACCGCTGCGCAGTTCGTGACCTTATGCGCCGTGCGCGAGCATAAGGCCTGTTCCTTGAACGAAATCGTCAAGACCACCGCCATCGATCAGGCCACGATCCGTGGCGTCGTCGAGCGGTTGAAGGCGCGCGGTCTGGTCGTGGTGTCCGCGGACCCGAGCGACGGCCGCAAATTGCTGGTGCGCGCAACGCCCCAGGGGCTGGCGCTGATCGAGCGCACCGTACCCTTCGCCAAAGATGTGACCGAGCGGACTTATGGCGAACTGAATCCGGCGGAGCGCGTCGCGCTGACGTTTCTGCTGCGCAAGATGATGGGCTCCGACGCGGAATAACGGCTCGCGAATTCCCGCGACGCTTCTTCCTGCCGATTACGTTCATACCCGCAACTCAGCGGCGTCCGCCGCTGCCCTTCACATTCGTGAAATAAATAGCGCATGCACTATGAGCGGAGCCGCGCATCCTGAACGGGGATGGAGGCTCCGCTTCCTGCTATCGCTTTCCAGCCGCTAATTGGTAAGAGAAATCGGCTTCGCGCTGCCACACGAGTCTCTGTGGAAATTTTCTTGTTGACGAATATTGAAGCGTGTACGCTATGAAAACATTGATCGCGCAGACGATCGAGCGAGGGCCTTCATCTATCAGGAGTTGTCATGTACGACCAATTTGCGGTGGATCGGTTGATCGACACGTGGTTGTTGGAAGACATCGGCTATTGCGACCTGACGGCGCAGACCATGATCGACGCGGGCGATGTGGGCGCGTTCGTGATGAATGCGCGTGAGCCGCTGATCGTCGCCGGCATCGAGGTCGCCGCGCGGATCTTTGCCCGCTACGATCCTTCATTGCAGATCGACGTGCGCGTGCGGGACGGCGAACGGATTGGCCGCGGCGGCATCCTGCTCGCGGTGCGCGGCTCAGCCCGCAGCATCCTGACGGCAGAGCGCACGGCGCTCAACATCGTGCAGCGCATGAGCGGCATCGCCAACGAAACGGCCCGCTACGTCGAGGCCATCCAGGGGACGAAAGCGCGTCTGCTGGACAGCCGCAAGACAACGCCGGGTCTGCGGATGCTCGAAAAGCATGCGGTGAGCTGCGGCGGCGGCCTCAATCATCGGCTCGGGCTCGATAACGGCGTGATGATCAAGGACAACCATATCGCGGTGTGCGGAAGCATCAAGTCGGCGGTCGAGCGTGCACGCCGGCAGTTGCCGGTGCTGACCAAGGTCGAAGTGGAATGCGATCGGCTCGACCAGGTTGCCGAAGCGCTGGAGACCGAGGTGGATGTGATCATGCTCGACAACATGTCCGTTGCCGACATGATTACGGCGGTGCAGATGGTGGCGGGCAAGGTCAAGGTGGAAGCCTCGGGCGGCATCCGCATCGACACGATTCGCGCCGTAGCCGAAACCGGCGTGGACTATATCTCCACCAGCAAGATCATGCAGTCGGCGCCGGCGGTCGACATCGGCCTTGACGACGGCGAGTAAGCCATGGCCAATGGCGGCGTGTTCTTTTTCGTGGTGGGGCCGAGCGGCGTCGGTAAGGACACGCTAATCGACGGCGCGAAAGCGGCGCTGCGCGACGATGCTCGCTACGTCTTCGCCACCCGCACGATTACCCGTCCGGCCGGTGCACCCGGCGAAGCGCATGTGGGTGTCAGCGAGGCGGAGTTTGCCGCACTCGATGCCGCCCAGCAATTCCTGATTACCTGGGACGCGCATGGTCTGCGTTATGGCTTGCCGGTTGAACTGAAGAAGGCATTGGACGACGGCCGCCATGTCATCGCGAACGGCTCGCGTGCGGTGATCCCCTTGCTCGTCGGGCGTGTGGACCTGTTAGTGGTGATCGAAGTGAACGCGCCGGCGCAATTGCTGGCGCAGCGGATTGCCGCGCGAGGGCGGGAGAGTGCGGCCGAGATCGAGGCGCGCCTCGCGCGCGCGGTCAGCGCGCCGCCGGCGGGCGTGACGGTCATCGAGGTGCTCAACGACTCGACCAGCGCGGTCGGCATCGAACGATTTCTCGCGGCTATCCAGGAGGGCGTGGCGCTGCTCGAGCGAGTCGCGACGCGCAAGTCCACGAGCGCCGACGCCTACCGCGCGAAGCTGGCCGGCGCGACGCTCGACGAGGCGGCATATGCCGCCCTGATCGACGATCTCGCCAGGTATCGTTATTGCTCTGCCGACCGCCAGCAGATTCTTTGCGCGCTGATCACCGGCTTGCGTGACGAAGAGGTTGTAGCGCTTGCGCGGGTGCGCACGCGTTGCATGCCACGTCTGGACTGGGGCGAGAAGATCGTTGCCGACAAGCATTCGCTGGGCGGTGTGCCTGGCAGCCGCGTCACGCTGATCGTCGTGCCGATCGTTACTGCATACGGCCTGTTGATGCCGAAGACGTCTTCGCGCGCGATCACTTCAGCTTCGGGCACGGCCGACGCGATGGAAGCGGCCGCGCGCGTCGACCTGGATGCGGTGGAGATGCGAGCCGCGGTCAAGGCGGCGCGCGGTTGCATCGTGTGGAACGGGCGGCTCAATCATTCGCCGGTGGACGATGTGACGAATGCGATGGTTCGTCCGCTGGGACTGGACACGCGTCGTTGGTCGGTGGCGTCGATTCTCTCCAAGAAGTATTCGGCTGGCGCCACGCATGTGGTCGTCGATCTGCCCTATGGCCCGCGAACCAAGCTCAGCACGCAGGAGGATGCGCAGCAGCTCGGGCAGCTCTTCGAGCGCGTCGGTGCGGAGCTTGGCATGCAGGTGGATGCGCTCGCAACCGATGGGCGCGTGCCGATCGGCCGCGGCATTGGCCCCGCGCTCGAACTGCGCGACGTGCTGCAGGTGCTTGACGGCGATCCGGATGCACCCGGCGATCTGCGCGACAAGGCGCTGAAGTTCGCTTCGCGCATCCTCGCCTGGGACCCTGCGATAGGGGACGTTCAAACGGCACGTGCGATTGCGGAGCGCCTGCTCGACGAAGGCGCCGCCCGTCGCGCGTTTGACCGGATCGTCGATGCGCAGGGACGCCGCGAGTTTGCACCACTTTCGCCGCATGTGGAGACCGTGCACGCCGAGCGGTCCGGCGTGATTACGGACATCGACGGCTGGCGCATTGCCGGACTCGCGCTCCAGGCCGGCGCGCCCGCCTGCAAGGGCGCGGGCATCGATCTACGCTGCCGGGTCGGCGATACGGTCAGCGCGGGCGACACGCTGTTGCGCATTCATGCCTCGCAACCTGGCATCCTGCGCGAGACGGCCCAGGCCGCGCGAGAAAAGTTGGGAATCCGTATCGGTGACGCGCTGCACGAAGAGGCGTTTTCGTGGTGACGCGGTAGGCTGCCTTCCCCTGGATCACGAGCAGTGCCAAGGAGCAAAGACATGTCGTTTCATACAGCGAATCTGCGTTGGAAGATTGTGACGTTCCTTGTTGCACCGATCACGTTCGTGATGACGCTCGACCGCGCCGCCATGACGGTCGCCGCGCCTACGATCCAGAAAGAGTTCGGCTTGTCGATCGTGGAGATGTCCATGATCCTCACGGTGTATTTCTGGACCTATGCGTTAGGGCAGATTCCGGCAGGCCGGTTGGCCGAGCGTCGCGGCTCGCGCAAAGTTTTGTTTACCACCAGCGCGCTTTGGTCGGCCATGATGATCGTCACGCCGCTGGGGGCGAGCTTCGCATGGTTATTCGGTTGCCGCGCGGTGCTGGGTGGGGCGCAGTCCGCTGACTGGTCGAGCGGGGTCGTCGCCCTCAAACGCTGGTTTCCGCACAGCGAACGGGCGAAAGGCAACTCCATCCTGCTCGCGGGCCTCTACCTGGGACCGATCATCTCCGCGCCGCTGACGGCGTGGACGATTGTGAATTTCGGCTGGCATGCCGTCTTCTATGGTTTCGGCGCTATCGGCTTGCTGCTGGGCCTCGTCTGGTGGACGGGGTATCGCGATACCCCCGCCGAGCATCCGTTCATCACGCAGGAAGAGGCGGCATTGATCGCCGCTGGGCAGCCGCAGGAAAGTGCCGCGGTGAAAGGCGAATTCCTGCAATGCTTCCGTCAGCCGCGTTTCTGGCTGTTTGGGCTGCAATATTTTCTTCTGGTGCTGATCCAGAGTTTCTACACGACCTGGTTGCCCACCTATCTGATGCGGGCACGCGGGTTGTCGCTCAAGGCGATGGGTATGTACGCGTCGTTGCCGTGGGTCGCGGTGTTTCTTGCCGTGTTCGTCGCGGGCGCCGTTTCCGACCGGATTCTCAAGAGGACGGGCTCGGTGTTCTGGGCGCGCACGCCGGTGGCGATGACAGGCTTTGTCGTCAGTGCGCTGGCGCTGATCGGCGCGTCCCGGGCGGCGCACATGCCGACGGTGATCGCGCTGCTTTGCCTGTCCTTCGCCGCCGTGGGGTTCGTCCAGGTGGTGGTGTGGTCGGCCGCTCAGGATCTCGGCAAGGCCTACACCGGCGTCATGTCGGGCTGGACTAACCTGTGGGGCGCTGCGTCGAATGTCGCCGGTCCCATGGCGGTTGCTTTCACGGTGAAGGTCACGGGCAGTTGGGAAAGCGGCTTGTTTCTGATCGGAGCCGCCGCCGCGTGCGGCGCCGTGCTGTGGATCTTTCTGCATCCCGAGCGGCCTCTGCAGAGAAAGCCGTCAGCGGATAACGCGGATTTTGCTTCTGTTCCGGGTGCGGTGTAAAAACCGGTTGCAAACGAAATGGGAGGTCAGCTCAATCTGGCTGTGCAAACGTTGAAGCGTTGAGCGATCATTGGGTTTTCTGTATGCGTGTCCAGGAGACTAGCCCATGCAAACAACCGTCGTTTCGAGCTGGAAGCAGTTTATGGAGCTGTCAGCAACGCTCGACGGCTGGGCATTTCGAGGACAACAGGACGCAGAATGGCCGCTGCTGAGTTCCCTGTCGCGCTACATGCTTGCCTATGTGGAGGATCGCTCGCAGTGGCGTGCACGTGAGGAGCGCGCGATTCGCATCTTCAGGCGCAAGGCGCATAACTTTGTGCAACATCCTAGTCTTTTGGACGACGACCTGCGCTGCCTGAGCCTCATGCAGCACCATGGCGCACCCACGCGACTGCTCGACTTCACGAAGTCCCCTTTTGTGGCCGCATTCTTCGCGTTGGAGCGCTCGGTTTCCGACGTCGCGATCTTCGCGCTCAATACGCCGGTGTTATGGAACAACCGGGCGCTGCCGAAGGGAACCCCCGAATTGACCCGGACGTTGATCGATCCGCGGGTGGACGGCAATCTCGAGAAGTACTTTCTCGACAACAGCAATGCTGTCGTCTGGTTCGGCGAGCCGGAGGAGATGGATGATCGCCTGATCGCGCAATCGGGCACGTTTGTCGTTCCAGGCGTGATCGACCGGCCGTTGCCCGATATTCTCGACGGCTATGCGAGCGATGATGAACTGCTGCGCAAGATCGTGCTGCCATCCTCGGTGCGTGGAGATGCCATGAAGTGGCTGTACCGGATGAACATTACGAACGCGTCGCTGTTCCCGGGTCTTGACGGGCTGGCCCGCTCCATTGCGGTGGAGATCGAGATGGTCTGGCCGGCTGCTCCGCTTGGTTAAATGAACGGATCGTGTGGGCATGGGTCTCGGTGCTCCATCTATATAGTGCAATAGCCAAAATCGGTCTGCAATTCATAAGGATTGCTATGAAATTGGCTGACCGGGAGATGCCATCCCCATCTCTTAGGTCAATCTTCATCTTAGCGGGGCTTAACGACGGCCTCCTTGAAGCCGCAATCTAACGGCTAAAACTTTTTTCTCAAATACGCTTGACGTCCCCTAAAGGGCATCGCATAATTCGCCTCCCGTTTGATGACGGACGCGAAGAAAGCAGAGCTTCTGAGCGAATGATCTTTAAAAATTAACAGCCGATAAGTGTGGGCGCTTGATGGCGACGCGAGCCGGATTCTTCGGAATCTGGCATGAAGCGAAAGTATCAAGTCTCACACAGTATTAGAGGAAGGTTAGCCTGTTGAGAAACAGGCGTAATCATCGTCAGTACGTTGAGTGAGCGACCGGGTTCGAAAGA
>Ga0116227_10005072_pt1 | contig 28152 bp, 16 predicted proteins | sample S1TSphgellanicum_FD_89693 | JGI IMG/M metagenome (GOLD analysis project Ga0116227, IMG submission 89693) | Host-associated microbial communities from peat moss isolated from Minnesota, USA - S1T2_Fb - Sphagnum magellanicum MG | ecosystem: Host-associated > Plants > Peat moss > Unclassified...
ATCCTCAATCCAGTGTATATAGTTTGCTCGATTTGTGACGGTTGGACACAGCTGCCCATCTGGTATCCACCTTGCATTTTATAAGAATGAAAATGCAGACAGAATCAAAATTGGAGGAAAAGAGAATCTTCTTCTTCTTCTCATGCATGTGCACATGCCCAGAAATCCATGAAGCTCGTCCAAGAAGATCATCATGGCATTAGATTCCAAAACTCCTGAGCTCCTCCTCTAGTGATGAATCTCTACAAATGCAGCAGAGCTCCAAGAGATGGAACAATCTGTCTGCGTCTTCAACTTTGCAAATCTCTTGGAGAAAGGAAGGAAGAGTTGGTAGGTGCAGTTGCTTACCATTTTATGCCATAATCATGGTCCAGCAACACACGAGTGAGCTCTCTGGTGGCATTGAAATCAGTCCAGTCGATTCTGGGTCTGTTGTTGGCGCCAGCACCATAGGAGACAAAGCTCCTGAAGGCAGGGTACTTGGACGCTAAGAGACTGAAATCAGGTGCATTTTCTGCATACTTGTTGCGAGGGTGCATAGCAGCAGCAACACCTTTCCTCTTCCTGTTGCTGGTCTTTCTGCTGCTGCTCATGGTGGTGGTAGTGGTTGTTCTTCCCACTTGATGATGCTGCTACTGCTGCTGAGCACATGAAGAATACTCAGCAGCTGCTATCTCCAAACACAGAGCTTTTGAGAGAAAACCCAACTTTCCTTTTTCTGTTCTTCAATGGGATTTTGAAAGAAGCTATGAACTCCGAACCCTTGAGATTTCTTTCTCACTACTGTTGTGTTCTGGGAAGATTGATTGAGCGTGCGTCAAGGTTCATGGATGGATCATGGATCCATCCGTTGGGTATCCAACTAACGATCTGGTCTAGAGTTTAGACCTAACCTATCATCAATCCGGGTTCTTCATGATCGCTAGGGTTCAGGGCTGATTATCGTGTCATCTCCTCGCACATGTACGTACCTCGCAGTTGACTTGTTGGCCAATCCACCCACACATTCCTCAGGCATTCAAAGATCCCGGTTGATCCAGAGTAAGGAGAGAGCGAGAGAGAGAGCAGAAACGGAGACGACCATTTGCACATAGACAGAGAGAGCAGACGATCCAAGAACAACCCATCCTTGAGATCGCTGGTCGGTGCATGTGAAGGAGCAGCAACAGACAAACAAGCAAGAAACACGCGAGAGAGAGCGAGAGAAGAGACTCTCGTTACTTAGGGATTCTTTTCGCAAATGGGCCCACCCATCATGTCCTTCTCCTTCGCATCCAGTTCTTTTATCAGCAGTAGCAGCACTCCATGGGGTCTTCTTCTTCTTGTCTTCTCTCCGCAATGATGATGATGATCATCGCTGTTTTGCTTCTCAATTCTTCTTGCTCCTGCTCTTCCTCTCCTACTTTCCGTCTCAATTCTCAGCCGGTTTGATCGATTTGGCAGATCCACGACTCCTCTTCTTCCTCCTTGTAAACTGTTGTAGCATTCTTTGATACAACCCACCCAATGGGTCGTCGTCGAGTGAGGAGGATCTCGAACATCACAAGCATCTCTTGCCATCTGAGCATTCGGAGGTTCCCTTTCTAGGGTTTGCAACTGTGCTCATCTGTTGAGGAAGGAAAACAAAAAGGAAGGGAAGGATCCAGCAAGCAAAACGTAGATCCAAAGTGGTAGAAGTCCTTGAGCATCAGAGAAGAAGAAGAAGCACAAGGAAGAAGGACAGCCATCCAGCAACCAGCCGACCAACCACCACAACCCTAGTGGACCAGCAGCAGCACAATAACAACACCAACAAACACCCAATACTATGGCACTCAACATGAAGAGCTTCACACAAGCACTTGGGATTGCAGCAGCTGCGATCGAGAAGACGGTGCACAGCACAGTGCACGAGGTGACAGGACCCAAAGCGCTGCAGGATTATGAGCTTGGAGAGCAGGTGGGTTCCGGAGGACCAGGCCTGGTGTGGAAGCTCTACTCTGGAATGCCCCGGAACAAAGCCACCCAGCTGCACAATTCCCAGGTCTGTGTGTGGGTGCTGGACAAGAAAGCCTTGTCTGAAAGCCGAGTCCGCAATGGTGTTTCAAGGTAAGTTTGCTTTGGGGGGTTGGGGGATTGGTGCATCTGTTTCGGCTAATTCCAATCAGGAAGGAGGTCCTGCATTCCAGCAAGAAAGAAGAAGCAGCAGAAGTAGATGCATCAATCCTTGAAATCCTTGAATTTGGAGGGGGAGAGAGAGAGAGAGCTTGGTTGCTGCTTGCTGCTTCAGTTCCAAGGGTATGTGGGTGATGACCTGTTTTGAGAGAGGGAGAGAGAGATTGCTGCTGCTGCTGCAGATCTGTTTCTTGTGAGGTTTGTGGGATCATCAGATGGGTAGTAGGAATGGAAAGCTTTTGCAAAGGCTTGAATAAAGCCTTGAAGGAAAGCTTGAAGAAGAGCTGGATGCAAAACTGCAGGTTTTGGAAAAGCCTTGAAGAAAATCTTGAAGAAGAGCTGAATTCAAAACTATTGGTTTTGGAAGAAGCCCTTGAAGAAAAGCCCAAAGAAGAGCTAAATGCAAACTGTAGGTTTTGGAAAAAGCTTTGAAGAAAAACTTGAAGAGCTGAATGAAAAAATTTGGGTTTTGGAAGAAGTCTTGAAGAAAAAGCTTGAAGAGCTGAATGCAAAAAACTGTGGCTTTCTGGGGGGAAACTGTTGAAGAAAATTCTTGAAGAGCTGATGAGCAAAAACCAAAAAAACTGCAGGGCTGTGGAGGAAGCATTTCTGGATTTGTTGAGACAAGATGCAGCACAGATGATGCGGTTGCGGCATCCGGGTGTTATTCGGGTGGTGCAAGCGCTTGATGAAAGCAAGACCACAATGGCAATTGTCACTGAACCAATCTTCGCATCAGTAGCCAATGTGTTGGGCTCCGTGGATAATGTTGCCAAAGTTCCTGCTGAGTTGAAGGACTTGGTATGTGCATCACATCCATCCATCCTCTTCTTCACCTCTCTTTTGTTTCCGGAGTCCTTTTCCTTCTCAATTGAAGATGTTTGTGTGATGATGTGCACACACTTCATGCATCATATTTTGCTTCATCCAAATTGGAGCTTTTCACACCAACGAATATGTGAAGGTTTTGATCCTTCAAGTCTTTTGCATGTTCAGTAGTTTCAAGCTCCTTTGTGTCAGAGCTTTGACTTTGAGATCCTTCACAGATCATCTCACCTTAAACTTCCGTATCTTTCACCAATTCTGTGCAATGCATTAGCATGATGGTCCGACTCAGAAGGTAGGGGGGTTAGGGTTGCATGATTCTGGAAAGTAGTCTTCTTTCTTTGATGAATGCCCATGGCTGCTTGTGCCCAAAAATTGCTTGCATTTTGCACATGTACAATGCTGACATTCAGTGCAATTGTTTTACTTCAGGAGCTTGGTCAGCTGGAGATAAAGCATGGACTCTTGCAGCTAGCTGAGTCATTGAGTTTCCTCCACACAAATGCCCGTCTCATCCACTGTGCTATCTCACCAGAGGTAAGAAAAGCAAAACTCTTCATTGGCTGCTGCTGCTGCTGCTGTTTGATAGAAAAAAGAACCACCTGACCAAAACACTGGTGCTGCTGCCAGTGCATTGCCTGAAAGATAAGATTTTTTATAATGTACACTTTTGGTCTTCCAAGGCTCTTCATAATGTCTGCTGAATGCATCATCAGTTTTGTGTTTTTTAGCATTGAAAAAGAGCTCTACCAGAGCTGGATTCCATCAGCTGTATGTATAATGGGTTGTTAGTGATAGTTTTTTGGTTGTAGAGTCCAAATTCAGGAAGTTCTTTGTGTGTGGCAGTCAGTCTATATCACAGCAAGTGGAGCATGGAAGCTGGCAGGCTTTGGATTTGCTGTAAACATGGGACAGCCTGATCCCAACGGTGGACCCACCTTCCATTTTTCGGTACATGTTCTCAAATGCTCATGCTCTTGTCAGGTTGAATGTGGGTTCTTCTGAAGAATGGGGAAAAATGAAGACATTTTCATTATATATGAAGATATTGCATTCCTAGCAATGGGTTCCTGCACAGACTGGTGTTCTGTTGTTCTCCAGTGGGTACTTGTAGATGTGAGATCAGGACACTACTTCTTGTGATCTTTTGTAGCCAGGTGGGTTAACCTGTGAAAGGGAATAATTTGCAAGCAGCAGATCATCTTATGACAGGAGATCTTGTATGTTGAACAAACAGGAGTATGATGTGGAGGATGTGGACATGCCCTTATACCCACCACTTGACTATACTGCACCAGAGCTCACACGAAAGTCAAATACTGGTCCTTCTGCTTCCACTGACATATTCAGTCTGGCTCTCCTCGCTTATCATCTACTGTCCCGACAATCTCTTCTTCAGTGCAAGAACAATCTTCGAACGGTATGTTTTTAGGGTTTTTCGGGGCACTGAACTATTGGATAACAGTTGTTAGTTTTTTGAGGGCTGTGTTGTTGTGGGTAATTGGGGGGGTTGCTTTCTATTTCAATATTCTAATGCCTAGTTTGAGAAAGTATTTTCACAAAGTGCGACGTATTGAAACCAACTGGGATCTTTCATGAGCTTTGCACCTTTTTTTGGCTTCCTGCAGTATGCAAGTAAGGTGTCCTTCCTTGCAAATGAGAGCTTTTCAAATATTCCATCGGATATTGTGAAAGACTTGCGGTTGATGCTGAATGTGGATGAGGTTTCTCGACCAAGTGCTCTCGACTTTACGGGTAAGAAGGATCCATAAATCCACAAATCGTCTGTAGTAGACCACCACCCATGCTGAACTCCCTTGTTTTCTTTGTGTGTGAGTAGTGCCTTATTGCTGTCCTCAAACTAGTCATGAAATGAGTAGTTTTTGTGAATTGTAGATAAACCACAATGGGGTCACCACCAAGGGTGCTCATTTTCAGTGTCCATTAGTTGTATCTTGTGAATTTTGCAAGAAGAAAATGTGTTGACATTGAAAGGTAGACCTGTGATTCATTCTTACCAATACCCATCAATCTGTCTAGAAAGGACTAAATAGCACTACTTTTCATGCTGATTTTTGTAGGTTCTGCCTTCTTTCGAGATGACACCAGGTTGCGGGCTCTTCGGTTCCTTGACCATATGCTTGTATGTACATTTATTGCTCCTCACAAACTTAGAATTATTACAGAGACATCTGTTGGATACCATATGTATCTAAGTATAGAGAAAGTTCTTTATGTGAATGAAGATCTTTTTGGGGTATTCCACGTGTGTAGGTCAGACAAGACTAGAGATGTCAAGATCAGGGCAAGGGTCCAACAATTCTTAGAAATTTTTCAAACATTCTCAAGCATGTCTTTTTCCTGATGTATTAGATCTTAAATCACCCGGATGAATTGCATGTTGCAAATATAAGAACCATTGAAAAGCTGACATTGCTAACAGAAAGATGCTGAAAAACTCTCAAAACTTCATCTTGGCTTGTGCTGCGGGAATGGGTAGGAAAGGGACAATATGCAGAAGACACAGTTCCTGAAAGCTTTGGCAGATATGTGGACTGGATTTGATGCCCGTGTGCTGCGCTACAAGGTTTGTCATCTTTGCTTTCTTTGTTCTTTTGTGGACAAGAAGCTGCAGCATGCAAATTGAATATCCTACATGCATTGTCACAGTGAAAGAATTTCTGGTTATCTATCTATAAGCTGATCTATCTCATTTCTGATCAGTCACGTTGCGTCTACCTGACAATTTTTTTTGGGTTTTGTTCTTGGGTGAAGGTGCTACCACCATTGTGCGCAGAGCTTCGGAATGAGATAATGCAGCCAATGGTGCTCCCAATGGTACTCACAATAGCAGATTCCCAGGTATAACCTTTTTTTTCCAGGCCCTCAATCAAAGGAGATTCTCCATCATCATCATCCAAGCAGGGATTTGTGGGTAGGATGAGCCATTTCTGAGGCTTCCAAGGATCACATAAGTGTGGGTGTTTGACAAATTATGCAGGAAAAAGTGGATTTTGTGTCTTCAACACTTCCAGCATTGTTGCCTGTGCTTGGCTCTGCTACAGGGGATACTCTGCTGCTTCTTGTGAAACATGCAGGCCTCCTCATCAATAAGGTGTGCCTCACAGTTCATCCTTCAGGGCTGAGTGGTGCTTGTCTAGACTAAAGTGCAATTTTTTCTCAACTCTCATTGTGTATTAGATAGTTCTAGATGTGGTATAAGGTCTAGAGCTCTTAAACCCATTTCTTTCTGTATCTGTGGATTGTCTCTTTTCTATCACATCAACAGTCCTTCAGTATATGCTTTTATTTGGCTTTGAAGACCGTTGAATGGTGCACTTCAATTGGATAAAATATATATGTGATGCAGGTGGGAGCAGATGTATTGGCCACCAATGTGGTGCCAATGGTGGTACGTGCATTTGAAGACCCAGATGCACGAATGCAAGAGGAAGTCTTGAAGCGTACACTGACCCTCACCAAGCAGCTTGATTTCACGGTTAGTCCTCTGAATTTGTGTCAAGTGTTCCAGATACTAGAGCTCTACATTGGTTATGGCCCAAAACATTCGTACCCAGGAGAGGAAGAGAAGCTCTCGGTCACCCTCTTCTTTCTTCCACTCTTTTTCATGTCCAGAGTTTCTGCAATCAGTGAGATCTTTCAACTGAAAGCGTGTCTTTCTTTCTTGTCTTCTTCAGGTACTGAAGGAATCTATTCTGCCTCGTGTTCATGGGTTGGCTCTCAAGACCACAATGGCTGCAGTGCGTTCCTGTCACTCTCTTCCTTCATCCTCTTCCAGGTTTTTGACTTGATAGGAGGAGTATTGACCTTTCAGATTCCTAAGCATTGGGGAATGTAGTGTTTGTGACTGCGGTTGTGTTGGCGTCGTGCTTAGCTAATGGAGCTCTTTCTACGCAACAGCAGTATTTTAGCTCCCTCACACTTCTACTGTTATCTTTGGAAGAGTGAAGGTTGAAGGGATTACTTGGAATGTAAAGATCAAGATGCCACCACATAAGTGTCTAATATTGTGAAAGATCAGGTGCGTGTGAATGCACTCCTATGTCTAGGAGAGGTGGTGCCACGGTTGGACAAGCCAGCTGTGCTGGAGGTCCTGCAAACATTGCAGCGTTGCACTGCTGTTGATCACTCTGCTCCCACTCTCATGTGCACATTGGGTGTTGCATCAGCAATTTTCAAACAGGTCAGTCAATCTTCTTTTCTTTCCTGTGTTTTTTTTTTCATCTTCTTCTCTCCTCCTTGTATCTTCTTTTTCTCTTCATGTTTTTTTCCTCCTCATGTTGGTTCCATTTTGTTGTTTCTGTCATTTTTATGTTTGTTGAGCTACCCAACATCATGGCTATTTTGTCCGTTCTGATGCGTAACTGAGAGTCTCTAGTTGAAGTGACAGCATGGATTGCAGGGCAGAGACAGGGGGACATGGGTTGCATTTAAAGTAGTGTTGTTGTTTGGTTTGCAGCTTGGAACTGAGTTCGCTGCAGAGCATCTGCTTCCATTGCTGTGTCCGTTGCTCATTGCCCAGCAGCTGAACCTCCAACAGTTTGCAAAGTACATGCACTTTGTGAAAGAAGTTATCAGGTTTGCTTTTGTGTTTTCATCTCCTCAAAGCTCAGATAATGTAGTATTGCCAGGTGCACTTGGACAATTTTTTTGTCTCTGCAGTCTAGACTGAAGAACCATTGAGCATGGATAAGGGAGGGCATAATGGCCTTAGTTGTGCATCCCCCTCCTGACTTACCTTGAGTGCTTCAAATGTAACAGGAAAATAGAGGAAAAACGGGGTGTGGTAGTGAATGAGGCAGAACCTGTTTCTTTGGATGTGAAATCCATGGCCCTGAGTGATCCTGCAAAGGAGAATGTCAGTGCCACAAGTAACAGTACAAAGAGCAATTCATGGGACTCAGATTGGGATGTCTCCAAGGGCAAGACAAAAACTGCAGGGGGAGGTGCTACAATAGTGCCCTCAAAGGCTCCTTCTCAGATCCCCAGTCTTAGCACTGCACCTACCACATCACCTGTTGTACCTTCATTGACTACAATGGACACCTCTCAGCAGCAACTATCGTCTCTGAGCTTTGAGTGGCCTCCAGCAGCACCTCTGGCAGCTGTTCAAGCACCAAATCTTCAACCTGGCAACACAATTGTTAGCACTGGAAATGCAACTCAAGCCTCTCGACACACTAGTATTGATTTTGGAAAATCGAGTTTTGGGTCCGGGATGATAAATCAGAGTTCTACAAACACTGGTCTAAATGGTGGTTTCGGAAGTGTTTCATTGGAAACAACAGCTGTACAGGCCAGAGAAGATGATTTTGACCCATTTGCAGACTGGCCACCACGTAGCGGTAGTGCAGCAACAAACACTGTAGCTGTGGGTGGGATTTCACGGCATGCAAGTTGGGGAAGTGGGTTGGGTGCATCAAAGGATTCAATGCTGAAGACCTCTAACCCACCGTTGAGTATGAGTGAATGGAGCATTCCATCAGCAGCTCAGAGCACTTCACAGCCAGCCCCACGCAATGTTGAAGATTTCTTTGTTTCTCCAAAAGCCCAAGACAGCAATCCCTTGAAACTTGCACCGCCTCCACCTTCAGGTCTTGGACTTGGAAAGGGAAGAGGTAGGAATCCAATGCGACCACTACGGTCATCAAAGGCAAATAATCAAACAAGCGGCAGAAGTGACCAACCACCACTCTTGGATCTCCTATAGCTTTTGAAAAAGGCAATTTCCAGAATGCACTTTGTTGTGGATGAAAAAGCTTTGTAGCTCAAATCAATGTTGCAATTCTTGAGAGGCTGCTTTCTCCATCACCTTGCCATCAGCTGTGTACATTTGAAATTGACTTTTGACCACAATAATGTGACTGGACATCCATAGTCCCTCTCTGTTTTTTTCTTTATAGCTTATATCTGCAGCTGGCACTGTGGAGCAGGGCCTCTCGGTATAGATGTATTTGGTGCAGAAAATCATTGTGAATTATACCCTTTTTTGTAGTCAACTGTGACTGCTTTGATGTCGAACATTTGGAGTTCATGGAATGAGTTCACTTGCAGCTGCTCTGTTGAGGCATCCTATTCACCCTGCATACTGTCAAGGGCAGTTAGTAATTCTCACACTTGGAATGTATATCTGTGTCAGATTCTGCCTTTCTCTTTCCACCAAAAAACTCTGAAATCCTTCCTCCAGCAATTTCTCCAAATGGATATCTAAGTAAACAACTCCCAAAAGATCTCTCTACATCCTTTCTCAATAAAATCTGCACCAAAATTTCTGAGGCAAGCAGAATGTTCTGTTTTCTCAACATTGATACACATTGATGAAACTGCAAATTACCACCACCCCATGTAGTTAAATTTCCACATCCCACACTCTCATCACAGCCATCCATTTGAATGAGTGTGAATGAGCAAGAGTTTCCAGCTACAAGACAGGTTGGGTATGAAGTCAGGCACATCCTTCACCTTTGAATACTGGGGAATAACAGAAGTAGTATCTGAAATGTTTTCTAAAACATGCAAAAGGAAAGCATAAGATGCAGAGAAGGCAGATGTGCTTGATCAACAGTTGTGTATTGTATAATGTGGACTGCTAGATACATTTGTGCACATGTGAAGTGTATCGCCTGCCACAGGAGCATGGGTTGATTCAAGTGCATCATCTTTTGTTGCTGACTTTGGTGTCAATGTAGTGGCCCAATTGGCCAGCAGAAATGGGAGATCTGCATCCATGCATGTACCCACTCCACCCCACACAAGCATATTAACAAAATCTTGCCACGATTCACCTCTCACTTCATACACTGCCCTCCACCTCAGCTGGCTGTAATACCACACGAGCTCGGTGTGGTACACATCACCATCATTAATGGACAAGAACTCCCCTTTGCAACAACCCATATCAATGCCATGCTGCACCATGACTGCTCCCAATGACACCCCTATGCCAAAGATGGAATGGTTGCTCCATGTTGAACTTGCCTTCTCCAGCCTAATACTGTCTAAGTGTAAAACCTTGCCTTGAAGCTATGTCCTGATGATGCCATACGCACTGCCCAGATTGTTCTCACCTGCCGTGTCTTTGGCAGTGACACTGAACAGAAGTCGTAAAGTTTTGAGTTCTATCACCACCCACTTCTCTCTGGCTGCAGCCAGAATCTCAGGCATCTTCAGAAGCTGATTCACATTCTCACCAGGTTGCATCATCTGCCAATTAGCTGTAATCAAAATTGCTTTGCTGTTTGTTGATCTCCAAACCCTACCTTGCTGTATCAATTGTATTCTTAGAGCTGCATGTATACTATTACCCAGAGCACTGCTGAAGGAATGGTTGCTGGAGCTTTGAAGCAATCAGGGACATTGTGTGTGCAGCAGCTTCAGGAAATGGAGCTGCTGGAACCATCACTTGCACCCCATAGCTTGCAGTAACACAAGCTCCTTCAATGCCACTTCTTTCTTCGAGCAGGTACTCCAACTGCTAGACAAGATTGGATCCACTCTTGAGATTCTGCAACAAAATCTGCCCACAACAAATGTCAATGTGGCACTTCTCCTAGGTTAAAGCCTGAACAGATGCTTCAATTTTCTTGGGAGAGATAGGTAACTACTCTTCTCATGGAGAAATTGCTAGAATCAATTTGCTGATTCTTCAACATGGGTTCTTTCAATTTGCTAATTCTTCAACCCTGAGGTGATTCTTCAACATGGGTTCTTTCAATTTGCTCAAATTTCGCACCCAAACTCTTCCGGGGGAAGCAATTGATGCTGCAGACTCTTGCATGCACTACATCGCTACAGAACAATCACAAGTCTATAAACCTTAAACCCGAACCCTAAGCCCTCTCTCTATTTCCACACACACACAATCACTTGATCCTGAAATGTGAACCCCTATCACAAAATGAACTTATGATTACATCCATTGCTGATTTTTCATTTGGATATGTCAACACATGGACTAGGTAACCAGCTCGAACACTCAGGTTATCATGAATAGTCTCAATGCTCGAAGCTATTCACAGTAACCACCATGTTTGAGCCAATTATCGGATATAAAAAATTGTATATGAGCACAGGAGCTTGTGGGATACGGGACATAGAAGAGCATGAGTTATGAGGTTCAGCCAACTAGCAACCAGGAACATGCAAAAGGGCATGAGGGAGGTACACAAATATCTGAAGGCAACAGGATATGTGATATAAGTGGAAAGCTTTTATCCAACAACGTGTTGCCATGTTAGTGAGATGCGACTTACAATCATAATTGATTGTGTGATCCATTTAAATACATCATCTTAAAGCACACAAGACATGTATGAAAATTGTATAAGGAAAGAGGCAAAGAAATTGCATCCCAAAAGGTTGATGAAAATGAACCCATCATCTGATGGGTAGATAGAAGGAGGGTGGATAGAGTGCAGGTCAGTTTTAAGGTGAATGAACCTCAAATGGACAGTTTCTTGAATTTACCCAACATTTTTCACAAATTAAATATGTGAAAAAAAATTGTAATTAGCAAATGGATGAGATGTAAAACTCAATTGGAATTAGTCTTGTTTTTAATCAAGGAAGAATTAGTTATGAATTTTCAAATGCATACATCCATAGGTACCTAAAAGTGACATATACGGGCCCATATTCTAATAGTTGGCAAGACAATTCATGTGATGTTATATTGAGTGCACACACCGCAAAATTGAAAATGTGACAACTATGCATGTCATATTGCATATCTAATAGGCTCAATTGGTGAATCATACATGATGAAACAATGACACATGTTATAATGTAAATGGAGTTGATTACATCTTTCACAATTCTAAAGTGAGAATATCATCAATTCAACACTTGCCTTGAATGGATACGTGCCACATCCAAAAGTGATAGGAACTAATATAAACTTTGATATTCATCTACCCTATTTTTTATCATTATTTGTCTTTCTAAAGGGTGAAAAAGGTTGTTTTCATCTAAAAACGATCATTAGTTCTTGCATATTTTTTTGTTTCCTACAAAATCCTCACAATGGCAATGGTTACAACTCAAATCATTCTGACCATTTGGAACATTTTGACCACAATGGTCATTTAAGGTGATGGTGGTGAGCATTTTGATGAGGATCACAATGGTCATCTTCATCACATTGAATGTCCTTCTCACTTGTGTGCAAGAACCTTAGCAAAATTTCACCTTAACATAATTCACACGACTAGTAAAGAACACAACATTGGTTTGTATACCCATGGAAGTTCGATTAGGTGCAAATCACTATTGCCAACTCTTGCTCTCTAGGCTTTCCTCTCTCCATTGTGATCTTCATGTTGTGGCAACATATAGGAAGCATTGAGCCACAAAATGGAACAACATATAAAGTTGATCAGAAATCCAACCCAAATTGTCACATGGAGTGCATCCCTTTCCTCAACAATGTTCTTCATTAACTAATCATATGAAATGTATGTGATGGCAAAGTGATCAAGTTTAGGCCCACTCTCCTTATTGTTTGGACAACATCAATCATGAGGTGGAAGTTGTGGCCATCAAGAATTAATAAATGTTTTTTTTGGGAGACATGTTGCCATGTGTGCTTGTATTGTTGCAATGAAGTGAAAGATCCATGTCAAAAACAAACATGCAATCATCCATGCATATAGCTGCATAGCCATTGTAAAATCATTCTCACATCATTTAATGTAATTGCATTTGAATTGTTTACCTTTAAAAATGGAGAAGTTTGGAATTGAATCACCATGTGTATTATTGCAACAACCATTCTATTTCATTTGGAATGATGGAATGCATTGATTTGGATCTAACCTTGGCGATCACAAATGCACCACCATTATGACCAACCTACACATCGGACTCATCACAACTCCATATCCTATTTGCATCATAGTCATGTGAATTATAAACATGTTGCAAGTTGTCATAAAATGTTGCAACATTGGTAGGGCATAGTCCTTTTGTGCACCCAACTTCAAGGCCTTGAATTATGCACAATGAAAAGTCTAGGTTGCCTTTCCTAAACCATCGCAACCAACCCCAACTTGGGATTCCATTTTTGAAGGGTATCAACCTTTCTTGTGTGATTTCTACTACCTTTAAGGTCATAGTTACATCAAATTGATGGGATGCCTTATCCTTTCCATTTTCTTAATGTAGTCTACAAGTGTAATTTTTAATCCATTATCAAGCACTCCTGATTTTTTTTTGCATCTAGTTAGTGTCACACCATACAAATGATTTTATAAGGAGGTGACAGGGAACCTCCCAAAATTATGTTGTAAAAATTATTTCCAATTTGCCTTCAACAACCACCATTACATGTTACAAGTTAACATTAGACTAATTGCCATTTTTTTTTCAAAGTTTGCTTTTGTGCATGCAATTTAATTGACTCTTGTTGTGGCACACACTCATTTGGTGTTTTTGAATTTTGGCAAAAATCTACACTTGAATCTTGTTGTGCAGCTCGTTGGTTCATTGTTTACATATTTCAACAGCCATCATGGTTGTCAAAACTTATGTATGGTGAATTGTTCGACTACATCCAATTAGGTTGGAAGGTCATAAAAGGAGGGCTCTCCTTGTCATAGGTTCACTACTCACAAGATGCAAACATCATGTTCATTTTCTTCATCTTCAATTTGTTAAAATGCATGTTCATTTTTAGTTTCATCATATTTGGTCTCAGATAGAAGCTTAAAATTTGGCATGTTATTTGTTTTGTAGCGTGCAACTTGCTCAATGTGTGGCTTGTTGTTCAACTGTGATTCACAAGTTACATAACTTGCAACTTCATATGCAACTTGATGTGTCTTTTTTGACTATGTGAAAAATAACTATTAGACCTGAAATGGACAAGTGTTGTTTCTTTATGTGCTTCAAACAATTCTATAATTAAAGTATTTATGTCAAAAGTGTGTTAATTGAGGTTTAGAAACTAGCGGTTTATCATTTTTAATAAAAACATGCACTAATTTTTTAAATAAACATTGGTCACCCTTATAGTAAAGTGAATAAATGTGCTTGAAATGGTTAGGTATTCTCTTTATTCATGATTGAATGTTTGTTGTGATTGATTTAATCATGCTTTGAAAAATCACTAATTAGTTCAAGAAAAAAATTTAATATCATTTCGAAATAAACTAAAAGGTTGATTTTGTAATAACTTATTAAATTAACAAATAAGTTGAGTTTATAATCTCAAACCATCAACATTCTTTCCCACATTTTTACTTTCTAATCCAAATAGTTATAGTTATTTGGGTATGTGGGTCCACCTTCAACCTTAAATATGTTATTAACATGCATAATTATGACTAGTTAATTGGTCATATTGTTTTGTTTTATGTGACGCATCAAATTATTTAACAAGCAAAAATAGTCGTGCATTTGATGGCATTGACATTTTAAGGTTCATTTACCTTATGCTACACATGTGCCAAATGCACTCTCTACCTATTGAAATTTCAAAGGAAACATAGGCACTTCACCCTATGAAGGAAAAATGTTTTTTTCACTTGCCCAGAGGATTGATTGAATGAACTTCAAACTACCGAGATTTTTTTTAAAAATTCAATTGTCCAACAATTGAATTTTTTAAAACCAAAACTCATCATTTCTTTGATTTTTTTTTTTTCAAAAGCTACTTAGGCTTTCATGGGGTCCCCCTACTTAAGCCTATAAAATCCATTGTCATGTGCTACCATATCGGCATATACAACTATCATTGTACACATGCACATAAACCAAAAAACATAAATCACCTTAAATGGTCCTAATTAATCTCAAAACACAAAACACAACTTGCCTGCAAAAGCCACAAGAATCCAAACCCAAAACACACAATAAAATCCACATTACAATGTGCCGCAATGGAATTTGCACAAAACACAAAAAACCTATAACAACAAATGTGTGTGTTCTAAAATCTCAAATCATCGAAAAATATTTGAGAACACACAACTTGGGATTATATCCCACACATGAAATAAATTGAACCTTATTCACATTTGAACCAAATCATAACACAATCAATTCATTTAACTCGCTTTAACACTAACCTAGTTAGAACTTAATTAGATAATTGAACTAATATTTTCGACAATTATTGTGCACTACCATATTAACGCCTACAACTATCATTGTCCACACACATAAAGCAAAAACATTAAATCATCCTAAATGGTACCTCACATTGAAACTAACCCCCTATTTAGGGCTAAGGACCCCTTAAGCTAAATAGCCATATAGGAAATTATTTTTATAAATCCAGTAAAAATGAACATTTTGGTTTTAAGGTGAATTGATCAATAGGCCAAGTTAGAATATGAGCCCCATCGTTAATTGCCTAACTACAATTCCCCCAAATCCATAATAAAATGTGAACCACCATGGCAAAAAATTTAGGTTACTCTTAATATATAACTACAAGAATTGGTATTTAGGTTTGCAATATAATGCATTAAAAGCAAAACCATTTTCCAACTAATGCTTATTCCAATGGTGCCATAACATATCCCATATGTCAACCTTTGAAATGTTAATCATAAATCAACATAATGGAAATTCAAATGTATTATCCGCATAATATACAACATAATTTGGTGGGAACAATTGCCAAAAATAGGTGAACTTGGCTATGAACATGTGGAAAATGACATGGTGCACAATTACACATGTGATCCTTTCACGTTTGACCATCCCATGCTTCCAACAATAACATTTTGAAAGGTAGCACCTCTTGTACCCATTAATGGTATGCCATGTAATCACATCCAAGGCACTTGGTCTTGTTTGTTATAGGTACACACACTTTCCTAGTTCAAATCCATGAACTCAAGGTTGATAACTACCTCTTTGAATAGTAACACAATGCAATGTATTTCAATATTGAACAATTGTCAAATTCTCCATAACCACTAAAATTAATGTTGAAACAAAATTATTCATTATTCACATTCCTAAAACCACACCTTTGGATCATCCAAATTAATTACTGTCATCACATCTCACTACATGTGAAATTGGTAGATTACACTCAAGGTCAAACAATAAAAAACATGGTAAAAACAATATAAGAAAAACTTATCAACTAAACTTATACCCCATAACTAACCATGGTAGTTGTAAATTTTAGTCTTTAGTATGGCCCTTTTGAAACCTATACTTCCACAAACACCATTTCATCATTTGCACCCTCCATTCAACTAATTCATCTAGCTTAAGATGATCTTGTGAAATTGTACACTAATCAATCAATGTTTTTTCACACAAATCTTGAAACTACCCACATACTTTGGTCAATGAATAATTTGGTTAAAATGCCAAACCTACTAAGCACCATGTCCAAAAATGCTTGGACAACTTTTTCACTCCTATGATTTTATAATGGCATCAACTAAACCCACTTCAAAAAATGTTTGATCATAACCAAACCTAATCAATTATGTTGCAATATTAAACTCAGTGGGCTAACAAAATCCAACCTCCACTGATAACCAAACCCCATAATGGGCAATGGTTGTAAATGGGGTGTAAGTGTGTTGAATGACATTTTCACTTGACCACACATCACACATTGAAAAACAAATTGTTAAACTTAAAATTGCATCCCCTACCAATAACGTTGTGCCTAAAGTTACAAGCTATAATTTAATGAACCCCAAAATGGTTAAATTCCTTGTGAACATGTCATACAAGGCCTTCACATTGTTTTGGGCAAAACACTTCTTATAATCTATCTTTATTGTTTTACCTTGAACCAAGGTTCTCTCTTTTTCCTAAACCTAGAAGGTGGCTTGAAAATTAGATTAACATCTCTTAACATGATACAAACTTGTTGTCCTTTCAATTGATATATTTCATTCAAATTAAATGCAAACATCCAATCTAATCCCATAATAGTTGTTGTGTCTTATGCATTTCACCTTTTATACTTGTTGGACTAATCTTTAATTCCCATATTTTTGCAATCACTTATAATTTGTGTTGGGAAGACAATGTCACAAACACCACCATCACCCATCGCTTTCATCATCCCTTGCACCAACATAGTCACCTGCATCATCGCTTGCATCAACATAAACATCATCATTCATTATTAGTTAAAAAGTTATCAAGAAGCTTCCTTGGTTGATGCACTCATGAAAGCCTCTATGGAAGCTTCCTTGAGCTAGGTCTCCAATGGGGTATAAATAGGGGTAGGACCTCCCATTACTTTCAATATGTTCAACATTAGTTTTGGGTACACTTTCTTGTCATAACCTTTGTTTGCATGCATTATTATAATAAAATTTTGATTGAATCATATTTTAGCATATATTGTGTTTTTGTTTTATGTCTTTATGTTTTCAGTCTTGGATTAAATTTAGGCTTGCATTTCTTGTGATTGGTTTCCTTGTTGTGTCATTGGCTTAGGTTTTGTTCTTGTAGTTTTTTGTGCTCCTGACAGACAAATTATCCCCATCACCTAAGGTTGAAGGTGTGAATTGTGATTGTTACACAAAATGGGGGGATGTGTTTAATTGATTTGGCACCCCCACATCACAAACCTCAAGATTGTCCAACACCCAAAAGTCCCACTTGGCATTCATGATCCCATAATTTCCAAATATGTGTACAACTTAACTTGTTGTCACATCACCCCCCCTTGCACAAACATAGTTGTCCCAACCAAAGGTGTAACATGGGAAAGATGGGGTGGAGCAGTGAAAGGTAATTGGGCAAAACATTTATCTTTTGATAATGTCAAATTAAAAATCCATGTGAAGTAGTTAAGGTCCATGACCTACCCCAAAATTCATTTATGAACTCTTTTGAACAAAATAAACATGGTTGTGGCATGAATGCAAAAATCCACAGCTTATTCCTTCTTATCCACATTGGGTTCTTCCATAATAAATGAAATGAAATTTCAAACCATCCTTAGGCCTCCATCCCAAAATGCACAAAAACATGAAAAACTTATAAATGTCAATAAGGTTATTCATAGAAATCCAACCCTATTGACCATAACCAAAGGTGGTCTATTGTCATTGAAAATCACACATGATTAACATCCCAAATTTAATGTCATCGTCAACATGCATGTAGGTGACCTTAGGATGAGTTAATATGTTCATTGGATCACCTTTAATGTTATTAGGTTAATCCACATCCACCAAAATTGATGAGCATGTGAGCTAATGATGGTAACGTTCACTTGGTCATTAATCTAAGCTTGAATATGTTGCCATCTTACTAGCAAAAATCTCCCACCAGTGGAACATTCTCCATTAATACACACAAGTCACCACATGTTCATTGCCATGTTTCATCTCAATGCATTTTGACAACTTGGACACATTCATTAGTGTGGGTTGTGTAGGTTGAAGTAATATAACATCCTGCACCCAATGCTTAAGCCTCTTGTCTAAAATCCCATACTAAAACTAAGTAACTTGGGTTTCAATGGCCCCTTGTGTTAGGGTGATTCATCTTTTCATTTGTGCACATACCTTGCATAAGCTTTCATTTGGTTTATGTTGAAATTCTTGTAAATTCCATTATTTTTTTTGTTCAAACCCCTTAGTAATTTCTTCACAACCTTCGAAATAAGTTCACCATAAAGTTGGATGTTCGCATGGGACCTTATCCAGTAGTAGAACAATTAGCACCACCACTTTTGGTGGTTGTGCTATTAGTACTCCCACTTCCATTGGCACTCTTGCTTCCATGCATTAGTTGAATTGATATTAGGGGTTTTTGCAATTATACTTGAAATTGAAGTAGCATTTAGGGTCACAATACCTTGGTGATGAAAACATAATTGGGCAATTAATACATTTGCCATTCCTAAATCTCAATTTCATCAGTGCATTTGAACTTGTGATGATCTTCCATTGGTAACCTTTCCACATGCTAGAACACCTCTTTCCATGCTATGAAAGGTGTGAATAACTATGGATTATGCATTTGTTGCATATCACACAAATAATCAAATACTTAAATGATGTCATCCAATTGATGGTGCTAACCATCTTCGAATATTGATGGGCCTTTCAATGGTTTCATATAATTCATCCACCTTCCACAACAATGATGGAACAATCTATATCTACCTTAGTAATATAACCCATATTTGAATCCAAGGATTCCTTTCCTGATGATGATCACAATGTTAGTGGTCAAAATCAAACCCCTTACCTTGTAAGTCCACTAGTACCACTTGTATTCAAATGTTCCATGTTTCCAAATCTTGTGGCATTTTTGTGATGATTTTTATCTTTAAACTTTGGGTTTCAAACCCGAATTCCTAAAGGATGTTGAACATGCGAGCTTAACCTAATCCTAATTCAAAACACCTACACCCATCAAAAACATTTACATGGCCAAACAAACTTGGGGCTTATTGTGGACACAATAAATATGATTTATTGGCCATCAACTTAATCTCATCATCACAATAATCAAAGGGATTGATCTAGTCACCACCTTGAGATGTATCGCACAATAACACCAACCTTTTTATACCCTAACCATGTTAAACCCTAATCATTATGTGTAGGTAAATTAAGAGTTAAGTAAGAACTACACAATGGTTAGATTAGGTGGGTAGTCTTGTCCAATGCCCAACCATTAAACACACAAATTATGACCCCAAGGTTCGTTGTTACAGTTAACATGTGTGGGATGATTCATAACCTTTCACCTTAGGTTTTCCATTGTGAAATATGCATAAGTTTTCGAAAGATCAATATATGAATGTGTGTTTTGTATCTCAAAACACCTACAAGTATTTTGTGCTTTGTAAATGTATTTATAAATACACTAAAAAAAAGAGAGTAGGTCTTTATGATGAAATAAAGTTCATGTAAGAAATATTATCTATAGTTTTATTTCATCCATGAAATGTGGTTCATTTGCAATTTTTATTTTTTGCAACTAAGTCATCCGAATTCCATTGATAAACATCCATGAAATATCACTTGTAAATGTTCAATGGATGAATGGATGAAGTTTTGTCAATCAATAGGGAAAAAAATTCAAAATGAAAGTACAAACTTTCATGGAATAAAGTTCATCCATGAAATCATGGTTGCTAGAAGGGACAATCCATGGGCATCATGCTCTCAAATAAATAATGAGCTCGGCATCCCCTTCACATACTCTTTGAAGAGAAAAACAAGGGTTTTCCTCATGTGGTTTGATTGGTACTAGTTTGAACCCTGTGCCTGATGCACAGATGTGTGTATTTGACGGTACATATTACAAAATGATGCTGAATGATGTTGGTGTCCATGACATCATCCTTTATTGGTTTTTGTTTAGTTTGTTTCCAAATTTGTAAGGCACACCTTGAGACATTTTTTCTCCTCCTCAATTGCCTTTCATGTTTGTGTTTCTCCTTTTTTTAAACTTGTATATTATTTAGTATAAAAACTTTTATTCTAGTTTGTCTTGTTGCAATTTGAAGATGGTTTTGTTTGTGTTTTTGGGGGGTGCTATTTGAAACTTGAAAAATAATATATTTTTGAATGTGTGGGTTTAGGGTTTAGGGTTATTTGTGGGTATATGTTTGGCAATGTAGTGTTGTTTCCATTTTTATTCACACAGTTTTGGTTTGGATGCTATTGTGATTTTTTATTTTTTTTAAAATTGGTAATTTTGGTCATCCATATTGGAAGGGAGTTCATTTCATGGCCCTCAACATTAATCTACAATTGAAAGGTTATTTTGATGATATTTAAATTTCTTAGTAGAACAAAAGCCCATATAATATATTAATAATACATTACCTACAGATGCATAATAAAACTATCAAATTTCCAATTTAGGCTTTTCCACATTTTGAACACATTTGAAAAATGGAGTTAATAACTAAAATTTAGAAGAATAACCAAATTGTAAAAGATAACAAAAATATTTGATAAGATATATATATATATATAAAATTTTTCTCCCCTTTATTTGAATAGAAAATCAAATCTAGAACTTGTAAGAAAAGTCAGTAATAGAAGCAATTGCACTCAATAAAAAACACATTTGGAAAAAAAAATCATGTCACTTAATTTTGGAAAATCTTTTATAAGATTTGTGAACCCTAAACAAGAAGGATGAATTTGTTTTGTTGAAGTGGTTTTTGTGCTCCTGGAAGTGCAAAGAAAAAATAAAATAAAATAAAATAAAGAACAAGAGAAAAAGTATGAACTGATGATGGTGTTTACAGCCCACTTGAATGAATGAAGGCGAGAGATTTGACGAATTGACGAATTGGGTGTTGTTCTTTTTTGTCGCGGAAGGCCAGAGACAGGATTTGAGGCATTGGGTGTTGTTGTTTTTGTTGTCTTTTGTTGCGGTAACGCGAGAGAAAGGATTTGACGCATTGGGTGATGTTGTGTTTTGTTGCGGAAGGAACGCAAGAGACAGGATTTGACGCATTGGGTATGTGTGAGTGTGTGCAGAGCTAACTCAGAGAAGGGGGGAATAAAAAACACTCTTTGAATTGTGTTTTCTTCTCCTCCATAGTTGTGTATTTTTGTGTGTTTCTCTCTCTCTCTCTCTCTCTCTCTCGATTCTCTTAGACAAAACGGTTCTCAGTTGTGCTAGCAAATTCCTTCTTGTCTTTTTGCAGAATCTTTCTTTTCGTGGAATTTTCGTCTTGTTGTTGTTGTTTCCAGATGAAGAAGTGGATGGTTTTGCTTGGGCCAACGTCTTCTCTCTTGTTTTTCTTCTACTCCTTTAGACCGGTGTTTTTCTCTTCTTCTTCTTCTTCTTCTTCTTCTAGATTTAGGGTTTTTGGGGTGTATGTGTTTTCCTTCTTCTGGTCGATTAGGGTTTGTGGTGTGCATGTGTTGTTGTTGTTCTTCTCGTTGATTAGGGTTCTGATGTGTATGTGTATATGTATGTGTATGTGTTGTTGTTGTTGTTGATTAGGGTTTATGGTGTATGGTCTTCTTCTTCTTCTTCTTCTTGATTAGGGTTTGTGGGGGAGAGGGATGAAGGAATGGGGCAGATATACCAGGAGTATTTGACGGGTCCTCGCATCTACAAATGCAGCTCATGCAAGGCACATGCGGCAGATCATGCCGACATCTTTTCCAAGTCATTTAATGGGCGTCATGGTCGGGCTTACCTCTTCAACAATGTGTTAATGCTCCTCCACTCTCCTCCATGTTTTTCGTTTTCTTTGGCTTGGGAAGAAAGTGTTCAGTGTTTTTTAGGTTATGCAGGAGCCCATGGTTGTTTTTTGCACAGGAAGAATTAGTAAGGGTTTTTGTTAAACAGGTGGTGAAAATACACAAATCTGTACAGCAGCTGAATGGATCTTTGTCAGCATTCATTCTGTTGTTTTGTTGTTCTCTAACTTCTAAAACCCTTTGCAGTTTCTTCAAGTCTCTTCAGGTTTTAGGAGAGAACTTATTAGCAGTTTTCAGCTGTTTTCTTCAGTATTTCTTCTTTGTTTCTGTCTTTGCCGACCTATTTCAATTGTCCTATCTGCAAGGTGCAGAAAATAGGAGAATTTGAGGGTTTTGTTTGCAGGGAAATTTTTTTTGGGGATGGCACAGATGTTGACTGTCAGGTTTTGGTGGCTGGGTGATGGGGGTAATAGGGTGAATGTGTGCCTGAGGCCCAAGGAGAATCGTATGCTCATAACTGGCCTTCATGTTGTAGCAGACATCTACTGCAACTGTTGCCAGCAGATACTGGGATGGAAATATGTGGGTGGTGTTTTGTCAAATCCTATTGTTGACTCTGCAATTCTTTGGATATTGAGAACGGATGTTTTGCTAATTTCTGACCAGCATGCATTATTATGGTAGAGTGATGACAAGCACTAAACCATGCTCACATACTTGTGTTGGCAATGTGGCAGGAGGAAGCATTTGAGGAGAAGGAGAAGTACAAGGAAGGGAAATACATCATTGAGAAAGCAAAAATGACAAAAGAGAATTGGTAGCAAGTATGTTCTGTATGCTACAGTGCAAAAAAAAAAAAAACTAGACAGGGACTCAGGAGCATGTGGTTTGTACAATACAGCATTTAAACCACTAGGCTTTTTGCATCCACCCCTCAATTTCAGAGTGTTTCTGTGAGGTATATCCGTTGCAACTATGACGACTGTATAGAAACTTAAACTCCTACTGTGCTGGGCTCCAAAGTGGTACCTCTCTCAGTATCTCAATAAAGCATAGCTTTTTCTGCTGTCAATGTGGCAATGCATCAAAATTGATGGCCCAGCTCTACTCTCAATCCAGCAATGGCTTTTGGATGATGCTCTTCTCTCATGGGTTACCACCAGTGTGTGTGTCCCTTAGCTCCTGGTCTTTTTCTTTTGGCAAAACTTGTGATGCACAATCATTTTCTCTGCAAACCCAAGTTGTGAAGAGTGATGGTGGTGGGTTTGCCATCAGGGTTTTCCATCCGATGTAAGAGAGCAGCATGAAAAACTGAGTCTTCAAACGATGGTGAATGGGAGTTGTTGCAGATAGAAGTGAATGTAATGCACACAGAATAGGAGGAGATTTCTGGGTGGGTGGAAGGGTGGCTGTCTCTTGGAATCAACAAAGTGCATGGAAAATTGAGCAAAGAGAAAGTTATAGTGAAGCAAATAGAAAACAGACAACAAGCATATAGCTTTTGTGGGTCGATTCCACAATGCTTTCCAGGATCATCTGGAGTGGATCTGATTTTGCAGGGTAAAGGCTTTATTTAATTGTTCCTTTTGAAATGGGGCCTGAGATAATTTTGGGTTCTGAACATTTTTTGCATGTGCTGTGATACCATTGCTGCAATACCAATTGTTCCAAAGAGTCTGGTCTGCTGATTTATTGGTCCTGATTGCAAGCTGGAATTGTTGAATCTATGCTTTTGCGAATTCCATGAACAGGTTTCCAGATAAGGAATTGGCCAGAGAGTCTGTGCTGATTTGCTGCTCCACACTCAAAAATGGTATATCAAATCTGCCAATGGCTGAATGATGAGTTATATATTGATTGGTAGCTTTGCTTTTCTGCATACAAGAGTTGTCAGTACAAAAGTCATCATCATCAGGTGTTCGGAAATTAGACTAGAAGATTGCATTTGGTGTGGGTAGCTTTTTTTCTGCATTGGTTCTTGGATGCAGGGCATCAACAGGTTCTGGAAAGGTGGGACCGCCAAGAATCAATTCTCAACTGCAAGATCATGAGAAGCCATCAACAAGTTCCGGAATACTATACAAGTGGGCCCTTGAAACTAATAAACAAGGTAAGACCCTTGGGTTTGAAGCTTATGTTTCCTGAATAGAAATCAGTCTTCTTTGCCATAGTTAGTAAAGGGAAAGTTGATATATAATGTTGATGATTCCATGACCCATTTGTTCTTTTGAGGGGAGAGAACCTTTGGAAAGAACAAATCTCTCTCTCTTAAAAACTCCTCTCTGTTGTCATAACACATAAAATACAGAAGAAAACAGTGGGAAGAAAAAAAGGCATTGACATAGTAGTAGTAGTACTAGTACTAGTAGCATGTATAAAATGGCACTACCTCAACTCTTTTAGCAACTAGAGTACAAGGAGAGATGTGATACAGGTAGCAAACCCGAAAACCAACAAACAACTTCAAATCCCTTCACAGGCTGTAATGTAGGATGACATGATACAGGGAAGTTGTTTGTTTCCAATCATGATTGCTGAAAGGTATGACACATACACGTTGGTACTTAAAATATGACCAAAACAATCCCTGCATCTGTAAGTAGGGAACACTACATTGTGGGTCACAATGATTTCTCAACCAATCTGCATTTTGCATGTCGTGACCAGTGTTGTTGGTCTGGTATGTAGACTTGCACGTGGTATTGAGATTAGTATGAAGGACACTACCAGGCTGGTATGATCCTGAGGCAATAGCAGACCTTGTACCAGTACAAGCACGGTAACGACCCAGAGTAATAGCAAGCTTTTTACCAGTTTCAATATGAGATATCACTACAAAAAATGTGGTTTTTCTCACACAAAAGTCACTCACGACACATGTGAGGTAAACTTTGTGATTTCACCCATTACAATGTACAATTATGTAGTGGTCCTGGTATTGGGTCCAAGACTGATGTTTTGCTGACATGAGGCAAGTATATTCATTACAAGAGAATGTGAGTTTTCCTCACACAAAAAAGCCGCAGTGGTTCATGACATGTGTGAGGTGAACTTTGTGGTTTCACCCGTTACAATGTACAAATGTGTAGCGTTTATTGGTGACATATATTACATTAAAATGACAATTTGTGTCAAATTGTCATTTGGCACAAAATGTAAGATATGCAGTTTTCTTACATGTTGGTATCCAATGGAAATCACCCCAAAATGAAGGAATCTCCACACCAAGAATTGCTACTCTGACATCCATGATTGGAACAAATTGAGTTACCCAGTCTTGCCATTAGCTTTTTTTTTTTAAAACCCTTGCCATCATTTGTAGTTCAGCAGATGTGTGCTTAGGTTTTTGCACATGCATTTACAAATGACAATGTCACGAGGGTTGTTTGTTATGACGTCAAATGTTTGTTACAAGAGAGATAGCAACAACCCACATGCTTTATACTTTTGGAGGAGAATTCCTAATAATTGTTGTGTACACATCCATCGACTTAAACAACATCTGATGATGGTAGCAAAAGAATTTCTTTCAACACTTTTGCGACATTGATTTCATTGATTGATGGATCAATGATCCCTCAACGAAACGAATCTCCAAGTGCATTCCAAAACAACGTGCAAAAGTACGAGGAAAAACAAAAAAAAACAAAAGGGCTAAAGGAAGCAAGGAACAAAGGAAGTGAAAGAAAGAAAGGGAGAAGAGTTAGTAGTACTACTACTACATGTACCATATTGAGGACCCGATGTTCACTTTTGATAAAAAACATAACAAATGAATCCAAAACTAACCAATAAGAACACGAGACTATGTCAACCTCAACCTCGATGCTCACACACCACCATGAAGGAAAGAATCCCTCTAGATGAAGCTGAATCTTCTTCTTGTTCTACGTGTTTCTAACAAACAAAGGATTTAGGTCGGGAGAGTACAACCTCCTCCAATTCATACTTGGGCCAACAATAGCATAAAAACTCATATTGGCTCAAGTCATACCAATTTGATAGGTTCTTTCATACAAGTACAAACCCATCTACCTAACCAACTCAGGTTGTGAATTTGATTTAAAAATGAGGAACAATATGACCAGGTGTTTTTTCTTTTCTTTTTTTAAAAATAAATTATTTTCTTTTTTTAAAAAATTTACAATATTTTATTATTATTATTATTATTATTTTAATATAGCCACACTGATGATCATCCACAAGAGGAATTAGTCAAATTTGGCTACGAGGAATCAATTGATCCATGCTTTAATTAATTAATTAACTAATTAATTAACAACAATTTGGATTATTCATCCATAAAACTAACAAGCACATTTATGACGACCGATTCCATGTATGGAAATTGTCAAAGTTTCCACGGAGTCTTGAGAAGCTTATAATTTCTACAAAAAGACCGAGAGCATTGGAATCATGTCAATATTGTTCGATAATGGAAAACCTAAGTTGTCCAAAGTTCAAAATGCACCTTGGGCCCGATTAAAGTACTTAGGTGGGATAATCTAACCAAGGTGCGAAGTTCTAGAAAGTGTCACCTATTAAGGATGCAATACTCTAATCCGACGTCAACCCTAATTCGACATTAACCCTAATCCATCATCAACCCTAATTCTACTTTGGTGGGTTCTAAGTTCTAACTAGCATTGGCCGGTTATTTCTCTCTCTTTTTTTTTAATACATAATTGGTTGGGTAGGTTATTTTATTTTATTTCATTTCATTTCATTTTTGAAAATTAATTTAATATTTTTGGACCACATATATTGTATCAATATTCAAATTTTGTTTGAACATTTAAGCCCGTTGGTTATGCATAAGAGTCGGTTCTCAAGTACCAACCCTTGAGAGTCATCGGTTATATTGCTTAGGTAGGGTAGCTAATACGGTTTTTTTTAATAAAAATAATTTAATTCCTTTTAAATTATTTTTTCTTTTAAATTTTTTTTTTATAAACATGTTTAGGGTTATAGGATTGATAATCTACTTGGATGAAATTCCAATAATCTGGGTAGGTTATTAGAATTTTAAAAATTCAATAATTTACCCCCATAAAGGTCTTCTCGGTTCTTAGAATCCATATATATATATATATATATATCAGGTGGGTAGGTTATCTATTGATTTTTCAAAGAAATCGATAGTCATATTTGGTAGGTTATAAATACCGGGGTGTTTTTTTTTTTTTTTTTCTTAATAACCGGCAAAACACGGCTTGTAACTAACTCGAGGTTCCGGTCATTGAAATTTGGAAATAAAACAAAAAAAGAAAATAATTATTAAAAAAAATTCCCTATCTCGGATGAATAACTGATATGATTCTCAACTGGGTATTTGAAAATCAACCCTCACCCATACATAACCGGCGGTTATTATTATTATTTCAAAAAAATCAAGAAAATTGATAATTGAGGTTGCTACATTTATAACGGAATCGATAATTTCACGGTTCTTTTTTCTTTTCAAATAAAATATATTTGATAATGATAACCATTGGTTATGGAGAAAAAAAAAAGGAGCAATAAATAAATGGCCAACACTCGTCCATACATACGGCCAACCCCAACCCACCGGGAAATAGGTTTTAGGGTTTAGGGTTTATGCGGAAAAGGCCACACCACACCCCGGTTATACCATGGTTGAGTACTAGTTACGAAACAAGGCACTAATTAGAACGGAAGTAGTTCTAGAACCTTCTAGATCATCATCTCATCCGCATGCATCCACCCATCTCATCTGCATGCATCCACCCCTCCGTCCCATGCCGCCCCCGCCCACCCCCCCACATGGGGTTGTCTACTAGAGAATATGAGTGGGAAACCCTTTTGTCGGTCGGTCAATGAAAGAGATCAAAATACGGGAAGCCCAAGGACACAAAATTTTAGTTTTGCAAACATTGAATCGGCCTATGCCCCCCCCCCCCCCCCCCCCCCCCCCCTTTCAACTATTTTTTTTTTTTGGTTTTTTTTTCTATGTGGGGGGGGGGGGGAGGGGGGGGTAGCAAGAGTTTTTTTTTTAATAGAATAACAGGAG
>Ga0116227_10005074_pt1 | contig 28143 bp, 25 predicted proteins | sample S1TSphgellanicum_FD_89693 | JGI IMG/M metagenome (GOLD analysis project Ga0116227, IMG submission 89693) | Host-associated microbial communities from peat moss isolated from Minnesota, USA - S1T2_Fb - Sphagnum magellanicum MG | ecosystem: Host-associated > Plants > Peat moss > Unclassified...
AAGCTCGAAACAAACAAGAGGATTTACAATTCCCAAAAAACAAAAAGGGAGAAAAACTCACGTCTTTCTCCCTTTTCAATATAACTAAAGCGCTAATTAAGCAGCAAATACTTCCTTAACCCTGTCAGCAGCTTCTTTCAATAAAATAGCCGATTTAACCTTCAAACCACTTTCGTCAAGTAAAGTCTTAGCCTCAACAGCATTAGTACCTTGCAAACGAACGATGATCGGAACCGGGATGTCGCCAATTTCTTTATAAGCATCAATAACACCTTGAGCAACACGGTCGCAACGAACAATACCGCCGAAGATGTTGATCAAAATAGCCTTAACATTAGGGTCCTTCAAAATAATATTGAAGGCAGCTTTAACCGTTTGCGCATTAGCGGTTCCGCCTACGTCCAAAAAGTTAGCAGGCTCACCACCGGCAATTTTAATAATGTCCATGGTTGCCATCGCTAAACCGGCACCATTCACCATACAACCAACGTTACCGTCAAGTTTAACATAGTTCAGGTTACTTAAGCTCGCTTCAACTTCCATTGGGTCTTCCTCAGCAGTGTCGCGTAAAGCGGCAAAGTCAGGGTGACGGAACAGCGCGTTATCATCTAAGTTAACCTTAGCATCAACGGCCAATATTTTGTTATCGCTTGTTTTTAAAACCGGGTTGATCTCAAACATAGCCGAATCCGTAGCATCGTAAGCTTTATACAAAGCAGCCACAAATTTCACCATATCCTTAAACGCATCACCGCTCAAACCTAAGTTAAAAGCAATTTTACGCGCCTGGAAACCTTGTAAACCAACCTTAGGGTCAATCTCTTCCTTAAATATCAGGTGCGGAGTGTGCTCGGCAACCTCTTCAATGTCCATACCACCTTCGGTAGAGTACATGATAATGTTACGACCAGCGGCTCTGTCCAACAATACGCTCATATAAAACTCCTTAGTTTCGGTAGCGCCAGGGTAGTAAACATCCTGAGCAACTAAAACCTTGCTTACCAGTTTACCTTCCGGACCGGTTTGCGGAGTAACCAATTGCATACCTAAAATAGCACCTGCTTTTTCCTTCACATCGTCAAGGTTTTTAGCCAGCTTAACGCCACCGCCTTTACCGCGGCCACCAGCGTGAATTTGCGCCTTAACAACCACCCAGTCCGATCCAAAGTCTTCTTTCAACTTTTTAGCGGCTTCAACAGCCTGTTCAACATTATCGGCAACAATGCCTTCCTGAATCCTTACACCAAAACTTTTTAGTATAGCTTTACCCTGATATTCGTGAATATTCATTTCGTTCGAGATATTTTGTGCGGTAAAGCTATTAAATTCAACCATTACAACGAAACGGATTTGCGTTTTTTGGTTATATTTTTGTGTTTTTTTAGGGGAGGGAATCTGTTTTAATTCGTTTTGAAGATATTGTGAAGTGAGTGTTAGATTTATATAATGGAGATAGGTTAAATAGTTTGAATTCAAATAATCATTTGGGCGTTGCCTGCGGCCCGGGCTATCCGTTCCAAGTCCTCGCCACTGATAGAAGTGGCTCCGGGCTTTCCACTACTATCCCTAACGCGAAACTCAGTTACCACGTAATCAACAAAAGTATGCAAGGTGTCAGGCTGAGGCACTCGAAGCCTGAAGGCTTAAGCCAAACTATTCGCCGTGTCACCACTTTGTTATCCCTCATTACAAAAAAATCCAGTAATTTGCCATTATCAAACATCTACAAATGCGATTTATCAAGCTTCTACTTTTATCCTTACTGTACACAACCACAACCCAAGCCCAAAGCATCGAACCCGGCGTATCCAAACAACTCGCCGAAACCCGAGCCGCCAACATCCACAACCTCCAATACACACTAAACCTCAATATCCCCGGAAACAAAACAACCGACATTGAGGCCACCGAAACCATCACCTTCAACTATAAACAAACAGGCCAGGCATTACAACTGGATTTTAAAGAAGATCCAGCCAAAATCAAATCCGTCGAAATAAACGGTAAACTAGCTACAATAAACGCCAGTAAAGAACACTTGCTGCTAGAGGCTAAATACCTGCTCTCTAGCAAAAATACAGTAACGCTAAATTTCACAGCAGGCAACGGGGCACTAAACCGTAATGACGATTACCTGTATGCCCTCTTCGTCCCAGACAGAGCCAGAACAGTTTTTCCCTGTTTTGATCAGCCAAACCTTAAAGCAACTTTCGCGCTAACGCTGCAATTACCAATCACTTGGAAAGCCTTGAGCAATGGCCCAATTCAAGATTCAACATCAACGGCAACCAATAAAACATATCACTTCAAAACATCCGATACCCTAAGTACATATCTCTTCTCATTTGCAGCAGGCAAATTCATATCCACAAAGCAAAACATAGGCAAACTAAATCCCGAATTTTTATACCGCGAAACTGATAAAACCAAAATACAATTAAGCACCGATGCCATCTTCAAAGCACACGGCGATGCTGTCAACTTTTTAGAAAGCTGGACAAACATCCCGTTCCCCTTCCAAAAAATAGGCTTCGTGGGCATTCCTGATTTTCAGTTTGGCGGCATGGAGCACCCGGGCGAAGTACAATACAAAGCATCGAGCCTATTTTTAGATGCCAGCGCCACACAGGATCAGATCATCGCCCGCCTCAACCTTATTTCGCACGAAACCGCCCACATGTGGTTTGGCGATATGGTAACCATGGATTGGTTTAATGATGTGTGGATGAAAGAGGTATTCGCCAACTTTATGGCCGATAAAGTAACCGACTCTTTAATGGGCGATGAAACTTTCAACCTCAAATTCCTCACCGATCATTTCCCAGCAGCCTATGGCATCGATCGCACGCCTGGTGCAAATCCCATCCGCCAGAATCTGGATAATCTCAAAGATGCAGGCTCCCTATACGGCAACATCATCTACCACAAGGCTCCAATCATGATGCGCCAGTTAGAGCTGCTGATGGGCAAAGAAAACTTTCAGAACGGCGTTCGCGAATACCTCAAAACCTACGCCTACCACAACGCCACCTGGCCCGATCTGATCAAAATATTAGGGAAATACACCACCGAAGATTTGAATGTGTGGAACAACACCTGGGTAAACCAACCCGGCAGGCCGGTATTCAATTACAGCCTGGTATCTAAAAATGGCAAGATCACCCGCTTTATTCTCATTCAACATGCCGAGCGCGGCGCTACACGCACCTGGGCGCAAAGTTTCGAGATCACCTTATACTATCCCGGTTCAACAAAAACCATCACCGTAAACATGACTAAAGGCGTAGCCGACCTGAAAGAAACTCAAGGCATGAAACGCCCCATGTACGTACTGTTCAATTCCGGAGGCGAAGGTTACGGTCTGTTCCCAACCGATAAAGACATGTATAATTCCATAGCCGAAATTCAAAGCCCGTTACAACGTACATCAGCCTACATTTCGCTATACGAAAACATGCTGGCCGGCCGCTATATAAAACCCGCCGCCTTGCTCGATCTGTACACCAAAGCCCTCAATACTGAAAAGGAAGAAATGAGTCTGCGCTTGATAACCGGTTACATCAGCAGCATCTACTGGCAATTCATCACCCCGGCAAATCGCCAAAAAGTAAGCGATCAGTTAGAAGGTGCGCTATGGCAGGCTCTGCAACAACAAACCGCGCCAAATAATAAAAAGATATTGTTCAGCACCTATCAAAGCATTTACCAAAGCGCCACAGCTCGCAATAATGTCTATAACGTTTGGAAACAACAGCAACCACCTGCTGGAATTAAACTATCCGAAGATGATTATACTGGTTTATCTTTCTCCCTCGCTTTAAGAAACGACGCCGACACCACCATCCTTACCCAACAATACGCCCGTATCACCAACCCCGATCGTAAAAAACGCTTCGAATTTATCCGCCCGGCTTTGTCAAGCGATGTAAAAGTTCGTGATCAATTCTTTCGCAGCTTGCAGGAGCTTAAAAATCGCGCAAAAGAATCCAACGTATTAACAGCCTTAAGCTATCTGCATCACCCGTTAAGGCAAGCAACATCTGTAAAATACCTGGCCAAAAGTTTAGATCTGCTCCAAACCATCCAGGTAACGGGCGATATCTTCTTTCCGCAATCATGGCTCTCAAGCACATTCGGCAGCTACCAAAGTGCAGAAGCCGCCCAGATAGTCAACACCTTTTTAGCTAACCATCCCAACTATAACGAAAAACTCAAAGCTAAAATCCAGCAAAGTACCGATAACCTGATGCGGGCCAGCACTAAGCTACTCCCAAAAACAGTGATGATTGAGTAAAATAAACATCTAAAAAAAATGTCATTTCGAACGAGGTAAAATAGAGCAACGCTCTATTAATCGAAGAGAGAAATCTTCTGCGAGCGATAAGTCTGCTGTAGACTCACCGCGCGCAAAAGATTTCTCAGTCGTTCCTCCTTCGAAATGACATTTTTTAAAAAATCATTCGCACATTTGCAAACACGCATATCTGCACATTAATAAACATGCTTAAAGCCACGTCCATCCATAAATCATACGGTAAACTGCAAATCCTCAAAGGGGTTGATCTTACCGTAAATCATGGCGAGATCGTTACTATTGTAGGCGCATCAGGCGCAGGCAAAAGCTCACTGCTTAATATTATCGGGACTTTAGATAATGCCGACTCGGGCACTGTATCCATAAAAGATCAGGATGTAAGCAAACTGAGCAAATCGCAATTGAGTAATTTTCGTAATAAAGAGATCGGCTTTATCTTTCAGTTTCACCATCTATTGGTTGAGTTTACCGCGCTCGAGAATGTTTGTATTCCCGCCTTCATCGGTGGCCAATCACGTGTCGAAGCCGAAAAGCGTGCCAAACAATTGTTAGGGATGTTAGGCTTGTCTGGCCGTGCCGACCATAAGCCCAATCAACTATCAGGCGGTGAGCAACAGCGTGTTGCAGTAGCCCGAGCCTTAATCAACAACCCGGCTTTAATTTTAGCCGATGAGCCATCTGGTAATCTCGACTCTACCAACGCCCGCGAATTGCACCAGTTATTTATCGATTTGCGTCGCGAATTCAACCAAACTTTTATCATTGTTACCCATAACGAAGAACTTTCTGACCTGTCCGACCGTAAAATACTGATGAAGGATGGAACGATAGTTGATAATTTATAAGCAAACGTTATGAGCATACTAATAACAGCGGCAAATTCGGCACAGGCCCAACAATTAAAAAATATACTCGCCATCGATGATGTCATCCTTGGCGATCATCATGATATCCCCGATCTGCTTGTCAAATCCGGCAAAATGGTGGTAACGCCAAATCCAAAATCATCGGCCTTTGTGCACCAGATGCTGGCTTTATGCCTGGATAAGCAAATAAATAAATTGTACCCACTTCGCCGGAGCGAGCTTTTACCTTTAGCCGAAGCCCGGCAATTGTTCGAGGAGTTTGATATTACATTAATGGTACCATCTATCGATATCATTAACAATAATATACCGCATGCCGTAATAAACGGTCACATTGTAATTGTAGAAAAAGGCCGTGTGGTTGAAGGTGACTTTTTGGATGCCGTTGCCCTTTTGCAGGATAAAACCATTAATGGTGTTTTTAAAGTAAATACCGAAGATTATATCATTTTTACAGCCGATTAAATGTTTACTTATACCGATATCGACGCACGCAAAAAAGCCTTTATATTTGAATTAGATAATGCTCTCTATCCCGAAAAGGACTATCTGCTGCAAGTGTATTACCTCTTCGGTAGTTTTTTGGAATACAAAGAAATGCTGGATGCCAAAGCGGTTACCAAATTGATGACAACTACCTTTGAGCAGGAGGGAACCGGCGAAGTTTTTAACCGTGTGCGCCAACGCTTCAACATCAGTGAAGAATACCGTTACAATTTTGATCTGCTGCATAAAACAGCCCGCCTACCCTTAAAGTTGTTGTTATATAAAGATGCATTAACCCTTTTGCAGGATATCGTTGTTGATCGTAAACAGATCTTCATCCTCACCAATGGTGACCCGCAACAACAACTTAATAAAATAAAACAAACCGAATGGCATGGTTTAGAGCAATACCTTACCTGCTATTTTGCCGACGAGATAACCGCTAAACCCGAGCCTGATGCTGTTCATCATATTCTGAAACAACACAACCTTGAACGGCGGGATATCATCATGCTCGGCAATTCCGAAACCGATAAACTTTGTGCCGAAGCAAGTGGTATCGATTTTTTAGAAATGGCTCTATAAAATATTTGATAAAAATTATGGAGTCAATAAACTAACTGTTAGTCTTTTACGTTAACAGTATAATTAACAGCTTTTTAACTGGCTTATAATATTTACTTTGTATATTTATTAGTGTAAATTAAAACTATGAAGAGATACTTTTACTTAATTCTATTAGCGTTCGCTGGCATTACTACCCAATCTTGTAAACACCGTACCGATACACCAGCTGTTGATCTGGTTAAAGATTCTATATTTTATTATGCCAAAGAGGATTATTTATGGAATGACGCTATTCCATCATACGAATCATTTAATCCGCGCCAATATTCCTCAACAAGCGATATCAACTCGTTACAAGCCGAAATTGATGCCTTGTCACAATTAAAAATAAACCCGGCAACCACCAAGCCATATGAATACAACACTTCATACCCTGGCGAATCAAAATATTCATTTATAGACCAAGGGCAAACAGGGCAAACCTTATTGGGTAACAATACCGATTTTGGTTTCTTCCCTATCTACGGTCCGCTGAACAATACCGATCTGCGTATCCGCTATGTAAATCCGGGTTCACCCGCAGCAAAAGCTGGCTTGCACCGTGGTGATTTGATTACAGCTATTACCGGTGTGCCAAGTTTGGATGGATCAATCACAACCAATATCACCTATATCAATGCCGCTTTATCTGCCGCCAGTATCACCATGAGTTTAAAGCGTCCCAGCGGTGCAACATATTCCGTAACGCTTTCAGCGGCAGCTTATACGGCCAACCCAGTAATGAAGGATACCATTTATAATGTAGGTACATCTAAAAAAGTAGGTTACTTAGTATTATCAACCTTCACCGCTTTAAGTAATGCCCAAAGCCAATTGGATGCCGCGTTTACTTACTTTATATCAAACAACATAACCGATCTGATTGTCGATCTGCGTTACAACGGTGGTGGTTATGTAGAAACTGCCGAGTACCTGGATAACCTTATCGTTCCGGCTGCTAAAAGCGGTACTACTATGTACACTTCATATTATAACGCTAACCTGCAGGCAGATAATTACCCCTTACTTGGGAACATATTTGCTATAAATAAAGATGATTTTTCGATACCTAAAAACACCATCAATTTCTCTAAAAAGAAAACATTGAGTGGCATTAATAATCTCATCTTTATTGTAACAGGTCGCACAGCATCAGCAAGCGAGCTAACTATCAATAACCTTATTCCGCACATGAATGTTAAACTGGTAGGTACCACAAGTTATGGTAAACCTGTTGGGTTTTTTGGCATCCCGGTTGGCGGCTACACGCTGTACATAGCGGAGTTTGAAACCAAAAATGCAGCGGCAAAAGGCGGTTATTACGCAGGTATGCAACCGGCTTCTGCCGATTACCCCGGCTACTATTCAAGCGACGATGTTACTCATGATTTTGGCGACCCAACAGAAAACCTATTGGCCCGCTCATTATCTTACATCAACGTGGGGACTTATTCAATACCTCAGCAACAGGTACTAAGCAACTCAGCTGGTATTAACATGCTATCGGCCGAGCAACAAGCTAAATTTAATAGTAAGATTAAGGATAACGCCTTTAACGGGATGATATTCGACAGGAATAAATTCAAATTAAAAAGGGGACATTATTAAGAGGCGTCTTTCTTTGATGTCATTTCGAACAAGGTACAATGGAGCAACGCGACATTTACCGCCGGGAGAAATCTTCTGCTCATGCATATAGCGCTAATGTACAGCGTATCAGTAGCTTTTAGAAGATTTCTCCCTCTGGTTCGAAATGACATTTTATTTATAGGAACTGCTAATCTGCCAATTCCCGCATATCAACCGGTACAACCCTTGATATCCCTTGTTCAACCATCGTTACCCCGTAAATAATATCGGTACTGGCAATGGTTCTTTTATTGTGGGATACGATGATGAATTGTGAATCGGTAGAGAATTTGCGAATGATGTTATTAAACTTATCAATATTGGTATCATCCAGTGGCGCGTCAACCTCATCAAAAATACAGAAGGGAGCAGGCTTCAACAGGTAAAGTGAGAACAGGATAGCCGTAGCCGTCAACGTTTTTTCACCACCCGATAATTGGTTGATGGATAATGGTCTTTTCCCTTTGGGTTTAGCGATTATATCTATATCCGATTCCAAGGGATTATTCGGATCGCTCAGGATCAGATCACAAGAATCCTCCTCATTAAACAACGAGCGGAATACTTTAATAAAGTTTTCACGCACTTGCGTAAAGGCCAGCATAAACTTCTCTTTAGCCGTATCGTCAATCTCCTGGATGGTAGCCAGTAAGGATGATTTGGCCTCGCTCAGATCTTTCTTCTGAGCTTGTATAAACTCATACCGCTGGCTCATTTCCTGGTATGCTTCAACCGCCATCGGGTTAATGGCTCCAAACTCATCTAATTGTTTTTTGAGTTTTTCGGTTTTATCACGCAGTTCAACTTCGTTCTCGTCAGGCGCAACTTCTTCCTCAAGCAAATCATTAATATCCACATTAAACTCAACCGATAGCCTTTCTTTCAAAGCGTTCAGTTCAAATTTTAAGTTATTCTTTTGGTCTTTTAGCTCATTCTCAATAGCCTCGGCACTATCCTTATTTCGCCTCAAATTACTGATCTCGTTCTCGGCCAAAGTGATCTTCTCGCGGAAAGCGTAATATTCCTGCTCAGCCAACTGAGCAGCTTTTTCCAACTCTTCTCGGTTACTGTACATTTCCAACAGGTCATCATCCGAGTGATCACTCGTTTTCATATTCTCCAAAATGGCAACTTTAACCTTGTCCATTTCAGTTTTATTTACCTGTATGCGCTGATCCAGATTTTCCTGTTGGATCTCCCGGTAATCCAGATCTTTCAGCAAGCTTGCTACCTTATTTTGTTGCTGATGGAAACCAATATTCTCCTGGTTATACCGGTTTGACCGTACCGATAACGCTTCCGATAATTCGGCAAAAGCCTCTTGCTTTTCAACCAGTAATTCGCTTTGCTCCACTTTTTGAGCTTTTAACTCAACAAGCGAAGGTTGCAGTTTCTGTGTTTCTTCCTGTATGCTGTTTATCTTTTGCGCAATATCATCCTTGCGGTTTCTACTGCTCTCAATAAAAGTTTGGTATTGCTCACGGCGCGTTTGCACAGTGACCAATTCGGTATTCAATTGGTTTAACTCATATTGTTTTTGAGTTATTTCCGCGGCTTTCCCCGATGCCTTAAAAGTTGCCAAACGGAGTTGCAACTCTTCTATCTGGCTTTTAAACCTAACTATTTTAGTTTCGTGCGATTTTATCTCCTTAGCTAAATTTTCCAGATTTTTAGCTCTTCCGATACGTTTACCCTCAAACAAACCAACCGAACCCCCGGCCATCGTAAATTTAGATTTACTGAATTTACCGCTCATTCCCAGCACAATAATCCCTTCCGGAATTTGCTGGTTGTTCATATCCGTTTCGCTTTGGTCATTCACCAAATAAACGTTTTTCAATAAATAAGCGCAAAGCGGATAATACCGTCTGTCCACCTCAATCACATCCAGCGCCGAAGTCCAGTTAGCCGGGTGTGTAAACTCCTGCGAGATATTCTCTGCCGGATAATTACTCAAAATAAAAAACTGCGCCCGCCCCCTTGCAGATTTACTCAGCAAATTGATCGCACTTATCGCCTCATCATAATTTTCCACCACGTAGTGGTTCATCAAAGGCTCTAAGTAGTTTTCAATCGCTATCCTGTAATCCTCTCTACAAAACAACACATCGCTAAACAGCGGTGCGTTCCTTGCCCAATCGCTGTTTTTCTTTAAAAACCGGATAGATTCGGGGAAGCCCTCTAAATTATCAACCATACTTTTGGTCAGGTTGTATTCGTTCTGCTTGGCATCCACCTTTCGGCTTTCCTGCGTTAAAGCATCTTTGGTTGTATTGAGTTCGGTTTCGGTATTCGCTATTTGCTCTTTTAGGGTCTGCTCAAAATCAACCAACGTTTGGTATTCAATAGCCATTGCTTCCGCACGTATTTCCAAGTCGCCAATAGCCTCATTAAAGCTGCTTAATTCAGCTTCTTTATTATCGGCATCCTCCATATTGCGCAGGCTTTCCTGTTCCAAAGCCTGTTGCTGTATTTGGAGGATATCCAGATCTTTCTCGGTCTTATAAATTTGATTCTGCAGCCTGTTATTAATATTAACGATCTCGTCCAGTTCGGCCTTGGCATTCGCCTGATCCTGCCTCGAATCATCAACCACGGTTTTTAATTCAGCAAGGCTTGATCGCAGCGCTTCCAGCTTCTCATCTTCCTGCAGTTTCTCTTCCGATAATCGCTTGATGTTATATAATACGTGATTCAGTTGGTTGGTATCCTTCTCCAATTCCTCACTCAAACGTGCTTCCTTATCCTTCTGGAATTTAAGTTGCTCATTCTTGATCTTCTTCTCACTCTCGTAAGCCCTGATCTTAGCCACATATTCATTCATAGCTTTTTGCTGAACAGACAGGTTTTTCTCCTTGGTCAAACTATCCAGCTTTTGCTGCTGCAGACTGGCTTCTAATTTATCAATATGCGTAACAATGGCCGATTTCTCTACCGATTGCTTTTGCTCCAGATCCTCGATCTGCTTCAGCGATTCACTAAACGAAGCTATCCGCATCGAAGCCAGTATAATGCTCACCATTTTATACTGTTCCTTTAACTTATAATAACGCTCGGCTTTTTTGGCCTGGTTCTCTAAAGTTTTCAGGTTCTTTTCTATCTCGAAAAGCAGATCCTCAACCCGTTCCAAATCGGCCTCGGTTTCTTTGAGCTTATTAAAGGTTTGCTTTTTGCGAAGCTTGTATTTGGAGATCCCCGATGCCTCTTCAAACAAAGTACGGCGGGAGTTTTCTTTGTTCGAGATGATCTCCTCGATCATCTTCAACTCGATGATGGAGTAAGAATCCGATCCCACACCCGTATCCAGAAACAGATCGGTTATGTCCTTTAAACGGCATTGTACGTCGTTGAGGCGGTATTCACTTTCGCCGGTACGGTAAAGCTTACGCGTTAAAGTAACCTGCGAAAACTCGGTAGGCAGTATGTTTTTGGTATTATCAAAAGTTAAAGATACCTCGGCCAAATTACCCGGTTTACGACTTTTACTTCCGTTGAAGATCACGTTCTCCATCTTCTCGGATCGCAAGGCACGGGTACTCTGCTCACCCAATACCCAGCGGATAGCATCAACTACGTTTGATTTTCCACAGCCGTTAGGGCCAACAATGGCAGTAATGCCCTCGTTGAAATTGATGGTGATCTTATCCCCAAAACTTTTAAAACCCTTAACCTCTAAACGTGTAAGCTGCATCTATATAAACGTACTCCCAAATACTAAACTATGTCATTTCGACGATAGGAGAAATCTTCTGCGAGCGAAAAGTCTGCTGTAGATTTCTTCAGATTTTGAAATTAGCGATTTGCTTTTATTTAATTAAATAAAACTTTTGCGCCGCAAATTTATTTACTCTCTGAATACTTTTCAAACCATAACACCATGAAAATAGCCGTATTTGGAGCCGCCGGACGAATTGGAAGTCGCATCATAACCGAAGCCTTAAACCGTGGCCACGATGTTACCGCTGTAGTACGCAAACCCGAAACCTATACCGTGATCCACGAGCATTTAAAAGTTGCCAAAGGCGATATCTTCGAATCGCAAAGTATAGAGGGCGCGGTGTTTGATCATGATGCCGTAGTGAGCGCTTACAGCCCGACAGGTGGCGCGGCACCATCAACCTTATTCGAGGTGGTATTACCTTTAACCGCCGGCTTGAAACAGGCAGGTGTAAAGCGTTTGGTTGTAGTAGGAGGGGCGGGTAGTTTAGAAGTTGCACCCGGTGTTCAGGTAGTTGATACACCAAGCTTTCCCGCAGAGTTTAAAGCTGTAGCCTTAGCTCACCGCGACGCGCTTAAAGAATGGCAAAAAATTGATGATATCGATTGGACATTCGCCAGTCCATCAGCTATTATTGAGCCCGGCGAACGCACTGCTAAATTTCGTACAGGCACAACCCAGCTATTAACCGACGAACAAGGCAACAGCAAAATCTCGATGGAAGACTTTGCCATTGCCATATTGAATGAAATTGAAAATCCTCAGTTTATTAAACAACAGTTTACTGTTGGCTATTAAGCCGGGTTCATCATATTAAAATAAGCTTTCAGTTCATCGGCGCTGGCGTTAGCTCTGGTTGCTGATGTACCAAAAGTAAGCTCGCTTTTTCCATCTTTTAACTGTTGGAAAACAGACTCGATAAACTCGCTTACAGGTGGCGCCTGGGTATGCAAACCAATACCACCTAAATCGGTATTCAGAGCCGGCGGTATAGCTTCTATCACTTCAATGCTATCCTTTAATAAATGGCGCAGTGACAAGGTAAACGAGCGAAAAAATGCTTTAGTTGCCGAATAAACCGGTATTTTTGCAAACGGCGCAAAAGCCAAGCCCGATGTAACGTTGATAATAGTAGTTAAACTATCCAACTTCACAAACAACGATATCAAATGCAAAGGCGCTTCAATATTAGTTACGATCTCCGCTTTAGCGCGTTCAAAAAAATCTTCTGTATCTACGCCCATCCACTGCTGAATGCCCGCGTTGTTTACCAACACGCTCAGATCTGGATGCTCGGCAGCTATCCAGTTATAAAGCTCAATACGGTCCGCTTCGCTTGATAGATCACAAACCTTGGTAATTACCGATGGATATTTATCGGCAACCTCTTTCAATACCGATTCGCGCCTGCCGCAAATAATTACGGTATTACCTTCCTTTATAAATCGCTCAGTAAAACCCAGACCAATGCCAGTTGCACCGCCGGTTATCAAAATTTTATTGTTGGCTAATTTCATGGTGTTTTAATTTATAGTACAAAGGTGACATCAAAACTGCTCCACTTGTTTGCGAATATCAATCCACTGTTTGCAAAATTCAAACTTTAGATGTAAATCTCGCCCTTCAAGTAAGTAACTGCTTTGCCGCTCATCAACACCCTGTCGCCTTTGTTGGTACACCATAGCTCACCTTTGCGGGATGAGATCTGGAAAGCATGTAATTCATCCTTCTCCAGCATTTCGGCCCAGTAGGGTATCAAATTACAATGTGCCGATCCGGTAACCGGATCTTCATTGATACCCGCCGCTGGGGCAAAAAATCGCGATACAAAATCAACGTCATCTGCATCACCTTCGGCAGTCACAATAATTCCTATCGCGTCTATTTTAGCTAACAAATTAAAATCAGGTTTTAGCTCACGTACATCTTCTTCGGTTTCGTAAACCACAAAATAATCACGGCCCTTTAAAATTTCAACAGGTATTTTACCACCCAAGGCATTAATAAGGTCCATCGGCAAATCAACTGGCTCAGGTGGCCTCGACGGGAAATCCAAAGTATATTTGTCACCTTCTTTAGTTACGGTTAACACACCAGCCTTCTGGGTTTCAAAACGGATCACATCACCCTCGTAACCTAATTCGGTAAACAAAATATGAGCGGTGGCCAAAGTGGCGTGGCCACAAAGGTCAATCTCCAATTCAGGAGTAAACCAGCGCAGGCTATATCCATCTTCGGCTTTTACAAAATAAGCAGTTTCAGCCAGGTTATTTTCGGTAGCTATTTTCTGCATGGTTTCGGCAGGCAGCCATTCGGTGAGCGGACAAATTGCTGCCGGGTTACCGCCAAAAAGCTGGTCGGTAAAGGCATCGGCCTGGTAAATAGGTATCGTCATTATAGTATCAATTTATTAAGCGCTAAGATAACCGTAAGTTACCAGATCATCGCGGTTTGTGATCATCTGCGTGTAACCATTGTTTAATAAAAGTAGCCTGTCGCTTACTTCAAGCACATTTCTATAATAGTGGTCGGTTACGATAATGCCCCGGCTTTTAGCCCGCGATATGATAATAGCCTTAAACTCATCAACCTGGATAGGGGATATATGAGTAAAAGGTTCGTCCAGTAAAATAAACTTTGCTTTGCTGTAAAGGACCATCAGCATTTCCAATTGACGCCATTCTCCGCCCGAGATATCATTTACAGTTTTGTTGTAATAGGATTGATATACCGGATAAGCGGCAAACTCGTCCCACACCAATGGATCGACCATTTGCTTAGCGAGGTGAATGATTTTGATACCTGTAGGCAAATAATGGTATTGCGGCAGATAAGCGATCTGACTGTTCAAGTATCCTTTGCGAATAAATACATCGTCAATAGCAACATACTTATGCGTTGGCGTAACCGAACCGAATATGATTTTTAAGAGTGTTGATTTACCACAGCCGTTTCGCCCCAGCAAACCGAGTACTTCGCCTTGCTTACATTCTAAATAAACCCCCTGCAAAATTTTGCGACCGCCAAAATCAATCTCGATGCTATCGGCTTTTAGAATCGATTGACTCATTTTGAAGCTATGTAATAGGTTAGAACCATCAATGTGAAAATAAAAAAATCGAGGAAAAGGGTATAGCCATACATTTTTCTTATGGCTATGCCCGAATTGCGATAATAAAAATAAGTGCTTTTATACAGAGTATATTGGTAACCAATTAATATAGCATATCCCACGGCTTTTATAAACAACGTGTTGAGCGCAAGGTGCCATCCAAAAATATGGATCCAAAGCAAAGCGATTCCATTAAAGGCAACATTTGCAATAAATAATGGCTTATAAAATATCAGGATAAGGCGGTTGTTGATCCACATTCAACTAATATAAATCAATATCAATTAAGTTTATTCCTGTGTCGAAAATTTAACATTTGTTAACCAAACAGGTCCAGTTGGCTATCGGGTTTGGCTCCGTTTGCCACCCTGATCTGGTTCACCAGTAAATGTGCCCGCCGGGTAGGTTCAGGTATGCGGTGCTTGCCAATACAGTTGATAATGATCTCCACACTTTGCTCCATCGAAACTGCATTTCCCGGCGAAATAAACAGTGGATTGCAATTGATCTTACTGCGCAAAGCCACACCAACCTGCTCACCCTGGTTATACATTTTGCTTTGAGCAAGCGGGCTGTTTGCCGGCTCATCATAAGTTCCGGATAAGCGGCTTTTGGCACAACCTAATGCGGGTGTACCAGTAACCAATCCAAAATGCGTAGCAATACCTAACCTACGTTCGTGCGCTATACCTTGTCCGTCTAAAACCATTACATCTGGTTTAATGTCTATTTTTTCCCAGGCTTCCAGCAGCGCAGGTACTTCGCGAAAAGCCAATAAGCCCGAAATATAGGGAAACGATGTTCGACTAATAGCCGTAGCTTGCCCTATCAGTTTCATATCCGGGTAACTGAAAATTACGATGCCCGCGTAAACTGTTTCCTCGTATTTATTAAATGAAATATCGGCCCCGCCAATGGTGCGGATGGGTTTATTCAAAGGTTTGATGTTAACCTGCTTCCTTAACTCATTTTGATAAGCGATAGCTTCGGTAGGAGTTAGTTTTTCATAATCGGATGGTTGCATTTATTATAAAGCAAAAAAGCCTCCCCGATGTTTGGGAAGGCTTTGAATATTATCCTAAATATGATTTCAATATTTTACTTCGCGATGTATGCCTTAAGCGTTGCAGGGCCTTATCTTTAATTTGCCTTACACGCTCGCGGGTGAGGTTGAATTTTTCGCCGATCTCCTCTAACGAGAAAGGGCTGCTTGAGCCTAATCCAAAAAACAACACCACAATTTCGCGCTCACGTTCGGTTAATGATGATAATGAACGGCGAATCTCTTCGGCCAACGATTCATTGATCAGATTGGAATCCGTCATTGGTTCGTGGTTGTCCAATACATCTAATAGCGTATTCTCCTCTCCGGTAACAAACGGGGCATCCATAGATACGTGGCGGCCAGAGTTACTTAGCGTATCCGATATCTTATCAACCGTAGTTTCAAGCGTATCGGCCAATTCCTCGGGCGATGGCTCGCGTTCAAATTCCTGCTCCAGTTTGCTGAAAGCCTTGCTTATTTTACTTAACGAACCTACCTGATTCAGCGGCAAGCGAACAATGCGCGATTGCTCGGCAATGGCTTGCAAGATGGATTGGCGAATCCACCAAACAGCATATGATATAAATTTGAAACCCTTGGTTTCGTCAAAACGCTTAGCGGCTTTAATTAAACCCAGGTTGCCTTCGTTTATTAAATCGCCCAATGTAAGGCCTTGGTTTTGGTATTGTTTGGCTACCGATACCACAAAGCGTAAGTTAGTTTTAGTTAAACGCTCTAAGGCTACCTGGTCGCCCTCCCTGATCTTTTGCGCCAGTATCACTTCTTCTTCGGCGGTTATCAGGTCAACCTTTCCTATTTCGTGGAGGTACTTATCTAACGATTGCGACTCCCTGTTAGTAATGGATTGGGTTATTTTGAGTTGTCTCATTTATGGAATATACGTCTATCCTGAATTTAGTTATACTACAAACAATACTATGAAAATCTTAGTAAAAAATAACATTTGCAAGTTTGTAGGTATTATTTTTTTACGAAGATTTTAACATTATAATCAAACGCATTTAAATAACAGTAAGTGAATATTTTAGCATGTTTATAACAGCAGTTGGTCACAAATGGCGATAGTTTATTCCAGTTTAAATTTTAATTTTACGGCCTGCAACAACACCTTAAATCTATGGTTTACACTCCTGCTTCCAACAGATATTTAAACATGTTATACCGCCGTTGTGGTAAAAGCGGCATCAAACTTTCGGCTGTATCGCTTGGCCTGTGGCACAACTTTGGCGATGTGGATATGATGGATAATTACCGTAAAACGCTCCATACGGCTTTTGATAATGGTATTACCCATTTCGATCTGGCTAATAATTACGGCCCGCCACCGGGATCAGCCGAAATTAACTTTGGCAGGATATTGAAAGAAGATTTTGCCACTCACCGCGATGAGCTGATCATATCAACCAAAGCTGGTTATTACATGTGGGAAGGCCCTTACGGCGAGTGGGGGTCAAAAAAGTACCTGGTATCGAGCTTGGATCAAAGCTTAAAGCGAATGGGTTTGGAGTATGTAGATATTTTTTACCATCACCGCCCCGATCCGGATACTCCGCTTGAAGAAACTATGGCCGCGCTCGATCTCATCGTTCGTCAGGGCAAGGCTTTATATGTAGGTATCTCCAATTATAAACCCAAAGAAGCTGCCGAAGCTATTAGGATATTAAAAGAACTAGGCACACCGTGTTTGATTCACCAGCCCAAATACTCCATGTTTGAGCGTTGGGTGGAAACTGAAGGCTTATTGGATGTTTTAGATGCCAATGGTGTGGGTTGCATCCCGTTTTCGCCATTAGCACAAGGTTTGCTGACTAATAAATATTTAAAAGGTATCCCATCTGATTCGCGTGTTGCCAAAGGTGTAGGCTTTTTAACTGAAAATAATATCACAGAGGAACGCTTATCGCAAATAAAACAATTGAATGATATTGCTTTAGAACGCGGCCAATCCTTGGCACAGATGGCACTTGCATGGATTTTGAAAGATGAGCGCGTAACCACGGTACTCATTGGCGCAAGCAAGCCTGAGCAATTAAAAGACTCTCTTAAATGTTTGGATAATATCAAGTTCAGTGTAGAAGAATTACAGAAAATAGAAACAATACTAGCATAATGTCAAAGGAAATACGTTGGGGAATTATTGGTTGTGGCAACGTAACCGAAGTAAAAAGCGGCCCCGCATTTAATAAAGTAGAAGATAGTGAACTGATAGCCGTAATGCGTCGCGATGCCGGCAAGGTGATCGACTATGCCGAGCGCCACAACGTAGGAAAATGGTACACCGATGCCAACGAGTTGATGAGCGACCCGGAAATTAATTCCATCTACATAGCCACGCCGCCATCATCGCATAAAGATTATGCTATCGAAGCTTTAAAACGTGGCTTAAATGTTTACGTAGAAAAACCCGTAACCCTAAACGCCGCCGAAGCTCAAGAAATAGCCGAAGCCTTAAAACAATCTACCGCCAAACTAAGCGTAGCGCATTACCGCAGGGCTGTGCCGATGTTTTTATATGTGAAAGATCTGCTGGATAAAAAAGCGATCGGCGATATCCGCACTGTGCAGATCAAAATGTGGCAGGCACGTAAACCACAACTGGTTGCTGATAGCGAACAAAATTGGCGGACTGATCCGGCTTTATCAGGAGGTGGTTATTTTCATGATCTGGCTCCGCACCAACTCGATCTGATGCTCTACTTTTTTGGTGAGCCTAAGCAAATGTATGGGGTGTCGTTAAATCAGGCAGGTTTAAGTGCGGCCGACGATCACGTTGCCGGATTGGCTCTGTTTGAAAACAACATCACACTCAATGGTTCATGGAGTTTTAATGTGGATGACGAAGATCAGATAGATGAGTGTATGATTGTAGGAAGCTCGGGTAGCATCAGCTTCCCGTTCTTCGGTAAAACGATGATCTGGCATAACGATGAGGAAGACGATATCCAGGTTGTAGACTTTGTTCATCCCGAGCATATTCAACAACCCATGATTGAGCATGTGGTAAAATATTTTGAAGGTAAAGGCGAAAATCTGTGTTCAATTAACGATGCCATTATTGTGATGAAAATGATAGATGCCTTTGCAGGGAGTATCAAGTAATTAGTATCAAGTATCAAGATGATGATCCATTCGAAAATACTTACTACTTGATACTTGCTACTCGATACTAATAGTTAATTTTGTATCACCAACTTAAAATTCAATAATATGAAGAAGCTACTTTTTTTATTTCTGCTAACAGCAAGTTCAATAACCGCGTTCAATGCTTCGGCACAAAAAGCGCCCGAGGATAAAAGCAAAAGGCCTAGTCCGCCGGATAGTGCAATGGTAACTACCAAAACTGGTGTTACTATTAAAGTTAATTACGGTTCGCCATCGGTAAAAGGCCGTGCAGTTGGCGGTAACGAAATTGCAACCTACGGCAAAATATGGCGCACAGGCGCTAACGAAGCCACCGTGTTTTCAGTTGATAAAGATGTAATAATAGAAGGTAAAAAACTACCTGCCGGTAAATACGGTTTGTACTCGGTTCCTGGCGAGAAAAAATGGATCATCGTTTTCAACAAAACCTGGAACCAATGGGGTACCAAATACACCGAAGCCGACGATGCTTTGCGTGTAACTGTTGATACCGATAAAGCGCCAGCCTTTACCGAGCGCCTGAAGTTTACGGCCGATAAAAGCGGAAAAGTAAGTTTTATGTGGGGCGATGTAATGGTGAGTTTTAGGGTAAAGTAAGATTTTTAAAAAAGGCCTGTATCAAGTACAGGCCTTTTTTGTTTCAACCATCATCTTACACCAAAAAACATTTTAAAGCGTTAATTGTAAGTTATATAACTTCTTTAATTATTATCGTCATGATAAAGCGTATCCTGTTGATAGTCCTGTTTTTATTCATAGCACCTGTAGCAATAGCGCAAAGCTTTGAAGTGCCGAAAGATTATCAACTGAAAGATGAGCAGGATTATATCAAATATCAACCCGACGTATTAAAAGCTATCGACTGGTTCCAAAAAACTCTCTGGGACGAAAAGCGTATGGAACGCGCGGATGTAAGCACATTTTTAACCGCCTGGATAGAAGGCTGTCCATATGTAGTTGTTGAAACGTCCGACGATATTAACGAACTGGGAGATAACGATAATGATCTGTTGATGGCTTACCTTGGTGGTTATACCAAATACCTGCTGCTCAATCCCGAGCTCTCGTTTAAAAATGATGCCCGCATGGCGGGTATAAAAGCCTTGTTTGCCAAATACGAAAAAGATAAAGCCTTTAAATCCGATAAAAAAGTAGAGAACCTGATGACATTAAGCCCGGAAGCTTTGCAGTCCTGGTTATCAAACGCCTTAGATGGAGAAGCCGTACCCAGTAACGACTTTACATCGAATTTTTAAAAAATCTTATCCGGCAACCATTTTTTGGGAAGAATTTTCTCAAAATCAACCTCTCAAGCCGCTCAGGGTGCATTCGCTATAAAAATCACACCCATCCATTTATTGCATAATTTATAATTATAGACTTTTTTAGGGCCTAAGTTTCATTTGTTTTTTGCTGCAATAATATTTTTTGCACTTATTAAAATAAAGTGTGATGCAGACGGTTTGCGTGCAAAACACTTGCACAATCAGTTACTTATATAGTACTTGGTACCAACTTAAATCTAATAAAAATATGAATATTGTAGCTGTTTATTGGTGGGTTATTATCCCCATTTTAGGTATCTTATTTTACAAAACTATCCTGCGCATCATCTTTGGTATGGTGATCATCCCCGAAGACAGGATCGGATTAGTGATCAAAAAATTCGTGCTCTTCGGTCCGGATAAGGAACTGCCCGATGGTCGTATTATTGCCACCAAAGGCGAGGCCGGTTACCAGGCCAAAGCGCTGGCTCCAGGTTTGTACTGGTTCATGTTCCCTTGGCAGTATGGTATCCAGTTAGAAGCGTTCACCGTTATCCCGGAAGGTAAGTTGGGTTTGGTGCTTTCTAAAGATGGTGCCGAAATACCAACAGGTAATATCCTTGGCCGCAAGGTTGATTGCGACAACTTTCAGGATAGCGAGAAGTTTTTGATCAATGGCGGTCAAAAGGGTAGGCAAACGGCCATTATCACCGCAGGTACTTACCGTATTAACACGCAGGCGTTCTCTGTAACGATAGCCGATATGACGGTGATTCGCGAGAACATGGTGGGTATTATTACCATGATGGATGGTATGCCGATCACGCAAGGTCAGATAGCCGGTAAGCATGTGGAGGGCCACAACAACTTCCAGGATATCGACGCCTTTTTGATCAACGGTGGTAACAAAGGTTTGCAACCGCAAATTATCCTGGCAGGTTCGTACAACGTGAACAGGTGGGCCGTGCAGATCGAAGAGATCCGATGACGGATGTACCTATCGGTTACGTAGGTGTGGTGATATCCTACATTGGTGAAGATGGTAAAGACATGACCGGCGATTCGTTTAAACACGGTAACATTGTGGGCCGCGGTTTCCGCGGTGTGTGGATGGAACCACTTGGCCCGGGTAAATATCCTATCAACACCTTCACCATGAAAATGGAGCTGGTGCCAACTACCAACCTGGTGTTAAACTGGGCAAACGCGAGGAGTGAATCGCACAACCTGGACAGGAATCTGAGCACCATTACCGTGCGTTCAAAAGATGGTTTCCCTTTCAACTTGGACGTGGCGCAAATCATCCACATCCCGGCCAACGAAGCGCCAAAGGTTATCGCCCGTTTTGGTAGCATGCTCAATCTGGTTTCGCAGGTATTGGAGCCAACTATTGGTAACTACTTCCGTAACTCGGCACAGGATAGTGATGTGATCTCGTTCTTAACTTCCCGTAAGGAAAGGCAGGAATCGGCTAAAGAGCATATCAAAATTGTGCTCGACGAATATAACGTGAACGCCGTGGATACCTTGATTGGTGACATTGTGCCACCGGAAGCTTTGATGAAAACCTTAACCGACCGTAAGATTGCCTATGAGCAGGAAAAAACTTACGAAACCCAGAAAATGGCACAGGTACAACGCCAGGGTGTAGAAAAGGAAACCGCTATTGCCGAGATCCAGAAAGAGGTGGTAAAAGCGCAACAAAGTGTTGAAATTGCCCAACGCACTGCCGACGCGGCCGTTAAAAAATCGGAAGGTGAGGCTACCAGTTTGAAGTTGCAAGTTAATGCCGAGGCTGCCGCCACAAAAATGCGCGCCGAAGCTGAAGCTGACGCAACCCGCTTACGTGCCGGTGCACAAGCCGAATCAACCAAATTGAACGCTTCTGCTGATGCGGAACGGATTTCAAAAACAGGTTTGGCTGAAGCCGAAAAGATCATGGCGATAGGTAAATCAACCGCCGAAGCTTATGAGTTACAGGTTAAGGCCATGGGTGGCGATAACTTTACCAAGTTTAAGATTACCGAAGAAATTGGTAAGGGCCACATTAAGGTTACACCTGATGTATTGATAGGCGGAGGTAATGGTTCCGAAGGCCCTATCAGCGGACTGTTAGGTTTGAAACTGATGGAGATGATGGATACTGAAAAGTTTAAGAACAAAGACGTTAAGAAATTAGCATCTTCTGATCCCGAAAAACCAGCAGATAAATCTGATAAAAAGTAATATAGTTTAAGGCTTTCCGAATGGGAAGCCTTTTTTGTTATCAAAGCGTCATTGCGAGGTACGAAGCAATCCCTAACTGTACAGAGCAGCCAAAAAGGTCTTCTGTGATAAAGTGATTGACAGTATCTCGCAATGGCGCTTTTTGTATCCACTATATTACGTTATCGTTGCCGGGAACGATTGCGTAAATAAATACCTCAAAATCAATTATTCTTCGTTAAAAACTATGTAGCATTGCTTTACATAATGATGGATTAACCGCCCGTCTTTTGTAATTAAACACCATTTTATGAAAAGGAATAAGCTTAATCTTTTAGCTATTTTACTGTGTTGTACATCTGCTTTAGCTCAAGAACAAACTGAGCACGATATGATGTGGTACGTTAACAACGCCCCGTTTAAAATGGGTACCATTGCCGAGCCTAAATTTGCCAATAAAACTTTCAACATAAAAACCTATGGCGCTGTTGGCGATGGACAAGCCTTAAATACCGATGCCATTGCCAAAGCTATTGATGCATGTTCAACGGCAGGTGGAGGTACTGTATTGATTCCTTCGGGTTTGTGGTTAACCGGCCCTATCGTATTAAAAAGCAATGTTAATTTACATACCGATGCAGGAGCGTTGATTACCTTTAGTGCAAATCATTCTTTATTCGGCGTTGCCGGCGGTAGGGGTAAGCCTCAATTGTATGGTGAAAACCTGGAAAACGTTGCCGTTACAGGCGCAGGTATTTTTGATGGCGCGGGCGATACCTGGCGACCACTCAAAAAAAGCAAAGCCGCGCCAACGCTATGGAACGACCTGGTAAAATCGGGCGGTGAATTAACTAAAGAGGGAGACATGTGGTATCCAACCAAGGAAGGGATGGCCGATGATCGCCTGCGCCCAATTATGGTGGTAATTAGCAACAGTAAGAATGTTTTGATTGACGGACCTACATTTAAAAACTCGCCCAATTTTGCTTTTAATCCTAAAGGCATTACTAACCTGATTATACGTAACGTAAAGATCGAAAATGAATATTACGCCCAAAACGGAGATGCTATCGATCTTTCAACCTGTAAAAATGCGATAGTTTACCATTGCACCGTACATGCGGGTGATGACGGGATCTGTATGAAATCAAGCGGAAGCAAAGACAAGAACGTAGCAGCTTTAGAGAATATCATTGTTGCCGAAAATATTGTTTATCATGCACACGGCGGTTTTGTTATTGGCAGTAATACCGATGGCGGTATGAACAATATCTGGGTAACCAACAATAATTTTGTGAATACCGATATTGGTATCCGTGTAAAAAGTAATGAAGGACGTGGCGGGTTGGTGCACAATGTTTATATCGATCATATTTTTATGCACGATATTTTAAACGAGGCTATTTTAATTAGTAGCTATTACGAAGATAAAAGACCAGGGTCAGCCCCGCAAGCGCCAGTAATTGCATCCGATAAAACACCAAATTTCCAGGATTTTCATATCAGCAACGTGTATTGCAGCGGCGCTAAAATAGCAATTTCTATTATCGGTTTGCCACAAATGCCTGTAAGTAAAATTGATTTTACGGATGTAACGATATCGGCAAACAAAGCTGCTAATATTGTAGAAGGAACAGATATTAGCCTAAAGAATGTAAAGATCATCTCGCCGGATAAAACGGTTTTTACGCTGAATAATGCACGCAACATCAATATCAGCAATATGGGTTATAATACCGATGCAGGTAGCTTTATATCAGCCGAAGGAGATAAAACGAATAGCATTGTGGTTAGCGGCACAAGTATTAATAAGTTACCTAATGCCATTAAATTAGGCACTGGTGTACCTAAAAGCGCGGTTGTAATTAAGTAATCCTACTTAATTAGATGCGACACCCGGATAAATACAGTGATGCCATAAACTATGAGTATCACTGTATTAACTACCAGCAGCCAGTTCAGATCTGGCTTGCTGTATTTTTTAATGGTGCAGATAATTAATAGACCTATAAAGCCTAATATGAGTATGATGGGATAAACTAATACCCATTTATTGTTGGTCATTAAATAGATGCCTTGCAGTTGTTTATCAATACCACTGCCTGTAAAAACTGGCACCAATGCCAACAGAATCAGGAATAAAAATAACCTGACAACTATTTTAGCCGCTATTTGACTTATCTTCATTTTATTCTACACCTAATAAATGTTCCGGATCGGGTTGTGCCAATTGTTTTTTGCTGAGTACCCGGCCTCCGGTAAAAATAAGAATTGAACCCAGTATGGCGCAAAATGCCATAATACCCGTCATGGGTAAAGCTGTTCCATGATATGCGGTACTCAAAATACTCACCAATGCAGATGCTACCGAACCAATACCCATCTGTAAAAATCCCATCAAAGCCGACGCGCTGCCAGCCTGTTTAGCAAAAGGAGCCAATGATAAGGCCGAAGCATTGGGCGATATAAAGCCTTGGCAACAAAGAAATAAAAAGATAAGCCCAATCATTTCTAATTCGTTTATCCAACCCTGAAAGGTTAACAGGAATAACACTATCCCCATAAAACTCTGTACAAATAAGGCTATTTTAATCACCTGCTCACTTTTAAATTTACGCAGCAGCAAACTGTTGATCTGGCTTGAGCCGATCAATCCGGCGGCAATAAAGGCGAAGATCCAGCCAAAGTGTTTTTGACTTACGTGATAAAACCCTATAAATACGTTTGATGATCCCGAAAGATAAGCATATTGGCTTGCCGATGCGATACCGCCCGTAACTGCATAAATATAAAATTGCGGTTGTTTAAATACGCTGTAAAAGTTATTGATGATGGGGCCGGGTTTTAATGATAAAGTGGTATCAGGTTCGCGCCCATCGGGCAGCCAGTAAATGCATCCTACAAATATCAGTACTGATATTGCCGTAAGCACAATAAAAACCCAGTGCCAGCCAAACCAGGCACTAATATAACCACCTACAGTAGGTGCCACCATCGGCGAAAGCGCTACGACTAACAGCAATAAGGAGAACACCTTGGCAATATCACCAACCGGAAAAAGATCGCGAACTAAAGCTCTTGCTGCAACCATGCCCGCGCAACTGCCCAAGGCTTGTAGTAAACGCATGAAGATGAGCATTTCGGAAGATTTAGTAACCGCGCAGCCTAATGACGAGATAATATAAATCACGAGACCAACATACAACGGCTTTTTCCGCCCAAAGCGATCAAGCAAAGGCCCGTATATTAACTGTCCTAAAGAAATGCCTATAAAATAGCTAGTTAGTGATAGTTGGATGCGCTCGACAGATGTGCCCAGATCTTTAGCAATGGCCGGGAAAGCGGGCAGATACATATCGATAGAAAAGGGGCTTAGCGCGGTTAATGTCCCTAAAACCAGTATCAGAATAATGTATCGTCGTCTATCCAAAGCGTAATTTAATATTGCCGCAAAGATAGCCACACCATTGCGGTCAGCCTATTTTATTTAGAATTTTTGAGATTGAAAATATATTGGCAGCAGATTATAAATATTAAATGCAAATCAATAATAATCGATATTTTTGTTTGCATTTACATTTTAAACATTTCAGTTTATACAGTAACCAATTCTGTATTAATTTACCAGCTATGTTAAAAGCATTCTCTATCATTTTTGCTATGTTTTTATCCGCCAATATAGTTTCGGCGCAAGCCACCAAATGGGGCGATCAGCATAACGGAACCTACGCTAATCCTATACTCCCAGGTGATTTTCATGATACTGATGTGATACGGGTTGGCCCCGATTATTATTATATAGCTGCTACTAATGAGCTTTCGCCGGGGATGCTTATCATGACTTCTAAAGATCTGGTGAACTGGCGGATTGTAGGCCATGCGGTGAGCGATATCACACAGATTAGCCCCAAATATAATTACGATAAAATGCAGGGTGCCAGCCGTGGCATTTGGGCGGGTGCTATCCGTTATCACGATAATAAATTCTTTATCTATTTTACCGATCCGGATGAGGGGATATTCATGACCAGCGCCGATAAAATAGGCGGCCCATGGAAACCCCTTACTCAATTGATGAAAGCAGCGGGGTGGGATGATCCTTGTCCGTTTTGGGATGATAACGGACAAGCTTATTTGGTAACGAGTAATTTTGCCGATAGTTATAAGATACACCTGTTTAAAATGAGTGCCGATGGCGAACATTTAAACACCGAAAGCGATGTGGTGATACATCAGGGCAAAGGCAGCGAAGCCAATAAACTATACAAAGTAAAAAACTATTACTATCACTTTTACAGCGAAGTTACTCCTGAGGGCCGTGTACCTTTTATTGCACGTGCCACCAATATTGCCGGCCCATACACAGAGCGTAAACAGGTGATGCATAAAGCGGATCACGAACCTAACCAAGGTGGCCTGATCCAAACCGATAAAGGCGCCTGGTATTTTGTAACCCATCACGGTCAGGCACGCTGGGATGGACGTGAGGCAAGTTTACTGCCTGTTACCTGGATTAACGATTGGCCCGTTTTAGGAACTGTAGGTAAAGATGGCATTGGCGAAATGGTTTTAACAGGCCGCAAACCATCCTCCGATCCTTATGCTACAGCTATGCAAACCAGTGATGATTTTAACGGTGGCAAAGTGTTATCCCCGCAATGGGAATGGTATTTTCAGTCTAATGATGATAAATGGTCGTTAACGGAGCGGCCGGGGTATTTACGGTTATACTCGCTTAAAGCTTTACAACCGGGTGTGATCACTAAAACCCCAAATGTATTAACCCAGCGTCCTTTGCGCCAGGATCAAAACATAGCTACGGTTAAATTTGATATAGCCCATATGATAGATGGGCAGATAGCGGGATTCAGCTTATTTGGCAAAACCACGGGTACTTTAGGCGTTGTACAGGTCGATAACATCCGGAAAATTTATTTTAATGCTGCCGGAAAAACCAAGCAAGGGTTAGTTATTGATATTGCTAATGTTTGGCTGCGTGCTATATGGGATGCGAATGGTTTGGCCAAATTTTATTACAGTACAGACGGAGTTAATTACGACCTCTTTGGCGATTCTTACCAGATCACAAACTTCGGTAATATCTTAGGTGCCAAAATCGGCATCTTCACATCTAACGATACCGAAGATGGTGGTTATGTAGATGTGGATTGGTTTCATTACGGGATCAATTAGTTGATACCTTATCAACATTCGCCACCTTGATAACTTACTTTTTAACCTTCGGGCCGTAATTGCTATCTTTGCCTATGCCCGAAAAAATTATCATTCTCGACTTTGGTTCGCAATTCACCCAACTGATAGCCCGAAGAGTAAGAGAGCTCAATATCTACTGCGAAATTTATCCCTACAATCACATTCCTGAATTTGATTCAACTGTAAAAGGTATTATCTTGTCAGGTAGTCCACATTCAGTTCGTCAGGAAGAACCTCCGCATTTTGATTATAACTCATATAAAGATAAATATCCCATTTTAGCCGTATGCTACGGTGCGCAGTATCTGGCCCATTTTTATGGTGGTGAGGTACAGGCATCAAGCACCCGCGAATATGGCCGTGCTAATCTGCAATATATTCAAGCCGGTAACCCACTGTTTAAAGCTATCCCGGTAGGTTCACAAACCTGGATGTCGCATGCCGATACTATTGTTACTTTGGCTGATGATTTTGAAGTGATAGCCAGTACAGATAGCGTGCGTGTTGCCGCTTACCAGAT